>MCND01000011.1_pt1 | contig 102010 bp, 108 predicted proteins | sample 778211 | NCBI WGS metagenome assembly MCND01 (sample SAMN04296812, study PRJNA304217) | bioreactor metagenome | isolation source: activated sludge enriched with benzalkonium chloride | place: Turkey: Istanbul urban wastewater treatment plant
CGCTTAGGTAGGATGCACCCACATTCCCCAGAGGTTCGCGTCATGTTCATCGGCGTCCTGCTGATCATTACCTGGCTGATCCTGCTCCTGCGCTACCCCGCCAAAGCCCTGCCCGTGTCCCTGGCCGCCGCCTGCGGCCTGGCCCTGGTGGCCGGCTGGGTGGTCTGGCTGGACAACCGCGAAGCCCAGCAGCTAGCGCGCCTGGAACTGCGCCTGGCCTACGCCCCCGAACACTGCCCCGCCGACCGCCCGCTACAGGTCAAGCTCAACAACGGCAACAAAGTCCCCCTGATTGAACTGCGCTGGCGCGTCGCCGCCTACGCCCCGGGCGACACGGTCAACCTTGCCGACAACCAATACAGCGCCCCACGCTATCGCGGCCCCGGCGAATTGCAGGCCGGCGCCAGCTGGCAGGACTGCCTGCCCCTGCCACCGCTACGCCCGGGCTATCGCCCGCAAACCCTGGAGTTTCGCGCCGAGCGTTTACAGGGTAGTTTCTCTCGCTGATCCCCTTCCCATCGCCCAGCACAAGGACCGCGCCATGCCCGTAGCGTTGATCACCGGTTGTTCCAGCGGCATCGGCCGCGCCCTGGCGGATGCCTTCAAACAGGCCGGCTACACCGTCCTGCCCAGCGCCCGCAAGGCCGAGGACGTCGCCGCCCTGCAAGCCGCCGGCTTCCACGCGGTGCAGCTGGATGTGAATGACGGCGCGGCCCTGGCCGCCCTGGCCGAGGACATCAACCAGCAGCACGGCGGCCTCGATGTACTGATCAACAACGCCGGCTACGGCGCCATGGGCCCGCTGCTGGACGGTGGCGTGGAAGCCATGCAGCGCCAGTTCGAAACCAACGTGTTCGCAGTGGTCGGGGTGACCCGGGCGCTGTTCCCGGTGCTGCGCCGCAGCCGTGGCCTGGTGGTGAATATCGGCAGTGTGTCCGGGGTGCTGGTCACGCCATTTGCCGGCGCCTACTGCGCCTCGAAAGCCGCAGTGCACGCCTTGAGCGATGCCCTGCGCATGGAGCTGGCGCCGTTCGGCATCAAGGTCATGGAAGTGCAGCCCGGGGCCATCGCCTCCAGCTTTGCCAAGAACGCCGGGCATGAAGCCGAACAACTGCTCAACGAACAATCGCCCTGGTGGCCGCTGCGCGAGGGCATCCGCTCCCGGGCCAAGGCCTCCCAGGACAAGCCGACCCCGGCCAGTGAATTCGCCGCTGGCCTGCTCAAGGCCGTGCAACAACCCAACCCGCCGCGCCTGGTCCGCCTGGGCAACGGCAGCCGCGCCCTGCCGCTACTGGCCAACCTTTTGCCCAAGGGCTTGCTGGAGAAGGGGCTGATGAAGCGCTTCGGCCTGGCCGCCAAGCTCTGACCCTGCCGAGTCTTAACAACTCACCCGGCGCTTGTGCGTAACAGCCACGCGCCAGGACACGCCATGCCCTTGATCGATCCCCCAGAGACTAGCCATTGAACTGTCGTAGTGCCCTGCCGCTGGCCCTGTTCACCTTGCTGACCGGCTGCGAGCCCTCCTCGCCAGACGAAAAACTGGACCAGAGCCTGCCCGACCTCGGCCTGGAGCAGATCCTGCCCAAGGCCGAGGCCAATGCGTATTGCACGGCGGACATGGACAGCGAATTGCTGTTTGGCATCGGCCGCCTGCTGATCGATGAAGACCAGGAAACCCATGGTGTGCTGCGTACCCAGTTCGCCAGCGAAGCAGTGCAAATGGCCAGGAGCTGCCTGGCCATGGCCGCCCCCCGCTACACCCGCAGCCTTTGCAGCTTGGCCATGGTCACCGCCGAGCGTCCCAACGTCTATGTCAAAAGCGAGGCGTTCAACTACATCGCCTATGCCGCCAGGAGAAACGAAGGCTGCGCGCAGTGGGCGCTGTACGACATCTACAGCATCGGCAAATTGAAGCAGCCACCCGACAAGGCCCTGGCCATGGCCTGGCTCGAACGCTCGGCGCGGCACGGCGCACTCGAGGCGCAGGAGGAAATGCTCAGCCAGAGCAAGAAGCAGAACAAGCTGGCGTTGGCCTATGCCTGGGCCAGGGTGCTGGGCGATGCCGAGAACATCGAGCCGCTGAAGCAGGCCATGAGCCCGGCACAAATCGCCGAAGGCGAGCAGCACTACCAGCAGCTACTCACTCAGTTGCCACCGCAGGAGCTGCGCAAAAAGGCCGACCGCAAGGAGCTGATCGCCCTGCACATGGCCGACGTCTACATGAACCACCCCCAGGCATTCGAGGGCCTGTCGCCCTTGCAGCGTCGGCAGTTCATGGCCAACGTGGTGGATGCCCTGGAGCCCAATCCGGACTTCCAGAAGCGCCGCCAGCTCTACGCCTACGTGCTGATTGCCCGGCAAGCCAACCTCACGGCCCCCGCCGTGAACCTGTGGCAAGACCCGGCGCTGCACGCCCTGCTGGTCAATGAAAACCTCGGCCTGGAGGACACCGTAGCCCAGGGCCTGGCCATCCTGGCCAAGCGCAACCCCGACAACGCCGCGGCCGCAGGCCATTCAGAGGCCAAATAACATGCCCAGCGCCGCCAGGGCGCCAATGCTCATCAACGAAGCGAAGTACAAGTGGGTCCAGGTATCGGGGATCACCTCGGCGGGTTTGGTGGGGTTGTAGAAAACCCCCACCGTGTCGCCCACTTGTGTCTCGGGAAACTCGCTGTCGAAGGTGTGGGTCATCACGCTGCCGTCAGCAGTCACATAGGACACCGTTCTGGTGGAGTGATAGGTTACCGCTCTGCACCCCGACCATTCGTGATCGGGAAGCGCCGACCACCTGGGCCGTGGCATGGACACCGGTGAACCTGAGTGCAAAGAAATCCCAGCCCCACAAGAAGGCTCCCGCCGCACAGCAGAGCATCACCAGCCCCACCAGCACCTTGCCGACATAACGCACACCCGCACTCCTTGCTCATTCAAACCACCCACCCTGCACCAAGGCTCGGGGCGGGCGCCAACGTGCGCCGAATATAGAGATCCGCGTCTGCCCGAAGCCACTGCTTGGTAGCTGCCGATCGTTTCTGCTTTGCTCGGTAACCGACATGCCGGTGCACACGCAGTTCAGGTTGTACCCCGTCTCAATCCCAGTAGAATGCCCGCCCTTGAACCCCTGGGTTCATGCAGCATGGAATCGCTGGCGTCGCTCCTCAAGCACGGAACTGCTCACGCTCCCCTCCTTTGCCGTCCCTGGCTGATTTCATGCGCGACTTCTTTCATTCGCCGATCAGGGAATATCCATTGAAATTGTTCAACGCACTGCCACTGGCATTGGCTGTCCTGCTGGCGGCTTGCGCCACCACCGCTCCGGAAAACACCGAACCCAAAGTCCCCGACCTGAATGACACCTTGCCCAAGCTGACGCTGGACAGTGTCTTGCCCAAGGTGACACCTAACGAATACTGCAACCCGTCCATGGACGCCGATGTGCTGTACGGCGCCGGTTACAAGCTGGACGAGGCCGAGGACTACAAGAGCGCCAAGAGCTGCTTCGCCATGGCCGCGCCGCACTACACCCGGGCCTTCTGCTACCTGTCCACCACCACCGATCAGGAAACGGACAAGCCCAAGGCCGAGCGCAACCGCGAATCCTTCCACTACATCGCCTACTCGGCGTCGCAGAACGACTGGTGCGCCGAGTACGGCATGTACGCCACCTACTGGTTCGGCGACAAGGACATTCCCAAGGACCGCGAGCTGGCCCTGCGCTGGCTGGAGCGCTCGGCGCTGCACGGCAACCCGGAACCGCAACAGAACCTGGCCGACGCAGCCGAAGAGTCCGGCGACCTGGTGAAGGCCTATGCCTGGCTGAAGATCATCGACAACACCGAGGACACCAGCCAGCTGGATGCCTTGAAAGGCAAGATGAGCCCTGAGCAACTGGCCGAAGGCGAACAGCGCTTTGCCGACCTCAAGAAGCGCGTGACCAGCAAGCAGGTGATGTACGACGAGGCGCGGGATGAAGAGGTGGCGATTTTCTCGGCCGAGATCCACTTCGATCTCCCCGACCTGTTCAAGGGCATGACCACGGCCGAGCGCCAGGCCTTTGTCAAAGCCGCCATTGCCAAGGCCCGGGACAGCGGCCAGTTCAAGCTGCATTACGCGGTGACCCAGTACATCATCGTCTCGCGCCTGGCCCAGCAGCGTTACCCCGGCGTCGATGTGCTGCAGAACCCGAAGCTCGTGGCCATTATCAACAACGTCAACGACGGCTTGGAAGCTGCGGCGAAGAAGTCCCTGGCGATCATGCAGAAAAGCTACAAGTAACCCGCCCTACCGCAGGAACCGGCTTGCCAGCCAAGAGGCCAGCAAGCCCGGTGCAGGGCTGAAGGCCTCTTTCGCTGGCCTGCAGCGCCTGCATGCAGCAGCCAGGGGCTATTGGGGCTCCTGGTTGACCACCACGGTGCAGGTGATGCCCGCCGCCAGCAGCACGCCCTCGGGCACCTCGTCGATATGGATGCGTACCGGCACCCGCTGGGCCAGGCGCACCCAGTTGAAGGTCGGGTTGACGTCGGCGATCAGCTCGCGGCTCTCGGGGTTGTCACGGTCGTAGATCCCGCGGGAAATGCTTTCCACATGGCCCTTGAGCACCTGGCCGCTCATCAACTGCATGTCGGCCTTATCGCCCACGCGTACGTGGGGCAGCTTGGTTTCCTCGAAGAAGCCGTAGACCCAGAACGAATTCATGTCCACCACCGCCATCTTCGCCTCGCCGATGCGCGCGTAGTCGCCACGGTGCACGTTGAGGTTGGTGACGTAGCCGTCCACCGCCGCCCGTACCTGGGTGCGCGCCAGGTTGAGCTCGGCGGCTTCCAGCTGGGCCTGGGCGTGCTGGTAGTCGGCCAGGGCCGAGTCGGCGATGTTGCCGGCGTCGTCGCGGTTTTCCTTGGAGATCACCAGGCTGTCCAGGTCGGCGCGGCGCCGAGCGTTGACCTTGCGCATCTCCCAGGTGGCCTTTTTCGAGGCCACCAGCGATTGCGCCTGCTTGACCGCGATCTGGTAGTGCTCGGGGTCGATCTGCATCAGCAAGTCGCCCTTGTGCACCAGCTGGTTGTCCTTGACCGGTACGTCCACCACCTCGCCGGTGACGTCGGCGGCGACGTTGATGACGTCGGCGCGCACTCGTCCATCGCGAGTCCAGGGGGTGTACATGTAGTGCTCCCACAGGGTACGGCCGATCCACAGGGCCAGGGCCAGCACGAGCAGGGTGGCGAGCAGGCTGAAGAACTTTTTCATTGCGGGGGTCTCAACGGTAGACAGTGAGCGCCATGGCGCCGAACAGACAGCAGAACAGGCTCAGGCGCAGCAGCGCCGGGTGCCAGAAGAAGCGATACAGGTCATAACCGGAGATGAACCGGTCCAGGGCCCAGGCCAGGGCCGCGGCGATGAAGAACATCAGGGTCATGGTCGGCATGTAAACGCCGTGGAAGGCGATTTCACGAGGCATGTGCAGGTCCTTGGGGTGCAGGCACCGCCGGCGTGGCCACGGCATAGGCCGCCAGCGGCGATTGCGGGTCGAGCAACGAAGTACGGATGAAATGCAGGTAGCTCTTCACCCGGCGCAGGGCCGAGGTGTCGAAGTGCGGGGCGAAGGGTTCATCGGTGGCCTGGACCCGGCTGATGGCATGGTCCACGGCGATCAGCCCGCGCTCCAGGTTGCTCTGGCTGGGTTGCAGGAACAGCCGCACCAGGGAGCGGCCCATGACCCGGATCGCCTGGCGCCAGGGCTGGGATTCGGCATAGGCCGGGTGCACCGGGAGGATCGCCTGCTCCTTGCGCAGCTCGATGATGGCGTGGCCAACCTCCAGCACCACGAACATCCAGCGCAGCAGCTCGCTCTGCACCTTGGGCTGGCCCACCGCCAGACCATAGGCCTGGTGCAGCAGGTCACGGGTGCGGCTCTCGAAGCTCGACGCCAGGCCCTTGAGCTTGCCGCTGATGGCGTACACCACCTGGCCGCGCAGGTCCTGCTCCAGGCGGCGCCACAGCCAGCGGCTGTTGGGCGGCAGGATGATCGCCCCGGCCGCGGCGCAGACCAGCATGCCCATGACCATGGCGATGTAGTCGTTGATGAAGGTGTAGGGGTTGTAGATCGTCAGGTTGTCCGGCACCGAGCCGGTGCTGAAGAAGATCAGCAGGCCCAGGCCGACCCCGGCGTACTTGGGCCGCGAGGCCAGGAACGAGCCCAGCACGATCACCGGCGCCAAGGTCAGGCACAGCAGCGGGAAGCCGTCGAGCCAGGGGAACACGAAGAACATCTCGACGAACCCCACCAGGGCGCCGATGAAGGTGCCGCAGGCCATCTGGAATGCCATACGCTTGGGGTTGGGGGTGGCGGCCGACAGGCCAATGGTGGCGGCTGCGATCAGGGTCATGGTGGCGCCACTGGGCCAGGCGGTGGCCACCCAGTAGCTGCCCAGCACCACCAGGACGAAGGCGGCGCGAATCCCCGAGGCGGCCGAGGCCAGCCAGTTGGTCTGTGGCGTGTAGGGCTCGTCCCAGCGCTCGCGCTCATGGCTGTGCTCGGCCAGGGAGGCGTGGGTCTGTGCATAGCTGTGCAGTTCGTCGACGAAGCGGTACAGCAGTTCGTAGGCGGTGTGGAAATCCAGCTGCTCGGCATCGCTGGGGGCGGTTTCCTGGAACGCCGCGCGCAGGCTGCGCACCCGTGCCGGCAGCTCGCCTTTATAGGCCGCCAGCGCCGTGGCCAGGCGGGCCGCATCGGGGCTGGTCAGGGCCCGGCCGGAGAACCCGTCCAGCAGCTCAGCCAGGTCGTAGAGCCCGGGCTTGATCGCCGCCACGACGTGATCGGTACCGCTGCTGCGCAGTCGCTCGAGCAACTGGTGCAGGGCGTTGAAGCGCGTGGTGATGCCCATGAACTCGCTGTTCAAGCGGCTCAGGCGACCGTTGCGCCGACGCATGTGCGGGTCTTCGAACACGGTGACGCTGCGCAGCCCTTCCAGGCCCACCGCCTCGGCGATGAAGCGCACGTTGCTGCTTTCAAAAATGTCGCGCTGACTGCGCCCACGCAACCCATCGGTGACGAACATCGCGAACACCCCGAAGCGCTGGTACAGGGCGTTGCGCATGGCGGCACTGGCGGTCTGTGGCAGGATCGCGGCGCTGACCAGGGTCGAGCAGAGAATCCCCAGGGAGATCTCCAGCACCCGCCAGACCGCCGCCATGAAGGCGCCTTCCGGGTGGGCCAGGGCCGGCAGGCCGACCATGGCCGCGGTGTAGCCGGCGAGGACGAAGCCATAGGCGCGGAAGTTGCGATAGCGCGCAGCTCCGGCCGAGCAGATACCGACCCAGATCGCCAGCGAACCCAGGAACAGCTCGGTGTTCTGGGCGAACAGGGCGATCAGCGCCACCATCACCGCCGAGCCGGCCAGGGTGCCGAGGAAGCGATAGAAGCTCTTGGCGAACACCTGGCCGCTCTGCGGCTGCATGACGATGAACACGGTGATCATCGCCGTGCGCGGCTGCGGCAACTCCAGGCGCATGGCCAGCCACAGGGTGAGGAACGCTGCCGCCAGGACCTTGAAGATATAGACCCAGGTCACGCCATCGCTGCGTGCCCAGTCGAAGAAACCCCGGCGCCACTCAAGGGAATACAGCCAGCGCAAGGGTGCGGGCAAGGAAGTCATCGAAACCTGCTTCAGTGATCAAAGACGGCCAGGGCCGCCGGGGTCTTGGGCGCTTGGATCTGTTTGTCAAAGGGCACGTCGCGACCGGCTTGCAGGCCACCGCCCAGGGCGGTCACCAGGTCGGCCTGGGCGGTCAGGCGCGCGGCCTGGACTTGCTGCTGCACGTGTTGCTGATGCAACAGCAGGGTCTGGGCATTGAGCACATTGAGGTAGTCGGTCAGGCCGCGCTGGAACGCCACGGTGGCCAGGTCGTAGGTCTTCTGCGCGGCGGCTACCGACTCGGCGGCGAACGACTGCTGCTTGTCCATGGACTCACGACGAATCAACTGGTCGGAAATGCCCTTGAGCGCATCCACCAGGGTCTGGTTGTACTTGGCCACGGCCAGGTCGTAGCCAGCCGAGGCTTCACCCAGTTGCGAACGCAGGCGCCCACCATCGAAGATCGGCAGGCTGATGGCCGGGCCGACGTTGTAGTTGAGCTTCTTGCCGGTGAGGAACTCCAGGGCCCCGCCGCCGGTGGCCATGAAGCCGATGCTGCCCACCAGGTCGACGTTGGGATAGAAACCGGCATGGGCCACATCGATGCCCCGGGCCTGGGCCGCCACCTGCCAACGGCTGGCCACCACGTCCGGGCGCTGGCCCAGGAGCTCGGCGGGCAGGGCCGACGGCAGTTTCAGCGCCGCGCCCAGGACCAGGCTCGGCCGTTGCAACTGCGCGCCCTCCCCCGGCCCCTTGCCGGCCAGGGCCGCCAGCTGGTTGCGGGCCAGGGCGATTTCTTCATCCAGGGCGTCGATCTGGCGATGGGTTTCCGGCAGCGGTGCTTCGGCCTGGCTGACCTCGAAATGCGTGCCGATGCCAGCGTCCAGGCGCCGCTGCGCCAGCTCGAGGATCTGTTGCTGCTGCTTGAGGGTGGCCAGGGCGATATCGCGCTGGGCGAAGTGCAGGGACAGCTGGATATAGCTGCGCACCACGTTATTCACCAGCTCCAGCTGGGCCAGGCGGGCCTCGGCCACGCTCATGTGGGCCAGGTCCACGGCGCGCTCGGTGGCGTTGCTTTCCCGGCCCCACAGGTCCAGCGCATAGCTGAAGCCCAGGGCGGCGTTGTTGTCCCAGGTGGTGCTGTTGGACAGCGCCCCGGGGCCGTAGAACGGGTCGGTGGGCCAGTTGTGGCGCTTGAGGGTGGCATCGCCCTTGACCTGCAGCGACTCGGCCGACTCGGCGATGCCGGCCATGGCCTTGGCCTGGCGCACCCGGGCAGCGGCCATGGCCATGCTCGGGCTGCCTTGTATGGCCAGGTCGATCCAACGGTTGAGCTGCGGGTCGCCATAGGCCTGCCACCACTGGGCACTGGGCCAGCGGGCATCCCGCGCGGCGCTCTGGATCGCCTCGTCGGTGGCCAATGTATTAGCGGGAAGTGTCTTGCCTTGTGGGGCAATGCCTCCGGTTCCGATGCAGCCGCTGATTGCTAACGATAAAGCCCAAACACTGAGGGTCTTGAACCCTCTGCTGATGCGACGCGGCACTGCTGCGAATTCCTGAGATCGAGGGGGATGGCAAATCTCTCGCAGGTGCCGGCTGGCCAACGGTCCAGGCCCGGATATCGGGTCGGACGGCGCTTCGTCGGCAAGGCTCCTGCGGATCGGCGCAATTCTAGGGGGCGGCCGGTTCGGCGATAAGCTGGGATTCCTGTGAATCTTTGTTACCGTAAACGCGATAATCCCTTGGTCGTATCCCCAGACGCCTGTAAAAACAGAAACTTCGTGTCACAATTTGCAATCTCCTTTGAGAGCACCCCATGGACACCTTGCAAAACATGCGTGCCTTCAGTTGTGTCGCCGAAGCCGGCAGCTTCACTGCCGCTGCCGTGCAACTGGACACCACCACGGCCAACGTCTCGCGCGCCGTCTCCAATCTCGAGGCGCACCTGCAAACCCGCTTGCTCAACCGCACCACCCGGCGTATCGCCCTGACCGAGGCCGGCAAGCGCTACCTGCTGCGCTGCGAGCAGATCCTGGCCTACGTCGAGGAAGCCGAGGCCGAGGCCAGCGACGCCCATGCCCGCCCCGCCGGGCAGTTGAAAGTGCACACCATGACCGGCATCGGCCAGCACTTCGTGATCGACGCCATCGCCCGCTATCGCAAGTCGCACCCGGACGTGACCTTCGACCTGACCATGGCCAACCGCGTGCCGGACCTGCTGGACGAGGGCTACGACGTGTCCATCGTCCTGGCCAGCGAACTGCCCGACTCGGGGTTCGTGTCCCAGCGCCTGGGGATCACCTACAGCATCGTCTGCGCCTCGCCGGCCTACGTGAAGGCCAATGGTTGCGCGCAAAAGCCCAGCGACCTGTTGAACCATGCCTGCCTGCGCCTGGTGAGCCCGGTGATTCCCCTGGAGAAATGGCTGTTCGACGGACCCGAAGGCCAGGAGATGGTCACCATCAACAGCTCGCCGTTCCTGGTGAACTCCGCCGATGCCATGAAGACCGCGATCATCAGCGGCATGGGGGTCGGGGTGCTGCCGGTGTACGCCGCCATCGAGGGCCTGCGCAACGGCACCCTGGTGCGGGTGATGCCCAAGTACCGCTCCCAGGAACTGAACCTGTACGCCATCTACCCGTCGCGCCAGTACCTGGATGCCAAGATCAAGACCTGGGTCGAGTACCTGCGAGGTTCGCTGCCGGAGATCCTCGCGGCCAACCAGACCGAGCTGGCCTCCTATGAACTGAGCGGCACCCTGGCCGGTACCCGCCACGGCAAGTGAACAGCCCGCCCCGGGGCCGTTGTCAGCGCCAGAAAAAGCCCATGGATCGGGCTGTTTGATGTTAGCTTGCTTGGCATTTCCGCCTGCCTGACGAGCCTGCCTGCAATGAAAAAGACTGTACTTGCCTTCAGCCGCATCACTGCCCAGATGACCGAACGCCTGCAACAGGACTTCGAGGTCATCGTGCCCAACCCCAAGCAGGGGGATATCGCCGCCCAGTTCAACGAAGCCCTGCCCCGGGCCCACGGCCTGATCGGTGTCGGCCGCAAGTTGGGCCGCGCGCAGCTCGAGCACGCCACGCAACTGGAAGTGGTGTCGAGCATCTCGGTGGGCTACGACAACTACGACCTGGACTACTTCAACGAACGTGGGCTGATGCTCACCAACACCCCTGATGTGCTCACCGAAAGCACCGCCGACCTGGCCTTCGCCCTGCTCATGGGCAGCGCCCGCCGGGTCGCCGAGCTGGACGCCTGGACCAAGGCCGGGCAGTGGCAGGCCAGCGTCGGCCCGGCGCTGTTCGGCTGCGATGTGCACGGTAAGACCCTGGGGATCGTCGGCATGGGCAATATCGGCGCGGCCATCGCCCGCCGTGGGCGCCTGGGCTTCGGCATGCCGATCCTCTATAGCGGCAACAGCCGCAAGGCCGCCCTGGAACAGGAGCTCGGCGCGCAGTACCGCAGCCTCGAGCAGTTGCTGGCCGAGGCCGACTTCGTCTGCCTGGTGGTGCCGCTGAGCGAGCAGACCCGGCACCTGATCGGCCAGCGCGAACTGGCGTTGATGAAGCCCAGCGCGATCCTGGTGAACATTTCCCGTGGCCCGGTGGTGGACGAGCCGGCGTTGGTCCAAGCCCTGCAGAACGGCCAGATCCGCGGTGCCGGCCTGGACGTGTACGAGAAGGAACCGCTGGCGCAATCGCCGCTGTTCCAGCTCAAGAACGCCCTGACCCTGCCGCACGTCGGCTCGGCCACCGGCGAAACCCGCGACGCCATGGCCGAGCGCGCCATGAGCAACCTGCGCAGTGCCCTGTTGGGCCAGCGCCCGCAAGACCTGGTCAACCCGCAGGTGTGGAAGGCCCAGTAACAGCCGGCAAACGATACCCCCGGCCCACTTCGCGCCCACAACCGCATAGCCAGGCACAGCCGGCGGACGATGAACGAAAACCTGCGCCACCAGTCAGATGGCCAAGCCCGCTTGGCCAACCTGCCCTGCCAAGGCAATGCCCGCAGGCTGGCCACTGTCTCAGAGAGATCCTGCATGAAGTTGAAATATCTACTCCTGGCCCCGGCGTTCTTCCTCGCGGCCTGCGATCAGCAATCACCAGCACAGGCGACCAGCGCCACGGCCAAGTCGCCGCTGATAGTGGCCCTGGAGTCCATGGGCAGCCACTTCCAGCAAGAACCCAGCAACGTGATGGTGAATCAGAAAGTCACCGGCGAGTCCCCGACCGAGGCGGTGGTCGAGATCGAGGAGTCAGGGTTGCTGGATGACTCGGTGTTCGCGCAAAAGACAATATTCAACCTGTCCATCGAGAACGAGCGCTGGACCGTGACCGACAAGACGACCCAGGTGAAATGCTACCCGGGCCGGGGCCATCAGGACTATGGGTCCGATCCTTGCCAGTAACGCTCCCACCGACGTGATCGCCCTCCGCCGGCAGCGACAGGCCGGCGTGGAGAATCAGGCCAACTTCCCGGGAATTGCCGCCAAGGCCCTGGGTTTGCGAAACACCAGCACGTTGCCCAACATCACCAGCACCAGGCCGGCCAGGGCCGGGGCGGTCCACTGGTAGCCTTCCACCACCGCCGAGACGTTCAGCGCCACCACCGGAAACAGCACGGTGCAATAGGCCGCCCGCTCCGGTCCCATACGCCCCACCAGGGTCAGGTAGGCGGTGAAGCCGATCACCGAGCCGGGAATCACCAGGTACAGCAGCGAGCCGATGTAGCGCGTGCTCCATTCCACATCGAAGGCAATGCCCTGGGCCAGGCAGTACAGCGCCAGCATCGTCGCCCCGTAGGCCATGCCCCAGGCGTTGGTGGTCATGGGCTTGAGCCCGGCCTTCTGCTGCAGGCTGGAGAGCATGTTGCCGGCCGAGAAACACAGGGTGCCCAACAGGCCCAGCCCCAGGCCGAGCAGGGTTTGCGGGCTGGCGCTATGGCCCACCAGCTCCGGCCAGAACAGCAGCCCCAGCCCCAGCAGGCCCAGGCCGCCACCGAGCAGCACATTGCGGGCGATCTTCTGGCCGAAGAACAACCGCGCATTGAGGGCGTTCCACAAGGTCGCGGTGGAGAACACCACGGCCACCAGGCCAGTGGGCACCCACTGGCTGGCATGCAGGAAGCACATGAAGTTGAGGCAGAACAGGCACAGGCCCTGGGCCAGGCAGATCAGGTGGGCGCGGCGGTTCATCGCCTGCAGCTTGCCGCTGACCAGGAGCAGGACGAACAGCACCAGCGCCGCCAGGGCGAAGCGATAGACGATGGACACCGGAATCGCCACCACGCCCAACTGCAGCTTCAGGGCGATCCAGGTGGTGCCCCAGATCAGCACGGTCAACAAGTACAACGACAGGTTCATGGCACGGCTCCTCGTATAAGGAACACAGTCTCGCGCCCGACAAGCAGCCTGCGCTTGCACAAACTTGCGGTTTTTATCGGCAACCGGCTGGCAGCTCGGACGCGACGGAGTAGGATGCGCAACATCGGCACACGAACCTCGCGATTCGACCATCATGTCCGCACTGGATAGCCTGCAAGTCTTCCAAGCCCTGAACCGCTCGCCCAACGCGCGCCTGGAGCACAGCGCCGAACTGGGGGACGGCTTGTGGGCGGCCATGTGGAGCAACCATCACGACGCCCAGGAATATGCCGCGCCGAGCCACCATACCCTGTCCTGCTACATCGCCGGCGGCACCGGTACCTTCCGCCGCGACCGGCCCGGGACCATGGGCGGCCCGGGCAAGCTGTGCATCCTGCCCGCCGAGCACCAGTCGGCCTGGGTGATCAATGGCGACATTCGCCTGGCCCACGTGTACTTCAGCCCACAACAGTTCGCCCTGGGCTGCGTCACCCTGCTGGACCGCGAACCCCGGGAGATGCAACTGCGCGAGAGCGTGTTCCTCGACGACCCGCAGCAGACCCGGCACTTCCAGCAACTGATCCGCTTGAACTGGGACGAGCCCGGCGAACGCCTGCTGACCAGCAGCCTGGCCCACGAGATGCTCGGCCACGCCTTGCTCAACCAGGCTGGCCTGCGTCAGGGCTTGCGCCTCAAGGGCGGCCTGGCCGCCCACCAAAGGCGCCTGCTGGCGGACTACATCGACAGCCAGCTCGACACGCCCCTGAGCCTGGGGCAACTGGCCGGCCTGTGCGCCCTCTCCGAGTACCACTTCGCGCGGATGTTCCGCGAAAGCTTCGGCCTGCCGCCGCACCAATATGTGCTGGCCCGGCGCCTGGAGCGGGCGCGCCTGCTGTTGCGCAGCAGCACCCGGCCCCTGGGGGACATCGCCCTGGCCTGCGGCTTCGCCAGCGCCAGCCACTTCACCAACCGCTTCCGCCAGGCCCTGGGCGGCACCCCGGGGGAATACCGCCAGGCTTTCGCCGGCTGACCCCGGCCTCAGGGCGCCAGGGTCAGGACACTGAAGGTATTGGCATGGAACAACGGGTCCGGCTTCGGCTCATCCGGGGTCGGCGCCGGTTGAGTGAAGTCCATCGCTGCCAGGTAGACCTTCCGGCTACGCGGGTCGAACGCCATGTTATAGGCCATGGGTTGGGTGCTGACGCTGCCCAGCGCCTGATAGTGGTCGGCATCGAGCTGGGTGATCAGGCTGAGGTTGGCATCCACCCCGCTGGCCACCAGCACGCGCCGGGACTGCGGGTCGTAGGCCAGGGCGTTGACGTCCCGGGTGATCGGCAGGCTGGCCTTGAGCGCGCCGTTGTCGCGATCGAGCACCAGCAACCGCGGTTGTTCGCCGCGGCAGGCGAGGAACAACCGCGCACGCTGCTCATCCTGGGCCAGGGCACTGGGCCGCTGGCAATCGGGATACTGCCAGCGATCCAGGACCTCAAAGCTGCTGGACGACAACCGCGCCAGCACACCTTCGTCGCGCATCGGCAAGAAGAAGCTGCCATCGCCCTTGAGCAGCAGCGGGTCGATCTTCTTCACCGCCAGGTCATGGGCGGCGACGATCCGCTCCTGCTGCGGATCGAAGACGAACAGCGTCGAGCGATCGGCCCGGCGCCCGCTGACGATGATCACCTGGCCGGTTTTCGGCTCGTACACCGCGCTGTTGAGGTTGCTCTGGGTCACGGCGATACGCTTGAGCGGCTTGAGTGTGGATAACTGCACCACGCCCAGGCTGCCATCGGTATTGAGCACCAGCACCCGGTCCAGTTCGGGCACGAACACCACGCCATTGGCCCCCGCCGACTGCTCCAGGGTCCGCAGCGGGCGCTGCTTGTCCACATCGAACACACTCAGGCCGTTGTCACGCCGGGCCAGGAACAGGTACGGCCGGACCGGGTCCAGGGCGATGAAGCCCCAGCTCGAACCGGCGCCCGGCAACAGCGCCTGGTGTTCACGGTGATACCAGCGGGCATCGTCCGCCGCACCCTCGGGCTGCGCCGCCAGGGCCAGGTGGCAGAAGCCCAGGGCCAGGAACCACAGGTGACGGATCTTCATCAGAACTCCAGGGTGCTGGACAGCGACACTTGGCGTGAATCGCCCAGGGAGACGAAGTACTTGCTCACCGAGGAGGTGTAGTAAGTCTTGTCGAACAGGTTCTTCACGTTGAGCTGGAACTTGACCTTCTGCCCTTCGAGCTTGGTGTCGTAGGTGGCGAAGGCGTCGGCCACGGTGTAGCCCGGCAGGTCGAAGCTGTTGGGCGCATCGCCGGCGCGCTCGCCGACATAACGGGCACCGGCACCGACCCGCAGGCGATCGCCGCCCAGCAGGCTGCCGAAGTCGTAGACCGCCGACAGCGAGCCGCTGTTCTTGGCCACGTTCTGCAACTGCTTGCCCTTGTACTGGGTGTCCTTGGTCACTTCGGCATCGGTGTAGGCATAGCTGCCGATCAGGCTCCACTGGTCAGTGAGCTGGCCGGTCAGGTCCAGCTCCAGGCCCTTGGAGTGCACCTCGCCGGCCACGCTGGTGACCGTCTCGGTGGCCGTGGCGGTGGATACCAGCACGTTGCGCTTGGTGATGTCGAACAGCGCCGCGCTGGCGGTGATGCGCCCGGGAATATCAAGCTTGGCCCCCAGCTCCCAGGACTTGGCTTCTTCAGGCTCGATGGAGCCATCCAGCACCGCGGTGCCACCGGCCAGCTGGGCGATGCTGGAGTTGGGCTTGAACGATTCGGTGTAGCTGCCATAGAACGACAGCTGGTCGGTGTAGCGATACACCAGGCCGGCACGGGGCACGAACTTCTGCCCGTTGCTGTTGGTGTTGGCATGGAACGGCCGGCCCTTGCCGGCGTACTGGTCGTACTCCTGGAAGCGTCCGCCACCCACCAGGATCCACTGGTCGGTGAGGTGGATGGCGTCCTGGAAGAACAGCGAATCGCTGCGCAGCAGGTCGGTCTGGTCGCTGTCCGGGGCGCTGACGTTAGTGCCCGCCACCTGCTGGCCATACACCGGGTTGCGGTAGTTGAAACTGGTGTTCTTGCCGCGGATCAGGTCGGCGCGATAGATCTTGCGGTACTCGTCGTCTAGGCCGAACACCAGGTCGTGCTGCATGCCGGCCAGCTGCACCTTGCCTTCGAGGCTGGCGGTGGCATAGCGGTCGGTGGTCAGGGCGCCCTGGGTGCCGTCCATGGTCCGGGTCAGGGTGCCGTTGGCATTCACCGCGGTCAGGCGCACCTGGCTGGCGTCGTAGGTCTCGCGGTTCCAGCTGTAGCCAAAGTGGGCTTTCCAGTCGTCGCCAAGTTCGTGGTCGACCTCGAAGCGGTACAGGTCCGAGCGGCCCTCCATGTTGTTGAACGGCTCGTCCAGGCGCCGGGTGGCCGGGATGTCCAGTGGATGATTGGTCTTGGGATCGATGGCCGTGCCACGGTCGAACGGGGTCAGGAACTCGCGATGCTCGTAGGCCAGCAGGACCTTGGTGCGCTCGCCATACCAGGCCAGGGACGGCGCCACCAGGGATTCGCGATGGGTGCCGAAGTTGCGCCAGTAGTCTTCGTCCTCATGATCGACGATCAAGCGATAGGCCAACCCGGAATCGCCGATCGGCCCGGTGGTGTCGAGGCTGCCGCCGCTGCCGTTCTTGCCCGAGCCGTAGGTCGAGCCGCGAACGGTCAGCGCTGTGGATGGCTGCAGTTCGGGCTTCTTGCTGACCACGTTGATCACCCCGCCCGGGTCCTGGATGCCGTAGAGCAGCGATGACGGCCCCTTGAGCACTTCGACCCGCTCGGCCGTGGCGTTCAGGGCGCGGCCCTGCACCACCGGCATGCTGTCGCGCATGATCGAGCCGTTGCGGTTGTCGCCAAAACCCCGCAGCAGCACCGCATCCTGGGTGCCGCCCAGGGTGTTGGTCTGGGTGATGCCGCTGACGTTCTTCAGCGCGTCGTCCAGGTTGCGCGGGGTCTGGTCCTTCAGGACCTGGGCCGGGACCACGTTGATGATCTGCGGGATCTCCTGGGTCAGCGCCTGGCTGCGCGCCACCGAGGTGGTGGCCGGTGGCTGGTAGCTGGTGCTGTCGTCCGGGCCCTGGGCGGTGACGCTGGTAGCACCCAGGTTCAAGCCGGCGCCTTGGGGCAGCGGTTCGAGGACCAGGGTGTGGGCATCGCTGCGCCGGTAAGTAAACCCGGAACCGCCCAGCAGGCGCTGCAAGGCCTGTTCGGCCCCGAACTGGCCTTGCAGCGCCGGCGCCTGGACGCCATAGGGCGTATCGGTGGTGTAGACCACGCTGATACCGGTGACCCGGGTGAAATCACTCAGGGCCTGGGGCAGTGGCTTGGCCGCGATGGCGAAATTGAACAGCGTGTTGTGCTGGGCACTGCCGGATTCGGCTGCCAGGGCCACGCCCAGGGGCAACAGCGCCAACCCCGACACCATCAGCGCGGATGCACCGAACCACCGTTTTACCGAAGCGTTTACCGCCGAACTTGCCCTGGACTTCATGCTTGAGACTCGTGTGTAGGAGCGCTATGAATGCGAATTAGTCGCACTTTCAAGCAGTACACGGATGTCGAGGACAAAGACCTCAGCAATTTTTTGAAAATATTTTCCGACGCGTTGGCGTGAGTCGACGAGCGGACCTGGCAAACCGGATCTACGGCCGCTGCGCGCCCGGGCGCAGCCTGCGGCAGCGGCTACACGAAGCGAGCGAACGCACGCACCTGTAGCCGCTGCTGAGCCCGCGAAGCTGCGACAAGGTCCGCAGGACCTTCAACGCCCGAGCGGCCAACACCAATCGGTGGCCGCCCGGATGCCTCAGTTGCTGCGCTGGATACGTCCGGCGCTGGTGGCGGACCCTACCGGCTTGCCCTGGCGATCCATGTCACCGACGTAGCGCAACATGGCGTCCAGGTCGCTGATTCCCAGGTCGCTGCGGTTGATGCCGCTCTTGAACAGGCTGAAACGGTCACCGCCATCGGCCAAAAAGCCGTTCATCACCAGCCGGTAACTGGCATCGGCGCGCAGCGGCTGGCCGTCGAGGCGGATGCTGCCAGGCACCACGCGACTGTCCACCGGGCGCTTGGCATCCCAGCGATAGCTGAAGCCCCGGGACACTTGCAGGATATTCGCGTCCTCGGTGCCCTTCCACTGCTGGTTGAGCAGTTGCTCGATCTGCCGGCCGGTAAGGTCGAAGGCGATCAGGTTGTTGTTGAACGGCTGCAAGGTCGCCAACTGTCCATAGTTGATCTTGCTTTGCCCCGGCTCCAGGGCCAGGTCGCTGCGGATGCCACCATTGTTCATGAAGGCGATCCGCGCGCCGTTGGCCTGGCCGCCGGCCAGATGGGCGTCGGCGATCAGATCGCCCAGGGGCATCTCTCCTGCGGCATCGGTGCGACGAGAAATCGGCGAAGCCGCAATCGCCCCCACGGGCTTGAGCAAGACCTGGTTACTCCGCGCCTCGACGTCCTGCTGCAGGCGGGCCAGAGCCGGGTCCTGTGGATAACGCGCCGGATCGGCCACAAGGTTGAGCGCCTGGATGCCTGTCACGCGATGCTGGCCTGGAGTCACCTGCAGGGTCAGGTGAGTCAGCAGGTGGCCGTAGGAGTTGCCCTGGGTCACCAGCAACGGTCCGACCTTGCACAGGTAGCCCTGGTGCGAGTGGGCGCTGATCAGGACGTCCACCGCCGGATCGAGGCGCTTGGCCACATCGACGATGTCGCCGCCAAGTTGCGAACAATCCGGCTTGTCGAACGGTTCAGGGGTCGAGCCGCCCTGGTGCACCACGGCGACGATGGCATTGGCCCCCTGGGCCTTGAGCTCGGGAATGAGCTTGTTGATGGAGTCGGCCTCATCCGCCACCTGCAGGCCACGCATGCCCTTGGCGCTGACCACCGAAGCCACGTCACGCAATACCGCGCCGACGAAAGCCACCTTGACCCCATGCACTTGTTCGATGCGGTAGGCCGGCAGCAGCGGCTTGCCGGTATCGCTGTCCATCAGGTTGGCCGCCAGGTAGGGAAAGCCAGCGCCTGGATAGTCCGGGCGGAACTGGCAGGCCTTGTCCGGCCGCGACGACTGGCAGCCACCGTTGAGCTGGCGCAGGAACTCGGCCTTGCCGTTGTCCAGTTCATGGTTGCCAATGGCGCTGAGCTTCATGCCCATCTGGCGCAGGGCATCCAGGGTCGGCTCGTCGGCCCACATGGCCGACAAGGGTGGGCTGCCACCGACCAGGTCGCCGGCGCCGATAAACAGCAACTGGGGGTCTTGCTGGCGCAACTGGCCGAGCATGCCGCCCAGGGTGGCCACACCACCGGCCTGGAGCTTGCGCACGCCGCCTGGGGCGCTCGGGTCCTTGAAGCTGAAGGGGTTGGCTTGCAGGTAACCGTGCAGGTCGTTGATGGCGACGATGTTCACCGCCACTGGCTGCGGCTCATGGGAGAGCGAACTGCAACCGGCCAGGGCAACCAGGGCGAGAGTCAGTGCCCCCAGCAACCGGGGCATGGGACGAGGACGCGACATGGAAAAAGTCCTTGTATTGTCGGCAAGAAAAAGCCGCCGGCGAAGGCAGCGATCAGTCGGCGAAGGGTACTGGAAACAGCACCGGTTTCATCGTCGATCGCAGCCCGCACCCGCGGCTACCGGTCAGGCCATCAGGCAGGTTGCAGGCTGCCGTGGACCACTTGTGGAGCTGGCGGCGCCTTCAGGGCAGTGCCCATGCCGGCGCGCAGCAGCAGGATCTTCAGGTGGTCGGTAATGCGCTCGACCCGATCCTGGAAGTGGTTGTGGAAGATCATGCTGCCCAGGGCAATGGCGATACCCAGGGCCGTGGCGTACAGCGCGGTGCCGATGCCCTTGGAGACTTCACCCGGGTCGGAGACACCGGTCTCGGCCAGGGCCTTGAAGGTGTCGATGATCCCCAGGATGGTCCCCAGCAGGCCCAGCAACGGCGCCGCAGTGACCACCGTCTCCAGCAACCACAGGCCATGCATCAGCTTGCTGCGGGTGGCGATGTAGATCGACTCGCTGAGGTCTTCCAGGTCCTTGTGGCTGGCCAGCCCCTGCTTGTGGGCGAACAGTTCGGCGACCATCTCCAGCGGCAGGCTGTTGCGCTCGCGCAGCTGCGCCGGCAGGTCGTCGACGCTGTGCATCTTCGGGTTGAGCACGGTCTCCAGTTTCTTCGCCTGGCGCAGGCTGAAGCTGAAGTAGATACCCCGCTCCACCGCGATGAAGGCGGCGATCGCGGCGGCGCCGTACATGGTGTAGAAGGTGATGTCGTGCAGCAGATTCATGTCCATCGTCATGTCCTCTTGTGCCTGAAACGAATCAGAACGCAGCTTCCAGGGAGACCATCGCGGTCCGCTCCTCGCCGACGTTGTAGTAGGCGGTGCTCGGTGCCAGGCCATTGGTCTTCACCGAGTTGAACGACACGGTGCGGGTCGAGGCCAGGTATTCCTTGTCGAACACGTTGAGCATCGAGAAACGCAGGGTCGCGGACTTCAGCACCTTCTTGTCCACCGGCAGGTGGATACCGGCGTTGAGGTCGAACACGGTGCGCCCGGAGATCTTCTCGTCGTTGGTCAGGTCGCCGTAGAACGCACCGACGTACTTGCCGACGACGTTGCCGTAGTAGCGCGAGTCGTCGTAGCCCAGGCTCAGGTTGAACATGTTCTCCGGCACGTTGACCAGTTGCTTGCCGGAGGTCGGCAGCAGCACGTTCTTGTTGGTCAGGTCGTCCATCTGTTCGGACTTGGTGTAGGTGTACGAGGCGTAGTAGTTGAAGTTGTGCGGCAGCAGCCCGCTCCACTCCAGCTCCAGGCCGCGGTTCTTCACCTCGCCGACGTTGGCCACCACGTAGTCGCCGTTGAGGTCGGTGGTGGAGATCTGCCGGTCCTTGAAGGTGATGTAGAACAGCGTCGCGCTCAGGGCCATGTTGTCTTCGCTGTAGCGCCAGCCCAGTTCCTGGTTCCAGCTCAGCTCGGGTTTCAGGCTGATGGAGTCGCCCTTGTTGTAGAGCACGTAGTTGGGCGGCGTGCGCATGTTGCGGGTGACGTTGTAGAACGCCTGGTTGTTCGGGTCGATCTGGTACTTGGCGTTGAAGCTGGGCAGGAACTCGTGATAGCGGACATTACGCTTTTCCGGCTTGTCGGTCAGGCTGCCGAGGTTGTTGCCGTCACGCTCCACATGCTGGTACGCCAGGGCCCCGGTCAGGGTCAGGTCCGGGGTCGCCTGCCAGGTGTCTTGCACCCAGAGCTTCTGCGCCGGGGTCACGGTGTACTGGTGCCGGCCCTGGACCGTAGCGCCATTGCGATCCACCAGTTGGTCGGAACCGTTGTAGTCGCCCCAGACGTTCTCGGGCGCGCCATTGCCCTTGATGCCGATGAAGGGCTGGGTCTGGCGCTGGCGGGCACGCTCGTACCAGTAGCCGAAGTCCAGGCTGTGCTCTTCGTTGAGGTCCCACTTGAGCTTGGTGGTCATCCCCGGGCGCCAGGTCTCGGTCCAGGAGGGCCGGTAGTAGCTGCCGCTGGGCAATCCGCTCAGGTCATAGTTGCCGGCCTTGCTGGAAGAGCTGGACAAGGTCGTGGCGGTCTGGCCGCTGAAGCTGCCGCCGTTGGACCATACGTAGTACGGGTTGAAGGTCAGGCTCAGGTCGTCACGCAGCTGGAAGCGCTGGGTCACCGAGGCGGTCAGGCTTTCAAAGGGGTTGCGGTTGAGCTTGTAGGACTGGGACACGCTACCGTTCTTGAACACGGTGCTTTCCGAGTAGTCCACGCGCCGGCCCTGGGTTTGGAACTGGGCCTTGCTGACGCTGTTGTAGTTGTAGTTCTCCTGCTTGTTGTACTTGAAGATGGCGTTGGTGGAGTTGCCATTGCCGTCTTCGAACAAGGTGTTCCACTCCACCTTGTCGGCACGCAGGGTGCCCTTGCCCTTCCACTTGTCGCCTTCGGTATGAGAGGCCGAGACCCAGGTCTTGAAGCCTCCCAGGTCGCCGGTGTTCAGCCGGGCGAAGGATTTGCGCAGGTTGTTCGAGCCCACCGACTGCTTGACGAACACACCAAAATCCTTGGTCGGGCGCATGCTCACCAGGCCGATGTTGCCACCGCTGGAACCGATATGCGGGCCATCGGCCTCGGAGGAGCCCTGGGTGACGAACACTTCGCTGAAGTTTTCCGAGTCGCCCATCAGGTTCGGGTAGATGGCGTAGTCACCCGAGTCGTTGATCGGGAAGCCATCGGAAGAAAGGCCCACCTGGTCGGAGTTCATCCCGCGCATGGTGAAGCTGGTGCCGCTCAGGCCCGTGGCATCGCTGCTGGAGACGTTGATCCCCGGGGTGTACTTGAGCTTGTCCACGGCGTTGGCAGTGGGCGCCATCTGGTCCATGGCTTCCTTGGTCACGGTGGAGCGCGCCTTGGCGCTTTCTTCCTTGATCATGTGGCCATTGCCCAGGGACTGTTTGCCGGCAACGTTCACCGCACCGACGTCCACGGTATCGTCGGCCAGAACCAATGGCGCAAAACTGCCCAGGCCCGATGCCAGAAGCAGGGCATAAAGTTTATTGATCTTCACGGGTCAATCCCTTGCTTACAACTTTCGTTAATAGGTGATGGGTTATTCCACGTTGTAACTAAAGGTCGCGGTGAACCGTTGCTTGTTCTTGCCCGAGAAGGCGTCCGCCGGGAATGGCGAGACCTTTTCCACGCGACGCAAACTGGTTTGCGCGGCACGGTTGAGCAACATGTTCGGCGCCTTGTTTTCGATGCCACTGTCGAGCACGTTGCCGGCCCGATCGACTTCCAGCCAGATCACCACATCGCCCTGGGGGCGCTGCAACGAGGCCTCGCGGCCGCTGGGGTATTGCTTGTGCTTTTCCAGTTCCTTGCGCAAAGCAGCGGTGTACAGGCTTTCCTTGATGGCACTGGCTGGCGCCGCGGATGCGGGGGCCGGTGCGGGGGCCGGTGTCGCCACCGGTGGTTTTGGCGCCTCGGCCACGGCGGGCTGCGGCGTCGGGGTGCTCTTGGCCACCTGTGCCGGGGCCGGTTTAGGCGCCACGGGCTTGGCGGGCTCGGGCTTGGCCACCAGCGGCTTGGGCACCATGGGCTTGGGCTTGACCACCGGCTTGGGCTTGGGCGGCTCGATCACCAGGGGTTCTTCATCCGGGACCACCACCGGCGGCTCGGGCTCGATGGGCAACGGCTCCGGTTCGGGCGGTGGCGGCTCGGCCGCGGCCAACAGCTCGCTGGCATCCACCAGGGCCACTTCCACGGTGCTTTCGTCATACACCGGCGTGATCTGCAACTGCTGCAACTGGCTGCTGTAGATCACCAGCAACAGAAGGCCGGCCGGCAGCAGGCACGCCAGCAGCTTGCGGGTTCGATAGAGACTGAACATGGCGTCAGGACTTGCGTGTGGCGATGGAGACGGACGAGAAACCATTGCCCTTGAGCAGGTCCATCACCGAGACCAGGCGCTTGACCTCAACACCCTGGTCGCTATTGATGATGATCACCAGCTTTTCGCTGCCGGTGTTGAGCACCTTGAGTTGTGCCAGCAGCGCACCTTCATCCAGGTCCTGGCCATCGAGTTGCAGGCGTTCCTGCAGGCCCAGGGTGATGACCGCCTTGTTTTGCGGTTTCAACTGTTGCGCGGTGCTGGCGACCGGCAACTGCGTCTTGATCCCCACGGCCGGGATCACGTTGAGACTGATGAGTACGAAGAACACCAAGAGAAACATCATCACATCGATCATCGGGATGATTTCGATATGGGCTTTTTTCTTTTTAGCTACATCCCAGCTGCGCATCGACTTGCTCCTGCTTCAGCCATCCCTCCCCTACGAGAGCTGAATCACAACCCTCTCCGATCCTGACCATGTACTCAGGAATGCGCAGATCATCCGCGCCTCGTGTAACGGTTTGGTGACAGAACGAAGTGATATCGATGAATGTTCGGGAGCTCTGGGACAGGCTTCTCAGCGCAGGACGATGAACCGGCCGAGCATCTTGTGCTGTTTGAAACCCAATACCGCCTGCAGGGAGTCCAGGACTGCCTGTGGGTCCTTGCTGGAGAAACTGCCACTGATCCGCCGCGAGCCCAGCTCATCGTTGAGCAGCAGGATGCGTCCGGGAAAATACCGGCGCAGGTCCGCGACCACCTCGGCCAGGGGCGCGTGATAGTAGTTCAACCAGCCCTGGCGCCAGGCCAGTTGTGTCGCGCTGTCGGCGGCGTGCAACGGATCGGCTTGGCCCTGGCCGTAGGCCACCTGCTGGCCGGCGCCGAGCACCTGCAGGGGCGCACCCTCGGCCGGCGTGACCCCGACCCGCCCGGACAGGACCGTGACCTGGGCACCCCTGGGTTGCAGGCGAACTTCGAACTCGGTGCCCAGGACCCGGGCCTCGCCTTGCTCGGCACTCACCACGAAAGACTCGCCGGTATGGCTGACCTTGAAGAAAGCGACGCCGCGCCGCAGTTGGACATGCCGCTGGCCGTGGCTGAAATCCACGGCGATGGCGCTGTCGGCGTCCAACGTGACTTCACTGTGATCGGCAAGGACCACCGTGCGCACCTGCCCCTGGGACGAAACGTAGTCGGCCCCCAGGTCGTCGACCCAGTGGCGCGGTTGCCAGCCAGCTCCCAGGGCCACTGCCAACAGCACACTGGCAGCCATCGCCAGCCCCACCGACCAGCGTCGGCGGGCATGCCCCTTGGCCCCATCCATGCGCTGCAGCAAGCCTTGCAGGGCCTGGGCGTCTTCGGCGGCCAGGGTACGCGCCGGCTGTTCGCTCAACTCCCACAGCACCTGGGCCTGGGCATAGGCCTCGACATGGGCCGGGTCGGCTTGCAACCACTGGCTGAAGGTGGCCTGGTCGCCACTGCTGGGCTGGTCGTGGAGCAGGCTCAACCAGGCCAGGGCGGCCTGTTCCTGGGCGGGCGTCGGGGTGACGGTGGAGCGCTGGTTCACGGGGCATTCCTTGGCGTACGCGTGGTCGAGGGTTCCCGCAGGCTGGCCTTGCAGGCTTCGAGGGCGCGCATCATATGTTTTTCCACGGCGCTTTGGGACAGGTCCATGGCCTTGGCGATCTCGGCGTACTTGCGTCCGTGGATACGATTGAGCAGGAAGATCTGTCGGGTGCGCTGGGGCAGGTTGCGCAGGGCAGCCTCCACATGACGCAAATCGTTGCCGGCCTCCAGCACGGCCTGGGGCTCCAGGCCATGCTGGTCCTGCTGCTCCGGGACCCAACCGGCGCTGACGCGCACCCGCGCGCCCTCGCTGCGCAAATGGTCTATGGCAATGTTGGCGGCGCAGCGCAACAGGTAGGTGCTCAGCTCCTCGACCTGCACCAGGGGGCGACGCCAGAAACGCAGGAACAGGTCCTGCACCAGGTCCGCGGCGGTCGCCCGGCAGCCGACCCGACGGCTGACCAGGGCTTCCATCTGCGAGCGTTGGGACAGGAATACCTGGAGAAAATGCGCGCGGCTCCCCAGGGGATCGTGGTGATCCAGCTTGCCGGGTTCCGGAGGCAGGGCATTCATCGGCCAGCTCCCGGTCAGAGCTGGGCCAGGGCCGCGAGCGGGCTGGCCAGCAAGCTGGCGCCCGCCATCGACAGCACCAGCCGCGGGCGGTACGGCAATAGCAGGACCAACAGCAAGGCACTGCACATCAACACCGCGCACCACTGCACCAACCCCAGGCTCCAGCCGGTGCCCTGCACGGCAGCGACCAGTGACAACCCCAGCAGCAGCCAGCCGCCCAGGCGCAGCCCATGACGGCGACGGGGCGTCGGCTTGCTGCCCAGCAACTCGCCGTGGTGCCGATCCAGGGACAGGCACAAACCGGTGAAACCGGCATAACAGAGCAACAGCACCAGGAGCATTCAATCCACCTCGGTATCAATCAGCCGCGAACGAGCACGCCGCTTGTGGGAGTCGGGCGTCGGGGTTGTGCGCTGCATCTTGCGCGCCGCCCAGCCCAGGAACAGGCCACTGACCAGGCAAGCGAGGTCGAAGCCGGCCAGGGTCCAGTCTCCCCGGCTGAGGAAACCATCGGCCAGGTGTGGCCCTGTCAAGGCATCCAGCAACGGGATGCCGGCCAATAGCAAGGCCGCCAGGCTCAACTGCTCGATCCAGGCACGACGACCGCGGCGCACCAGGGCGTGCAGCAGGCTCAGGCCCCAGGCAATGAAGAAAGCGTTGACCTCCCAGTCCGCGCGACCGGCAAGACTCACCGGTAACAGGCGGTTGGCCCAGAAAAAGGCCGCCACCGCCAGCACCAGCCCAGGCATGCTGGCGATGTTCAGCACCTCCACCAGGCGCAGTTCGAAGGGCATGGCTGGGCTCTTGGCATGCTTGAGCTGGCGCTTGCCGAGCCAGATCACCAACCCGGTGCCGATCATCGCGGTGCTGGCCAGGCCGCAGATGAAGTACAGCCAGCGCAGCACCGGTCCGGCGAACACCCCCATGTGCAACCCATAGAAGCTGCCGCCAATGGCCTTGGGCAGCGACTGCCCGGGACTTTCCGACAATGGCTGGCCGGTGACGCCGTTGAACGCCAGCGCGCTGCCGAAGTTGCGGGCCACCTGGTCGGCCCCATGGCGCATGACCTGCACCGAGGCGCTCGCGTCTCCCGGATAGTTCACCACCACCCGCTGCGCACGTCCTCCCGACCAGTGCTGCAAGGCTTGCCTGAGCATCGGTTGCAAGGGCGCCAGCGGCGCCGGTTCACCTGCAGCCGGGGTGTTGCGCGCGGCCGGTTGCAGGTCCTGGAAGAAGGCATTGTTGTCACCCTTGTAGGCGATCAGGACACCCGCCGGCATGACCATGGACATGAAGATCACCAGGCTGCTGTAGGTGATCATCAGGTGGAACGGCAGCACCAGCACGCCCAGTGCGTTGTGCCCATCGAGCCAGGTGCGCTGGCCCTTGCGCGGGCGGAAGGTGAAGAAGTCCTTGAAGATCTTCTTGTGGATGATGATGCCGCTGACCAGGGCGACGAACATCACCATGGCCGCCATGGTCGACAGCCAGCGCCCCCATGGGTAGGGCATCTGCAATTGGAAATGGAAGCGATAGAAGAACTCGCCGCCCCGGGTCTCTCGCGCATGCAGCTCGCTGCCCGTGGCCGGGTCCAGCAGCTTCTCGCTGAAGGCGCCGCGTTCGCCCGGTTTACCCGGTGCCTGCCAGGCCACCGACAGGGCCGGCTCACGGGCATCGGGCAGGCCGATGAACCAGCGCTGCGCGCCCTGGCCATGCTGCTCCAGGTAGCGCTGGGCCAGACCCAGGCTGGCCTCGACATTCACCGCCCGCGCCGGGATCTCGGGCTGCATCCAGTGGCTGATCTCGTGCTTGAAATAGGACAGGGTCCCGGTGAGGAAGATGGCGAACAGCAGCCAACCGAACAACAACCCGGTCCAGGTGTGCAACCAGGCCATGGACTGGCGCAAACCCTCTTTCATGGCAGGGCCACCCAATAGGCGCTACCGGCCACCAACGCCAGTAGCAGGCAAGGCAGGAGCAAGCCGAACCAGGCGTGCCAGGCCGTACGACAGGCGAAGCACCAGATCACCGCCAACAGGTAGAACAGGAACGAACTCATCATCCCACTGAGCACCGCGTCGACCTTGGACAACGGCAGCAGCAGGGACAGGCAGGCAGTGACCAGGGCTGCCAGCAGATAGCCGCCCAGGACCGCGGCGCAAACCCGCGATGCCACCGCCAGGCGATAGGAAGCGGAGATCCCGCCGGCCTTGCTTTTCATGTTCGGACCTTGCAGCGAAAGAAAGCCCGGACGCGCATGCCCGGGTACAGAAGGCGGACAATACTAATGATAAATATTCTCATACGCAAAAAGCGCTGAGGGTCACCGCCCTGCCCGTCCATCCGCGCCAATTGCCGAAGTTCATATCGCCCCACTACAATGCGAACAATTCTCGTTACCTTATGCGTCTTGTCAGTGCAGGAGCGTCCGGCTTGTCCCATTCCGCTACCGTCGAAGGCCTCTACCTGGCCCATCACAGTTGGTTGAACACTTGGTTACGGCGCCGCCTCGGCTGCCCCGACAGCGCCGCCGACCTGGCCCAGGACACTTTCATCCGGATCCTGGGCGCCCGGGAAACCCCGGCCCTGATCGAACCCCGGGCCTTCCTCACCACCATCGCCAAGCGCGTGCTGTGCAATCACTACCGGCGCCAGGACCTGGAACGCGCTTATGTGGAAGCCCTGGCGCAGTTGCCCGAGCAGGTCGCGCCATCGGAAGAAGAACGAGCGATCATCCTGCAGACCTTGCAGGAGCTGGACAGCCTGCTCGATGGCCTGCCAGCCCAGATCAAGCGTGCGTTCCTGCTGTGCCAACTGGATGGCCTGGGCTACGCCGAGATCGGCCGCGAGCTGGGCATTTCCATCGCCACGGTCAAGCGCCACCTGAACAGGGCGGCCATGCGCTGCTACTTCGCCCTTTGAGAGCGCCGATGAATCCCCACCTCAATGCCCAAGCTGAGTTCAGCAACCAGGTCGCCGAGCAGGCGGTGCACTGGTTGATCGAGATGCAGGACGGCCCGTTGGACCCGCGCCAGCAGCAGGCCTGGCAGCAGTGGCACGACGCCCACAGCGAACATCAGCGGGCATGGGCCCATATCCTGCGGGTCAACCAGCGTTTGCGCGGTTTGCCCGCGCCCCTAGCCCATGCGGCCTTGAATGCCCCTAGGTCCAGCGGCCGACGCCAGGCTCTCAAGTTGCTGCTGGTCCTGGGGGTCGGTTCCGCGGCGGCCTGGAACCTGCGCGAGCACAACCCGCTACCGCCGTTGCTGGCGGACTACAGCAGCACCCGGGGCCAGCGGCGCAAGCTGCAGCTGAGCGACGGCAGCCAGTTGCAGCTCAACACCAGCAGCGCGGTGGATGTGCGCTTCGACAGCCAGCAACGGCTGATCCGCCTGCTGGAAGGCGAGATCATGCTCAGCGCCGGCAAGGACCCGCGGCCACTGCTGGTGCAAAGCGCCGAGGGCCTGGTGAAAACCAGCGCCGCGCGCTTGAATCTGCGCCAGTTCAGGGGCCACAGCCAACTGGCGGTGTATGCCGGCATCGCCCGTGTGGAACCCGGCACCTACAGCGTTGCGCCTCCCCAGGTAGCGGCCGGGCAGCAACTGGACTTTCGCCGCGATGGCTGGGACGCTCCCCGCGCCCTGGAGGCCGGCAGCGGCGCCTGGAGCGAGGGCATGCTGGTGGCGGCCCATATGCGCCTGGAGGACTTCCTCGCCGAACTGGGACGTTATCGTCGGGGCCGCTTGCATTGCGATCCCCAAGTGGCGGACCTGCTGATTTCCGGCAGCTATCCCCTGGATGACAGCGAACGAATCCTCGACCTGTTGCAGGTCAGCCTGCCAGTCCGGGTGCGACGCTTCACCCGTTACTGGGTCAACGTCGAGGCCCGCGCCTGACCCCTGTAGCCGCTGTCGAGCCCCGGCGAGGCTGCGCACGGGCGCGCAGCGGCCGCCAAATCCAGCGGCTCGTGCCGAACCGTGCGCAGCTGCGGCAGCGGCTACACGAAGCGATAGGCAACAGCCGTCTGTACACACTGGAACATTTTTTTGATGAGGCATGAGCCGTTTTGCCAGGCTCGGGTGACAAGAAGGGAAAGCCACCTTGATTCCTCCTTCTCAGGATCGCCATCGATGACTCAGCAACCCTCTCGCCCCACGCCCCTGGCCCGCTCACTGCGTCACCTGCTACTGGGGGCCAGCCTGGGCCTGGCCAGCCTGTCCCAGCTCCAGGCCGCCGAGGTAGCGGGCAAGTCCTACCACATCGCCCCGATGTCCCTGGAAAGCGCGCTGAACCAGTTCGGCCGTGAAGCAGGCGTGCTGATTTCCTTCGGCTCGCAAATCACCCATGGCGTGCAGAGCCACGGCCTGGATGGGCAGTACAGCACCGAACAGGCCTTGCAGATCCTCCTGCAGGGTACTGGTCTGCAAGCCCGGGCCGAGGGCGGCAATGCCTTCAGCTTGCAACCGGCAACAACCGGCGCAGCACCGGCCACCCTGCAACTGGGCGCCTCCAGCGTGGTTGGTGATTGGCTGGGCGATGCCCGCCAGGTCGATGTCTTCGAGCATGCCGGGGCGCGGGACGTGATCCGCCGTGAGGAATTCGAGCGCCAGGGCGCCACCCAGGCGCGGGACGTGCTCAACCGGATTCCCGGGGTCAACGCGCCGGACAGCAACGGCACCGGCAGCCATGACATGGCGCTGAACTTCGGCATCCGCGGGCTCAACCCACGCCTGGCTTCGCGCTCCACGGTGCTGATGGATGGCATCCCGGTGCCGTTCGCCCCTTATGGCCAGCCCCAGCTCTCGTTCGCGCCCATCAGCATGGGCAACATGGACGCCGTGGACGTGGTGCGCGGCGGCGGTGCCGTGCGCTACGGCCCGCAGAACGTCGGCGGCATCGTCAACTTCGTGACCCGGGCGATTCCCGAGACGCCGACCTTCAAGGGCGGCTTCCAGACCGAGACCAGCCCCTCCTCCAGCCATGACGGCTTCAAGACCAACGCCAACCTGCTGGCTGGCGGCACTGCCGACAATGGCCTGGGCGGCGCGCTGCTGTACTCCGGCACCCGCGGCGGCGATTGGCGCGAACATAGCGGTACGCGGATCGACGACCTGATCCTCAAGGGCAAGTACCAGATCGACGAGGCCAACAGCCTCAACGCCATGGCCCAATACTATGAAGGCGAGGCCGACATGCCCGGCGGCCTCAACGTGGCGGACTACAAGGCCAACCCTTATCAATCGACCCGCCCCTACGACAAGTTCTGGGGCCGGCGGACGATGTTCAACCTCGGCTATCGCTACCAGGAGGATCGCCGCGAATTCACCGTCAACAGTTTCTTCACCAAGACCCTGCGCAGCGGCTACCTGGACCAGGGCAGCTTCCTCTCCCTGTCGCCCCGGGAATACTGGGTGCGCGGCCTGGAGACGCGCCTCGCCCAGGGTTTCGACCTGGGCAACAGTAGCCACGAAGTCGGGATCGGCTATCGCTACATCAACGAGGCCGGACACGAGCTGCGCTACCGCACGCCCATCAGCGCCAACCAGCAGTTGCCCACCAGCAACAGCCGCAACGACCGCGACACCCGTGGCGGCACCGAGGCCCATGCATTGTTCGTCGACGACCGCATCGATATCGGCAAGTGGACACTGACCCCGGGCATCCGCTACGAAATGATCGAGTCGCAGCAAAGCAACAACCTCAGCAACGTCAAGTACAAGGGCAACTACAACACCGCGCTGCCAGCCTTGAACGTGATGTACCACGTCGACGAAAACTGGAATCTCTACGCCAACACCGAGGGTTCGTTCGGCAGCGTGCAGTACAGCCAGATGCCCAACCGGGTGGCCAGCGGTGAGGTGAAGCCGGAAAAGGCCCGTACTTGGGAAATCGGCACTCGCTACGACAATGACACCCTGCGCGCGGAGCTGGGCGCCTTCCTGATCAACTTCGACAACCAGTACGACAGCAACCAGACCAACGATACGGTGATCGCCCGTGGGCAAACGCGGCACCAGGGCATCGAGAGCAGCATCAACTACGCCCTCGACGGCCTGGATCCGGCATTGGCCGGGTTCAATGTCTATGCCACCTATGCCTACGTCGACGCCACCATCCGCGAGAACGGGCCGAACAAGGGCAATCGCGTGCCCTTCTCGTCCAAGCACAAGGGCACCCTGGGGGTGAGCTACACCGAAGGTCCGTGGAAGCTCAACTTCGACAGCAGCTACCAGAGCAGCCAGTTCGCCGACAACGCCAACACCTCCCGCGAAAGCCTCGACGGCAGCAATGGACGCATTCCCGGCTACATGCTGTTCAGCACCCGCGCCGGCTATGACTTCGGGCCGCAACTGTCGGACCTGAACGTGGCGGTGGGGGTGAAGAACATCTTCAACCACCAGTACTTCACCCGCTCCTTCGACGACAACAACAAGGGCAAGTACGTGGGCGAGCCGCGGACCCTGTACGTGCAGACGTCGGTCGCGTTCTAAGGCCCCACAAAAGAAAACGGGCCTGCAATGCAGGCCCGTCGGGTTGAGGGAAAATCCAGCTATCAGCTATTAAGCGCAGCTTGCTGGTTTTCCAGGAATTCTTCTTCGAGCAGGGCATCCGCCTCACTGCCGTCATTGTCGGACACTGCTGCCGGGCGCTTGGCGCGCAACTTGCCGAACATGTGCTCCAGGGCACTCTCCAGCTTGACGGTGGCGCCGTCGATGGCCTGCTCCAGGGTATCGGCCTTGTGGGTCACGGAAATCGGCTGGTGCCCCTTGGGCCGGGCCTCCAGCTGGCAACGCAGGTCATCGGGACCCGACTTGCCGCCGTTCTCGTCACGCAGATGGACCACCACTCGGGTCAGGTCTTCCTCGTAACGTTCGAGCGTGCTTTCAACGGTGCTGCGCACCCACTCCTCCATCCGAAGGCTGCTTTGAATATGGTTATCGCTATGGACTTGGATTTGCATAGTTCTTCCCTTATTTCAGCTTGCTCGCAAGAGGCCTGGAACCTGGCTTTGACCAGCATTTCGTGACCTCTTGATTACACAATTAGGCACGGCGAAGAACATTTCAACCCCTGGAAAAATATAAATATTCATACGCAAATAAAGCCGGACAAACCGCCAGGGCGCTGTTAGTGTGGGGAGTCAGCCGCGCTTGCGACACGACGCGAAACAGCTCATTCCTGCCCCTCTCCCAGGGGGTGCAGACCACGAAATATCTCCGCCTCCTCCACCAACCAGTCATGCACCGCCCGCACCCCGGGATGGCTCAGCGCACCGGGCGCATAGAGCAGCACATAGCGCTTGTGATTGGGCACCGCAACACCGAATGGCACGATCAGGGTGCCGCGCTCCAGCTCGTCATTGAGCAGGGTGCGCCGGGCGATCGCCACCCCCATCCCGGCGATCGCCGCCTCGATGGTCAGGTGGTTACGGTTGAAGGTATGACCACGACGCACATCCGCCCCCTCGAAGCCGATGGCATTGAGGTAGAACTCCCATTCGGCATATTCGTAGCTGCCACGCCAGGCGGTGATGTCGTGCAGCAGCGGAAAGTGCGCCAGGTCCGCCGGACCATGCAGCGGTGGTCGCCCGCGCAGCAGGCTCGGCGCGCACACCGGGAAGATCTGCTCGTCCAGCAGGGCCGTGGATTGCAGGCCCGGATAGCTGCCGTCGTTCAGGTCGATGGCCAGGTCGAAGTCGCCCTCGTGCAGGGCCACGCTGCTGTCTTCCGCCACCAGCCGCAGCTGGATCTCCGGATAGCGCTGCTGCAAGCGCGGCAAACGCGGGGTCAGCCACTTGCCAAGGAACGACGGGATCGAGCGCAGGCGCAAGGTACCGCCGATCATGCCCGCATCCAGGCGGCGCAATTCGGCATCGATGCTGCCGTAGGCCTCGCTCACCGTAAGGGCCAGGCGCTGGCCCTCGGCGCTCAGCTCCACCCCCCGGGCCCGGCGGTGGAACAGGCGAAACCCCAGGCGTTCTTCGAGCTGGCGGATCTGCTGGCTCACCGCCCCGGGAGTGATGTGCAACTCCTCGGCGCAGCGGGTGAAGGACAGGTGCCGCGCGGCACAGGAAAACACATGCAGCCAGACGTAGGTCTGGGCATGAAACTGACGACTCATCGTTTAGCCCTGCTAAAGGATCTCTTAGGAAATTTCGTTGGTCACTGCTGAATGACCGAGGCAGTATCGCCGACATTGCGCTTGGCCTACAAAAAATGGCAGCGATCTACCTTCCATTGCTTGTAAGGCTTTAGCATGGCTATCAGTGTTTTCGATCTGTTCAAAGTTGGCATCGGTCCGTCCAGTTCCCATACCGTCGGCCCGATGCGCGCCGCCGCGACCTTTGCCCAGGCGCTGTTCGAGCAGGGCCTGCAAGAGCAGGTACGGCGCGTGCAGATCCGCCTCTACGGCTCCCTCTCCGCCACCGGTGTCGGCCACGCCACCGACCGCGCCAGCGTCATGGGCCTGATGGGCGAATGGCCGGACAGCATCGACCCGCGCAGCATCGGTCCACGGATCCAGCAACTGCGCGAAAGCGGCCAACTGCTGCTGGGCGGTCGCTCGAGCATCGCCTTCGATTGGCAGCAGGACTTGCTCCTGCTGGACGAAAGCCTGCCCTACCACCCCAACGCCATGACCCTGGTCGCCCTGGGCGAACACGGCACCCTGCTGGAGCAGACCTACTACTCGGTGGGCGGTGGCTTCATCGTCGAGGCCGCGCAAGTCGAGGCCGGAACTGACGCCGGCGCCAGCGTGCAACTGCCCTACGACTTCAACAGCGCCGCCGAACTGTTGGCCCTGTGCAAGACCCACGACCTGCGGGTCGGCGAGTTGATGATGGCCAACGAGCGGGCCTGGCGCAGCGACGCCGAGATCCGCAGCGGCCTTCTGCATATCTGGTCGGTGATGCGCGAATGCGTGGAACAGGGCCTGAGCCACGAAGGCATCCTGCCCGGCGGTCTCGACGTGCCACGCCGCGCCGCCAAGCTGCATCGCAACCTGCTGGAGATCGGCAAGCCCAACGTCATCACCTCGACCCTGTCGGCCATGGAGTGGGTCAACCTCTATGCCCTGGCGGTGAACGAAGAGAACGCCGCCGGCGGACGCATGGTTACCGCGCCCACCAATGGCGCGGCCGGGATCATCCCGGCAGTGCTGCACTACTACATGAAATTCAACCCACAAGCCTGCGACGACGATGTCGTGAACTTTTTCCTCGGCGCCGCTGCGGTGGGCATCCTGTGCAAGAAGAACGCCTCGATCTCCGGCGCCGAAGTCGGCTGCCAGGGTGAAGTGGGTTCGGCCTGCGCCATGGCCGCAGCCGGCCTGGCGGAAGTCCTGGGAGCCACCCCGGAACAACTGGAAAACGCCGCCGAGATCGGCCTGGAGCACAACCTCGGCCTGACCTGCGATCCGGTGGGCGGCCTGGTGCAAGTGCCCTGCATCGAGCGCAACGCGATTGCCGCGGTGAAGGCGATCAACGCCACCCAGATGGCCCTGCGCGGCGACGGCCAGCATTTCATTTCCCTGGACCGGGTGATCCGCACCATGCGCGATACCGGCGCCGACATGCACGACAAATACAAAGAGACTTCACGGGGCGGCCTGGCGGTGAGCTGGGTGGAATGCTGAGGAGCTTTCCCTGACCGTCCGTAACACGTGAGCCCGAGCAAGAATAATAACGAGGCGATACCGATGACCGATGTACCCACACCTGCTACTCAAAATCCTGCCGTAGCGACACCCCGCGACAGCGCACCAGCCTCCCGGGGCTGGAGCAAGCACGACACCACCTGGATGCTCGGCCTGTATGGCACCGCCATCGGCGCCGGCACCCTGTTCCTGCCGATCAACGCCGGGGTCGGCGGCTTCTGGCCGATGATCGTGCTGGCGCTGCTGGCCTTCCCCATGACCTTCTTCGCCCACCGTGGGCTGACCCGCTTCGTCCTGTCCGGACGCTCCGGGGACATCACCGAAGTGGTGGAGGAACACTTCGGGGTCGGCGCCGGCAAGCTGATCACCTTGCTCTATTTCTTCGCCATCTTCCCGATCCTGCTGGTGTACAGCGTGGCCCTGACCAACACCCTGGGCAGCTTCATGGAGCACCAGCTGCACATGGCCCCGCCACCGCGGGCCGTGCTGTCGTTGCTGCTGATCCTGGGCCTGATGGCCATCGTGCGCTGCGGCCAGGGCGTGATCGTGCGGGCCATGAGCCTGCTGGTCTACCCCTTCGTCGCCGCCCTGCTGTTGCTGGCCCTGAGCCTGATCCCCAACTGGAACGGTGCGTTCTTCGCCTCCGCCGGCGACGGCATGTCCATGCCGCTGTTCCTCAAGACCCTGTGGCTGGCAATCCCGGTGATGGTGTTCTCGTTCAACCACTCACCGATCATCTCGGCCTTCGCCGTGGACCAGAAGCGCCACTATGGCCAGCAGGCCGAGCGCAAGAGCAGCGGCATCCTGGCCATGGCCCACGCCATGATGGTGCTGACGGTGATGTTCTTCTGCTTCAGTTGCGTGCTGGCCCTGTCGCCGGCGGACCTGGCCGCGGCCAAGGCGCAGAACATCTCGATCCTGTCGTACCTGGCCAACCACTTCCAGACCCCGGTCATCGCCTACGCCGCGCCCCTGATCGCGCTGGTGGCCATTACCAAGTCGTTCCTGGGCCACTACATCGGCGCCAGCGAAGGCTTCCAGGGGCTGATCGTGAAAAGCCTGCGTGGTCGCGGCCGCTCCCTGTCCTCCAGCCGCCTGGAAAAGCTCACCGCGTTGTTCATGGTGCTCAGCTGCTGGGCAGTGGCAACCTTCAACCCGAGCATCCTGGGCATGATCGAGACCCTGGGCGGCCCGGTAATCGCCTGCCTGCTGTTCCTGATGCCGATGTATGCGATCCAGCGCGTACCGTCGCTGCGCCAGTACTCGGGCCAGCTGTCGAACCTGTTCGTGGTGTTGATCGGGCTGATCGCCCTGTCGGCGATCATCTTCTCCTTCCTGCCCTGAAACGGGGCGGCAACGAAAAAGCGGACCTTGCGGTCCGCTTTTTTTTGCTCCCGGATTCATTGGCCGGCGCCGGCCGCGGCATGCCCCTTGCTTGATCCCGCATGAGGAATACGGACGTTGGCAAGCCTCGACGAACGACCGGCCGACGGTCTGCAATCACGAACTAATTTCGCCCCAGGCCGGTCAATGACTGCACGATCCCAGCAGGCGGTGACCCTCATGGACAATCCATTGCAACTGATTACCGACACCTTCACCCCGCAGTATCAGGTCAACCTGAGCATCCAGGGCCTGGATGGCAACCTCATGCTGACCTTGTCCCAGGCGGGTCGGGTCGTGGCCAAGCGCATGATCAGCGCCGCCCAGCGCAACGATCCACGGCGTGTCGAGCGCCTGGTACAGAGCATTGCCTTCGGCATCGCCATCGAGCAGGGGCACAGCGCCGTGGCCATCCTCGAAGCCATGACCAACGGCGACCCACTGCCCTTGCCGCCCGCGGCGGGAGCGCAGGAGGCTCCCCGGGCATCGCGGCTCTAGAGTTCGCCCTTCTCCACTTCAGGATGCTCGCTGGAGCCCGCACCGAGCTTGCGCTGTGGATGCTCGATCTTCACCGAGGGAAACTGCGAAGAGGCGTAGCGCACCACCAGGATGGCAAAGGCCAGCAGCAGGATGCCGCCACACAGGTAGATGATCCCCAGGTCCGGCGGGTTGTGATGGGAAACGTTGGAAATCAGCAGGCGGGTCAGCGCCGTGATCGCCACGTAGATCAAGAAACGCACCGGCATGTGGTTGGTCTTGAAGTAGATACCGACCATCGCCCCCAATTCCAGGTAGATGAACAGCAGCAGGATGTCGTCGATCTTGATGTGGCCCGCCTCGATCATCTGCAGGAACTCCATCACCGCCGCCCAGGCGGTCACCGCGCCGATGGCGAACAGCGCCAGGTAGTGGAACGACTCGACGAACAGGTTACCCAGGGACTCGGCCAGCTGATGAACACTCTGGCGCAGGTTTTCGGCCCAATTGATTTTCACGGTGATTATTCCTTAGGTCGTTTCGACCGGATGATGCGGATGGGACGTGACGGTTGTTCTGCATGCAGAAAAAAGGCCAGGGACACCTCGGTAAGATGGCGGTCATCACAGGCGAGGCACGTGCACCTGGCCCCAAGGAGCGGGATGTACAACTCGGGGAAAAATTCCGTCTACATTAAAAAGCCACTATCCAAGGGAAATAGTTTCGCCTATTCTCTCGACCTGTATATGGATACAGTATTTGTATCGACCCATTATCGTGAAGGCATGTGAGGTGGTGAATGGCCGTCGAAGTGGTATACCGCAGCAGCCGAGATCTGGAGCGCTTGTTCATGGATAAAGCCGAAGCTGACCGTCATGACAAGATGCTCGAACTGGCTGAAGTGCTGGCGCAAGTGTTGCAAAAGGCTGTGCCATCGCTGACTGAGCAGCAAGTGGAAGAGGCTGGGATCTACATGGCCAAGAACCGCGATGTGTTCGCCAGGGCCTTCAAGAGCCAGCCAGACGCACTGGCCGAGCTGCTCAGCGAGCCGGCGCCAGTCGTGGAGACGGTCGAAAAAGAGCAACCTGCCGAAGCCGAGGCACCGGTCAAGCCTGCGAAAGCGACCAAGGCCACCAAATAGGCAGCCCCTGATCGAACAAGCCCTGTGCCAATGGCACAGGGCTTTTTTCATGCCTGGCGACCGAGCTTGCGCCAGGCCACCTGGGGGCCCGCATAACGGTCATCGCGCGGTGTCCCACACCCTGCAACCTGCCGGGCAATACCCGGATGCGATGTCCATGGCTTCCAGGATTCGGTCTTCCACGGCATCAACAGCGCCAGCCCTGACCTGACCCAGATAGCGGTACACCGCCTGCGCTGAAAATCCCTTGTCCCTGTACAGCACCAGCACCTGGCGAATCGCCTCAAGATCCGCGGCACCGTGCAATACGCAAGACAGCTGTTCGTCCAGCTCAGCATCCAGCACTTCAGGCATCGTCCAGTTCATTCCCGTGGTGGTTGAGCACTCCAGTGGCTGGCCTTCGCATGCCAACCCTCCAGGTGCCGATGTTACATAGACAGGGGCCGGGTGCGCGGACCTAGCGATAGAGCACTCGCTCCGCCAGTTCGTCGGCGATCCGTGCCGGTGAACGTTTTTCTGCCTGGGCATGGCCGAAGATCTCCGTCAGGCGCAGGCTGATCTGCGACAGATGGGCGGTGATCACTGGCAGCTCTTCATTGTGATGCTTGAGCGACACGTAGATCAGCCCTCCGGAGTTGATCACGTAGTCCGGGGCATAGAGGATGCCGCGCCGCTCCAGCTGGTCGGCAACCTGCAGGTTGGTCAGTTGGTTGTTGGCAGAACCTGCCACCGCCGAGCAACGCAGTTGCGCCACGCTGCGGCTGTTGAGCACCGCTCCCAGGCCACAGGGCGCGAGAATATCGCAAGGTGTGCTGAGCAAGGCATCGTTGGCGATCGGGTGCGCGCCCAACTGCTCCATGGCCAGTTGCACCTTGCCAGGATCGATATCACTGACCAGCAACTCGGCGCCAGCGGCATGCAGCTGTTCGGCCAGGGCATAACCGACATTGCCCAGGCCCTGGATCGCCACCCGCAGGCCCTCCAGGTTGTCGCTGCCCAGGCGCGCCATGGCGGTGCTGCGAATACCGGTGAACACGCCCATGGCCGCATGCGGGGCCGGGTCGCCAGCGGCACTGGTACTGGTGACGTAACGAGTCTCTTGGGCAATGCAATCCATGTCGGCTACCGAGGTGCCGCTGTCGATGGCGGTGATATAGCGCCCGTCCAGTTGCTCGACACAACGACCGAAGGCCTCGAACAACGCAGCGCGGCTTTCCACATGGGCCGGTCGGATGATCACGGCGGTCCCGCCGCCCTGGGGCAAACCGGCCAGCGCGGCCTTGTAGCTCATGCCCTGGGCCAGGCGCGCGGCATCGCCCACAGCGCTGGCATCGTCCGGATAGGGCAAATAACGACAACCGCCCAGGGCGGGCCCCAGGCGGTTGTTATGGATGGCGATCACTGCCTTCAACCCGGTTCGAGGGTCGACGCTAAGATGCAGCGATTCAAGGCGGGTGCTGTGCATGAGAGCGAACATCGACGGGCTCCCGAATCACTTCTTGTAGTCGCCAGTATAGGCTTGCGCCTGAAAATTGCTGCGCCACGCAGGAATAAGCCGCGCCGTCTTGCAACCCAGGGGAAATAACCCGCTACCCACTGCGCAGAGACTGGACGAAGCACGACGACGGGGCTAAAACGAGGCATCCGTCGGAGGTTGCCATGAAACCGCGTCAAGCTTTCTTCGCCTGCCTGCACCGCTCACCGCCTGCCTTGCTGGAGGCAGCGTTATGGATTGGTGCCGAGCATGAGCCAGCTCTGGTGCCCGGCCTGCTATTGGAAGAGTTCAAGCACATCCAGCAACAGGTCGGCGGCAGCCTGCCGTCACTGCCAGCCAACGAACTGGGACAACCGTTGTTGCGCCTGATGAACGACCTGGGGTTCCAGCAGGACGAATTCCTGCCGCTCAGGCCCCAGGCAGCCTTGATGGACAAGGTCCTGGAGCGGCGCCGGGGGCAGCCCCTGGCCCTGGCCCTGATCGCCCTGGAACTGGCGCAGCGGCTGCACATTCCCCTGGTCGGCGTGAACTTTCCCGGGCACTTCCTGCTCCGGATACCCGGCACCGATTATCTGCTCGATCCCTGCGGCGGACGCCGGCTGTACCCCAACGATTGCCGCGAATTGCTGCAACGCCAATATGGCGCCCATCTCAAGCTCAACGCCGAGCACCTGCTCACCGCTGAACCACGCCAGATGTTCCAGCGCCTGTCGCGTAACCTGCGTCAACTGCACTTGTCCCATGACGATCACCTCGGCGCCCTGATCGACGCCGAGCGGGTACTGGAATTGGGCGATGGCAGCGCCGCCGACTATCTGGCCCGGGCCAGTCTCTACCAACGCCTGGAGTGCCCCAACGCCGAGCGCTTCGACCTGGAGCGAGCACTGCTGCTCAGCGACGATCCGATCCAGCGCCTGCGCCTGACCGAGCGCCTGGGGCACCTGCCGCCGAACAAGGTGGTTCACTGAACACAACAAGCGAAACCCTCGGACAATCTCTCCAGTTCTCTGGCAGGATGAACGGCTCACTCCAGGGAACGGACACGCCATGCTCATCAGGAAAGCCCACGGCGAAGACGCACAACGGGTCTTCGACATTCGCAACCAGGCCATCAACCATCAATGCGCGGGGTACTACCCCGCTGCCGACCTGCAAGTGTGGACCGCTGGCAACCTTGGCCAGCCCTTCATCGAATGGCTGGAAAGCAGCGGGCATGTGGCGGTCATCGACGGCCAGGTCGCCGCCAGTGCCATCCTCGACCTTGAGTCAGGACAGGTCGACGCGGTCTTCGTCGACCCGGCCTACATGGGCCGTGGAATCGGCCGGCAGATGATGAACTACATCGAACAGCAGGCCGTGCAGGCCGGCTTGTCGCACCTGATCCTGGACTCGACCCTGAATGCCGCGGACTTCTACCGCCAGTGCGGCTTCGTCGGCGAACGCATCGCCCAGTACCAGTCGCCCCGGGGCCTGACCCTGGCCTGCGTACCGATGATCAAGCACCTGGCCTGCTAACCCCGCCTCAGGACTTGAGCGGTGCCTGCAACGGCTGCGCCGCACCTGTGCCGCCGCCGGTCCCTTCGGAGGGTGCACGCACCCGGATGATCAGCAACGCGGCCAGCACGGCGGGCACCGCGCAAAAGAAGAAAATCTGCTGCACCGGGATATGCATCGCCAGCAGCATGCTACCCAGCAGCGGCCCGAGGATCGAACCGAAGCGCCCTACCCCCAACGCCCAGCCGGTGCCGGTGGCGCGCACCTGGGCCGGATAGAAGTTACTGGCGAAGGCATTCAGGGTCAGTTGCCCACCAATGATGCAGAACCCCGCCGCGAATACGAACACCACCAGGTAGCGCGGATTGTCGTGGTTCAGCCCCAGCAGGACGGTACACAACGCCGCCACCGCCAGCACCGCCGACAACAGCCGCACCTTGCGCTTGAGGCGATCGGCGAGCCAGGCCATGCAAATGGCCCCCAGTGTGCCGGCGAACAGGAACATCGACGTCACCAGGTTGGCCTGTTTCAGGGCCAGGCCGCTTTCCAGCAACAGGGTCGGCAGCCAGCTGATCATGAAATACAGCAGGATCAGGCTGACGAAAAAGGTCGACCAGATCAGCAGTGTCGGCCGCGCATACCCCTGGCGGAACAACTCCACCACCGTGAATTTGCCAGCAGCCTGTTGCTGACCCTCATCGCCAGTCGCCGCTGGTGGCTGCCAGTCCGGCAACATCCGCGCGCTGACCTTGCGCAAGCGCGCATAGGGCGGAGCATCACGCAACAGCCGCGGCAGGGATTCGGGCAACCACCAGAACAGGAACGGAAACAGCAGCAACGGCGTTACGCCGCCCGCCAGGAACACCGCCTCCCAGCCGAACTGGTCGATGAAACCGGCCGCGACGAAACCACCGGCCGCGCCACCGAAGGAGAAACCGCAGGCAGCCAGGGTCACCATCAGGGTGCGCAGGCGCGGCGGGGAATATTCAGACATCAGCGCCATGGCACTGGGCATCGCCCCACCCATGCCGATGCCGCAGATAAAACGCGCGGCCATCAGGCTGTCCAGGGATTGGCTGAACACCATCAGCACCGTCAGGCTGGCGTAGATCAGCACGCAACACAGGAGAATCCGGCGTACGCCAAAACGATCCGCCAGGGGTGTCACTGCCAGGGAGCCCAGGGTCAGGCCCAGCAGGTTGGCACTGAACACCGGGCCGAAAGCGGCTTTTTCCAGCCCCCAGTCCTGGGCCAGGGCCGGCACCACGTAGCCCAGGACCTGGGCGTCATAGCCGTCGGTGACCAACAACAAGGCGAGCAGCAACAATAGCGACCACTGGTAGCCGGACACCGGGCGGGCGTCGAGCGCAGCACGAAAGCTGGCAATCTGGTTTTGCATCGCAAGGTACCTGTTCGGTTTCTTATGGTTATGGAAGGTGATGCGAGAGGCGCCTGGGCAGATCCTCTGGTGGTGGGACTCAAGATCCTGCAGCCGCTCTAAGGCGACTGCAGGGGCCGGGTGCGCCCTGGATCAGGGCGTCCAGGGTCAGGCCGGAGTGTCGGGCTGGTTGGCCGGGTGGGCGGCCTGGAACGCCGGGTGCTCGGCGGCCAGCGCCGCTACCCGAAGAATCCGTGGATAGGCTTCCAGCGACACCTTGAAGCGCTCGGCGGCGTACAACTGCGGGATCAGGAACACATCGGCCAGCCCCGGCTGCTCGCCGAAGCAGAAGCCTTCATCGCCGATCAGCTGTTCCAGGGCCGCCAGGCCCTGGCTGATCCAGTGATCGATCCACACCAGCAGTTGCGCTTCCTCATGGCCCCACTCCCGCAGCAGGTTCTGCGTGCTGGAGTTATGCAGCGGATGCACGTCGCAACCGATGATTGCCGCCACTGCCCGGGCGCGGGCACGGCCGACCAGGTCCTCGGGCAACAACGGCACCTGTGGATAACGCTCCTCCAGGTACTCGATGATCGCCAGCGACTGGATCAGCAGGTCGCCCTCGTCGGTGCGCAGGGCCGGGACCCGACCCTGGGGATTGATCTCCAGGTACTCCGGCAGGCGGTTGGCGCCGCCCTTGGGCACCAGCAGGTTGACCGGGACAGCCTGGTAGTCCAGGCCCTTGAGGCCCAAGGCGATGCGCACCCGGTACGACGCGGTGGAACGGTAGTAGGTATAGAGCTCCATGCTGCACTCCCCTTAGCGGGCTGGCTGGACGGTGCCCCGGCATTCGCCGAAGCCGATGGAGGCGAAGCCTTCGCGGCGGCAGCGCCCGCGCAAGATGATCTCGTCGCCATCCTCCAGGAACTTGCGTACCTCGCCAGAGGCCAGCTCGACCGGCTTCTTGCCACCCTCGGTGATCTCCAGCAGGCTACCGAACTGGCCGCTCTGCGGGCCGGACAAGGTACCCGAGCCGAATAGGTCGCCGGCCTGCAATTGGCAACCGTTGACGCTGTGGTGAGCCACCATCTGGGCCACGGTCCAATACATGTACTGGGTATTGCTCAGGGTCAGGCGATGGGCCGGCAAGCCCTGCTCGCGCATGGCCTGGGTGATCAGCAGCACCTCCAGTTCGATATCGAAGGCGCCTGCGGCCTGGTCACGCTTGTCCAGCAGATAGGACAACGGCTGCGGGTCGCCTTCGGGGCGCGCCGGCTGGGCCTGGCGGAAAGGTTCCAGGGCCTCGGCGGTCACCACCCAGGGCGAGATGCTGGTGATGAAACTCTTGGACAGGAACGGCCCCAGCGGCTGGTATTCCCAAGCCTGGATATCCCGTGCCGACCAGTCATTGAGCAGGCAGAAACCGGCGATGTGCTCGGCGGCATCGCCGATGGCGATCGACTCGCCCATCTCGTTGCCCTGGCCAATCCAGATCCCCAGTTCCAGTTCATAGTCCAGGCGTGCGCAAGGGCCGAAGGTCGGCTCGCTCTGCCCCGCCGGCAGGGTCTGGCCCTTGGGCCGGCGCACGTCGGCACCGGAGGCGCGGATGGTCGAGGCCCGGCCGTGGTAGCCGATCGGCACGTACTTGTAGTTGGGCAGCAAGGGGTTGTCGGGGCGGAACAGCTTGCCGACGTTCTGCGCATGCTCGATGCCCACGTAGAAGTCGGTGTAGTCGTTGATCCTGGCCGGCACATGCATCTGGCAATCAGTGGCCTGGGGCAGCAGCTTCGCCCCCAGGGCCTGGATCTTGCCTTGCAGGCTGCTGCCTTCGGCCAGCAGTTCCAGCAGGCGCTCGCGCAGGGCCACACGAGCCGGGCGACCGAGCTGGAAGAAGGCATTCAACTGGCCGCCACGGGTAGCCTCCACCGCGGATTTGGCCAGGCCCTCGAACAGGCCGGCGTCCAGCGCCGCCTCCAGGTCCAGGATCTGCTCACCGATGGCCACGCCGCTGCGGGGGGCCGAACCCTGGGTGCTAAAGACGCCGAGGGGCAGGTTCTGCAACGGGAAGTCGGGGTGACCGTTGGCAGACTCGACCCAGCTACGGGTGATGGTGGACAAGGTCATGGGTTATCTCCGATTCGGGTTGAAGGTGACGGGCAGCGAAGCCCAGCAAGCATCGTAGTCGTTCTGCAGTTGCGCGCATTCCAGGGCGAAGCCGCTCGGGCGCAGCACCTGGCTGGTCTCGAACATGAAGGCCATGGTGTTGTCGATCTTGGCCGGCTGCAACTCGACGTTGATCGCCTTGGTGCAAGTCTCGCCATCCGGGCCGTGGGCACTCATGCAGCTGTGCAGCGAAGCACCGCCGGGCAGGAAGCCCTCGGCCTTGGCGTCGTAGGCCCCCTGGATCAGACCCATGAACTCGTTCATCAGGTTGCGGTGGAACCATGGTGGACGGAAGGTGTTCTCGGCCACCATCCAGCGCGGCGGGAAGATCACGAAGTCCAGGTTGGCCATGCCCGGCACGCTGGTGGGCGAGGTCAGGACGGTGAAGATCGACGGGTCGGGGTGGTCGAAGCTGACGGTGCCGATGGTATTGAAGCGGCGCAGGTCGTATTTGTACGGCACGTTGTTGCCGTGCCAGGCCACCACGTCCAGCGGCGAGTGGTCCAGCTCGCAACCCCAAAGCTCGCCGAGGTACTTCTGCACCAGGGCGGTGGGCTGGCGCAGGTCTTCGTAATGGGCCACCGGGGCCAGGAAGTCCCGGGGGTTGGCCAGGCCGTTGCTGCCGATCGGCCCCAGGTCGGGCAGGCGCAGCGGCGCGCCGTGGTTCTCGGCAATGTAGCCACGGGCTTGCGGGTCCAGCAGCTCGACGCGGAACTTCAGGCCGCGCGGCAGCACGGCGATCTCCAGCGGTTCGAGCTCCAGCACGCCCAGTTCGGTGACGATGCGCAGGCGGCCCAGTTCGGGCACCAGCAGCAACTCGCCGTCGGCGTTGAAGAACACTCGCTCCATGGAGCGGTTGGCGCGGTAGTGATAGACGCTGATACCCGCAGGTTTCTGCGCGGGCGAGTTGGCCACCATGGCCACCAGGCCATCGATGAAATCCGTCGGCTGCGCGGGGATCGGCAGCGGGCTCCAGCGCAGGCGGTTGGGCGTCACTTCGCCCAGCTCGCCACCGGCCAATTGGCGTTCCAGGCGGGCGAAAGCCGGATGCTTGGCCGAAGGCTGGATACGGTACATCCAGGTACGCCGGGCTTCGCTGCGGGTCATGGTGAACGCGGTGCCGGAAAACAGCTCGGCATACAGGCCGTAGGGGGCTTTCTGCGGGGAGTTCTGGCCGATGGGCAATGCGCCCGGCAGGGCTTCGCTGGAAAATTCGTTGCCGAAGCCGGATTGGTAACTGAGGGCGGACGCCGAAGAATCGAGGTTCATGGAGCCTCCTGGAAGTTGGAGTAGGCAGGGGCCCACCACTCCCTCACAAGAGTTATCGGCACGCCTGGGTTATTTTTATCGTAATCCAATTACGCATAACGTAATTTGATTGCCCGGGAGCGTCAAGCTATAAAGACCGCCACTTGTCACGGGACCCCTACACCTCCATGGAAAAATCGCCCAGCAGCAGCGATAGCAACGGTAAACAGAAAGTCCGCTCGGCCGAGGTCGGGACCGACATCCTCAAGGCCCTGGCCGAACTGTCGCCGAGCACCTCCCTCTCGCGCCTGGCCGAACATGTGCAGATGCCCGCGAGCAAGGTTCATCGCTATCTGCAAGCGTTGATCGCCAGCGGTTTCGCCGAACAGAACAGTGCCACCAACCACTATGGCCTGGGCCGTGAAGCCCTGCGGGTGGGCCTGGCGGCCCTGGGCAGCATGGATGTGCTGAGAGTCGCCGCCCTGCCCCTGGCGGAACTGCGCGATGAATTGAACGAAACCTGTTTTCTCGCGGTGTGGGGCAACCGCGGCGCCACCGTGGTGCATATCGAACCGGCGGTGCGCGCGGTGACCGTGGTCACTCAATTGGGTTCGGTTCTGCCCCTGCTCAGCTCGTCCACCGGGCTGGTGTTCAACGCCTACCTGCCGCAGCGGGAAACCCTCGATCTGCGCCAGCAGGAATTGGCCGAAGCCAGTTCCCACACCCTGGCCGAGACACAGGCCCACGATGCCCTGGCCGAACAGATCCGCCAGCGCGGCCTGCATCACATCCATGGCCTGCTGATGCCCGGGGTCGATGCCCTGTCGGCGCCGGTGTTCGATGCCACCGGCAAGATCGCCGCCGTCCTGACGGTGGTCGGGCCGACATCGCTGTTCCATGCCGACGAGCATGGTCCGGCGGCGCAACGCCTGCTGGCGGCCTGCCGCGCCGCGAGCTGGCGCATGGGTTACCAGGCCCAGCCGGAATAACCCCCCAGCCCACTCGCCAGCCTCGGCACCTGGCCCCTGCTGCCAGGCCATCCACCGACTTCTGCACACGGGCGGTGGCGCCTGGCAAACAGCCTCGGCGCACACCTGCCGAGCACCACGACTATTGCTCTGGCTGTAATAGTCCTTGTCCTGAATCGCTATTTTTCCAATACCGGCCAGGGCTTATTCTTCTTTCGCAGTCAGGGCAAACAGCCTGGCTCCACCCCCGATGAAAGTGCTGTCCAGGGCTTTTCGGCAACAGATTTCGGCAGGCTTGAAACGACCCGGTTCAAGCCGCCCACCCAGGTTCACCGACGTTGATTTTGTAGCTCCTTGATCTAACGTCTTACTTCGGCCGCTGCTCTTGCAGCGGCCTTTTTTATGCCTGGGAAATGACCGGGCAGGACGCCCGAGAAGAGCAATCGCGGCCGCCGTTCCAGAGAACTGGCGCGGCCTGCAAGAGAGTGTTCGAAGCGGCCGCCATGGGCACTCAGATCGCGTACTTTTGCAGATTCTGCATCATCTGCCCGAGCGCCTCGATGTTGTCCTTGGGGTGGACCGCGCCGTCGAAATCGCAGATCTCTCGCCAATGGGCCGCGACATCCTCCGGCGAGAAACCCTGGCGCGGATCGAAACCGGCCCCCAGGCTGCGCTCCCAGCGCACCTTGCCGATCCAGCCACCACCGACTTCGAACAGTCCGGAGGTTTCCTGGCACTGTTCGCTGCCCAGGTACACCACCAGCGGGCTGACCAGCTCCGGCTTGAGCTGCTCGAACACCTGGGGCGGAATCAGCCCCTCGGTCATCCGCGTGCCACCAGTGGGGGCAATGGCGTTGACCAGGATGTTGTTCTTGCGCCCTTCCAGCGCCAGGGTCCGGGTCAGGCCGTACAGGCCCAGCTTGGCCATGCCGTAGTTGGACTGGCCGAAGTTGCCGTAGATGCCCGAGGTGGAAGCGGTAAAGATCACCCGCCCGTAACCCTGCTCGCGCAGGTGCGGCCAGGCAGCGCGAGTGACCTTGTAGGCACCCTCCACATGTACCCGGTACACCAGGTCCCAATCGGTATCGTCCATCTTGTGGAAGGTCTTGTCCCGCAGGATCCCGGCGTTGTTGACCACCACATCGACCCGGCCAAAGGCATCCAGCGCGTTCTGCACGATCTTCTCGCCATCGGTGACCGAGTCATGGTTGGCCTCGGCGATCCCTCCGGCCTCGCGGATCTGCGCCACGACCCGATCGGCCGCCGAGGCACTGGCGCCCTCGCCCTGGGCCGAACCCCCCAGGTCATTGACCAGTACCCTGGCGCCGTGGCGAGCGAACAACAACGCATGAGCCCGTCCCAGGCCCCCGCCGGCCCCGGTGATGATCACTACTTTATCTTCCAAGCGCACAGACTCACTCATACCGAACTCCAGCAGGGCCAATGGACAAGGCCCTGAGTGTCAGGCAGCCGGCCGATGCCCACAACGAACACGCCCAGAGCTGAATGGTGCGCGATAAGACAGCGGGATAGTCGCCCCAACTGGCCGCTCAGGAGCCCACGACACGCTGCGCCGGGACCAACAGGCCGCCGCGAAAGGCCAAGTAGTGCTTGAGCACTGCCAGGGGCGCCTCGATCTGCGGGTAGTGGCCAATACCTGGCAGCAGCACGGTATCCGGTCGCGGAACCAGTTGCCGGTAGCGCTCCACCATATGCGCCCCGGAGATCGGATCATGGGCGCCGTCGATCACCCGCAACGGCACCTCGCCGCGCTGCATGGCCTCGACCCAGCGATCACGCCGCTGCCTGCGCTCAGGGATGTAGCCGATCAGCTTGTGCAGGATGCGCGGGCCATCGTTGCTCTGCACCAGGCTCCAGAAGTCGTCCAGTACCGTCTCGCTGGGACGGTTTTGCGGGCCCGAGATCTGGCGCAGGCTCCTGGCCAGCCCCTCGCGACTGAAGACCCGTCCGAGCATCCAGCCCAGCGGGCTGAGCAGCAGTTTCTGGGTCAACACCGGGCGATGGGTTTCCGGAAACAGGCCGCCATTGAGAAACACACAACTGGCGATCTCCAGGCGCTCCTCGTAGTGACGCGCCAGCAGTTCCTGGGCAACGCTGTCGCCATAGTCATGAGCCAACAGGTGCAGCGGCTCGACAATCCCCAGGTGCGCCAGCAGGGCCTGCTGCAGGTCCGCCTGTTCCAGCAGGCTGTAGTCATGCTCCAGGGGCTTGGCCGAATCGCCGAAACCGAGCATGTCGCAGGCGATCACCTGATAGCGCCGCGCCAGGGGTTGCCACAGGTAGTGCCAGTCCCAACTGGCGGTGGGGAAACCATGGATCAACAGCAGCGGCTCTCCCTGCCCTGCTACCCAATAGCGGATGGCCTGGCCACGGAACACGAAGTCCTGTCCGTGCGTACGCCAGACACTCAGGGGGATCTCGGCGATAGGCATCAGGATTTGTAACCTGTATCGAGTTGATCGAGCTTGCGCAGCAGGGCCGGCCAGGCCAGCACCCCGCCCATGCCCTGGGCACTGCGGGTGACTCCGGCGATCATTGCCTTGGCCCCGGTCAGGACCGGCGCGGGAATGGCAATCAACTCGGCACCGCCGTTCTGTGCCAGCACCTGGATCTCACAGGCACGCTGGAAGATGAACATCATCAGGAAGGTGTCGGCGATGCTCGCACCACAGGTGAGCAGGCCATGGTTGTGCAGCATCAGGAAATTGTTGTCGCCCAGGTCCGCCTGCAACCGGATCTTCTCCTCGGGGTTCAGGGCCACGCCCTCGTAGGGGTGGTAGCCGAGGCTGGCAAGGACGAACAGCGACTGCTGGCTGATGGGCAACACGCCCTGCTGCTGGGCCGACACCGCCACCCCTGCCGCGGTGTGGGTATGCAGCACGCAGAGCACATCGTGGCGCACGGCATGGACCGCACTATGGATGGTGTAGCCCGCCGGATTGATCTCGTAGGGGCTGTCCATCAGCTTGTTGCCGGCCTGGTCGACCTTCACCAGGCTGGACGCAGTGATCTCATGGAACATCATGCCGAACGGATTGATCAGGAACTCGTCGGTGCCCGGCACCTTGGCCGAGATGTGCGTGAAGATCAGGTCATCCCAGCCATGCATCGCCACCAGTCGGTAGCAGGCAGCCAGGTCCTGGCGGGTTTGCCACTCCAGGGCGCTGACCTGGTCTTTGACGCTCGCGGTGGATTGAACGGGGGCTAGGCTCACGGCAGGGACCTCATGTTGGCTTTTATTGGAAGGAGGACCCTCGGAGTCTAGACACCCCAGCCACACCACGGAGTCGCCTTGGCAGCCAGCTTGATGACCGAGCGGGTCAGCCGGCGGCCGGGTTGCGCCACAGCGCCTTCACGTCAAAGCAGCGACGCCAGCAAAGGAGCGGCAAACAGATTCAACAACCCGGTGAGCACCATCACCAGCCCCGCTACCGACCCTTCCTCGCCACCGACTTCGTGGGCCCGGCTGACCCCGGCGCCATGGGCACCGACCCCGAACAGGGCGCCCCGGGCCAGGGCACTGCGCAAGGGCAGCCAACGCAACAGCACGCCACCGAGCATCGCTCCGAACACCCCGGTGAACATCACGAACACCGCCGTCAGTTCGGGTACGCCGCCCAAGTCATGGGCCAGGGGCATGGCGAATGGCGTGGTGATCGAGCGCGGCACCAGCGACAGGGTTACCGAACTGTCCAGGGCCAAGAGCCGGGCCAGGCCGAAGGAGCTGCCGATGGACGCCGCGCTACCGGCCAGCATGCCCAGCAACAGCGCCGACCAATGGCGCATCAGCAACTGGCGCTGCTGCCAGATGGGAATGGCGAAAGCCACGGTCACCGGACCCAGCACCAGCATCAGCCAGTGGGTATTGGCGGCATACTCGGCGTAGGCCGTATGCAGCGGCACCGCCACCGCCAGCAGCAACGCCGGCACCAGGATCAGCGGCGACAACAGGTAGCGCCCGGTGCGACGGTAGATCCAGCGGCTGAACAGATAGGCGCCAAGGGTCAGCGCCAGCCAGAACATCGGCATCGCCTCAAGCTTCATGGCGTATCCTCCAGCGGCACACCAGCTCCACGGTCAGCGCAGTCACCAACATCACCAGCAAGGTGCTGACGCCGATCACCAGCAGGATCCGCCAGCCGTCCTGGCGCAGCAGGCCGCCGTAGTCCAGCAGGCTCATCAGCGCCGGGATGAAGAACAGCAGCATCTCCGCCATCAAGAGGCCAGCGCCCAGTTGCAGGGCCGCCGGCTTGACCCAGCCCAGGGCGAAGGCCAGCAACAGCATGGCCAGGCCGATGACCCCGCCGGGAATCGGCCAGGGCAACCAGGTAGCCAGTTGGCAGCCGAGAAAATAGATGGCCAGCAGCACCGCCAGCTCGCACAGCAGGCGGCCAAGGCGTTTGAAGGTGGGAATGTTCATGGGGGTTCGGTCCTCTCAGGGGCCTATTTTATAAAAAGCCCCGCCATCACCGAAGCGAATTGTTAGACTGGAAGCCATTCCAAACTGGAATTCCAACCATGGATTTCAAGCAACTGCGCAGCTTCGTCGAAGTGATCCATCAGGGCGGCTTCACCCAGGCCGCCAAGACCCTGCATATCAGCCAGTCGGCGGTGAGCAAGCAGGTCGCCCAGCTGGAACAGAGCCTGGGCACGCCGTTGCTGGAGCGCCAGGGCTCGCACATTCATCTCACTGCCGCTGGCAACGTGGTACTGCAAAGGGCCGAGGGCATGCTGCGCCTGCGCAACGAGTTGCTCAGCGAACTGGACGACCTGAGCCACATGACCCGGGGCGAGCTGCGCCTGGGCCTGCCGATGCTGGGCAGCGATACGCTGTTCGCCAGTCGCTTCGCCGAGTACCGGCGGCGCTATCCGAATATCCAGGTGCATTTGCTCGAGGGCGGCAGCCTGAACGTCGAGCAGGCGGTGCGCAGCGGCGAGCTGGAACTGGGCGGCAGCCTGACCCCCAAGGACCCGGCCTTCGCCTACCAGCCGTTCTGCGATGAGCCGCTGGATGCCCTGCTGCCCGCCGATCATCCGCTGGCGATGAATGCCAAGGTGCGCCTGGAGGAACTGGCCGATACCCCGTTCCTGCTGTATCAGCGCAGCTTCGTGCTCAACGACCGCCTGCTCCAGGCCTGCCAGCAAGTGGGCTTCACCCCCAGGGAAGGCGGGCGCAGCGGCCAGGCGGACTTCCTCGCGGCGCTGGTAGCGGCCGGCCAGGGTGTGGTGCTGCTGCCCAGCGTGGTGGCGCGGGCCCTGGTGCGCCCGGGGGTGGTGCGCCTGACCTTGACGGCCCCGCAATACCTGCGCTGGGACATCGCCTTCATCTGGCGCGAAGGCGCCTATCTGTCCAAGGCTGCACAGGCCTGGCTGGCGCTGCTACGGGAACAGCCGGTCAGCCCCGCAGTGCGCTGACCAGTTGTGCCAGCCAAGGCTCGGCGTCGGTTTCCGGGGTCACGCTCTCGCTGGCGTCCAGGCGTAGCATCGGCAACACCTCCCGTACACCCAGTTCGGCGAACAGTTCACGCATCTGCTCGCCGCCGCCGCAGAAGGTGTCGCCATAGCTGGAGTCGCCCAAGCCGATCACCGCCCCGGGCAAACCGCGCCAGGCCGCTGGCAACTGATCGCGAATGCTCGAGTACAGGGGTTGCAGGTTGTCCGGCAACTCACCCATGCCAGTGGTGGAGGTCACCGCGAGAAATGCCTGGGGAGCGAATGCCTGGACATCCGCCAGGGTCGCGCGCGGATTGTGCCAGGCCTCGAAGCCCGCGGCGTCGAGAAGCTTGGCGGCATGCCGGGCGACTTCTTCAGCCGTGCCGTACACCGTGCCGGAAAGGATGGCGACTTTCATCAATCTGATCCTGAAGCTGACTAAAAGCCTGGGATATTAACAGCTACGGAGTAAAATCCCGTCGCTGGCGTGTCGTGCACTGCAAAGCACCTGTAGACACAATGCCAGCATGCCTTAGAATCCAGCCCTCGCCGATCGATGACGGACCCTCGGAATGATCAATGCACACTTGCTGCAACGGATGATCAACGCCTCCAACGACGGCATCGTGGTCGCCGAACAGGAAGGCGAGGACAACATCGTGATCTATGTGAACCCGGCGTTCGAACGACTGACCGGCTACAGCGCCGATGAAGTGCTCTACCAGGACTGCCGCTTCCTGCAGTCCGGCGATCGTGACCAGCCAGCCCTGCAGGTGATTCGCCAGGCGTTGAGGGAAGGCAGGCCGTGCCGCGAGGTGCTGCGCAACTATCGCAAGGACGGCAGCCACTTCTGGAACGAGTTGTCGATCACCCCGGTGTTCAACGATGCTGATCAGCTGAACTATTTCATCGGTGTGCAAAAAGATGTCAGTGTGCAGGTCAAGGCACAGCAGCGCTTGTTGCAACTGGAACAGCAACTGGCCGCAGCCCAGGCCGAACTGGCCGCCCTCAAGGCGACCAACGGCGCTAATAAGTCGCAGGTTTAGTGGTCGTAGGGGTATCTCCTGCGGATCTGTCTTTCACCTTTCGAGCATCATCATGCAGCGCGACGCCCTTCTCACCCAGGATGAGCTGGACTTCATCCGGACCATGCAACACAACCCGCACCTCAATGTGCGCGACACCACCTCCAGCCTGCTGGTCAACGGCGGCTCGCAGATCCGTGACTTGCTGACCCGCCTGGCGGCCAACGAAAAGGTCACCATCCAGGCTCATTTCGACAATCAGCAGATGACCTTCCCCCTGCACCTGGTGGAGGACGAGTTCCACGCCCTGCACCTGCGCCTGGGGGTGCCCAGTATTTTCGAGGAAGGTCCCATGGTGCGGCCATGGCGCCTGGCGCTGCCGGAGCCCGTGGCCCTGGAAAACGCCAAGGGCCAGCCCGGGCGCCTATGGGTGCGTGAAGTGTCGTTCAAGGGCGTCCTGCTGGAAATCCGCAACAAAACCCGACCACCTCGGCAGTTCGCCCAGTGGTTCAGCCCTTCGGGATATGAGCGGATTGCCCTGCACGGGCAGTTCGAACGGGCGACCGAGGCCGGCTTCTATGCCTATCGCCTGGACCAGAGCGATACCGAGGAAACCGAGCGCTTGCGCCAGTTCATCCTCCAGCAGCATCGCCATACCCATCCTGCCCTGCACGCCTGAGACCAGCCGACTCGGCCTCAGGTATCCAGGTACCCGCCGAGAAACTGCCGCAGGCGCTGCTGCATCACGCGCCCTTCGCTTCCCAGGCACACCACCGGCGAATCGATGAAGCTGTCCTGGGCCAGGTCCGCAGCATCACCTGCCAGCATCAATGGACAATCCAACGTCAGCGCCAGGCGCTTGAGACGCTTGGGCAATTCCGTCGTGGGTGCGTGGTTGGAAAACACCACCAGGGCTTGGGGCTTGAGCTGTTCACAGACCAGGGTCAGCTCCTGTAATGGCACGCCGGGCCCCAGCACGCGCACGCCCAATTGGTCATGCCCCAGCAACAGCGCTGCCACCAGCAGTTCCAACTCGCGACATTGCTGGTTGAATGCCGTCAGCAACAGGTGCTGCGGCGTCGCCCGTTGCAGTGCCAGGCGTTGCAGTATCCGCCCGCGCAAGAAGCCATCCAGGAACAGCCACTCGCTGGTTTGGCCAAACACTTCCCGATCCTGCAGCAACTGCTTCCAGAACGGCAGGAAGATTTCCTGGAACACCACCGGCAGCGCATAGCAGGAAAACACCTGGCCATAGAGGCGATCCAGTTGCGCTTCATCGAAGGCGCTCACTGCCAACTTCAACTGATCGCGCCACCGGCCGTATTCGCCCAGCAGCCCTTCATTGACAGGTGCCAGGCACTGGGACTGGGCCATCCGGCTCTTGGCCAGGATCTTGCCGACCTTGCTCACCGCCACGCCACGTTCGATCCAGCCGAGGATCTCGCGCACTGCCTCAACATCGTGCATGGAATACAGGCGATGCCCACTTTCGGTGCGTGTCGGCTGGATCAGACCGTAGCGTCGTTCCCAAGCCCGTAGAGTCACCGGGTTGATCCCGGTCAGGCGTGCAACTTCGCGAATCGGAAACAGCGCCTCCGGTCGAAGGGGATCGGGCGCTTGAGCGGCGACGGCAAGTTCAGTGGTGGCGGGCATCTGGAGGAGAAAACACCGGTAAACAAAATGGTCGCCATTCTACTCTGCCCGGGTAGCGATGCTTCAAGCATGGGAAAATCCGACCATTGTCTTTGGTACTCCAGTGCCAATCAGGAATAATCCTTGCTTGTCCCGAACGCGGCCCGACACCCCGGTGCCCCGTCAGCGATTGCCTTACCCAGGCAACGCATTGGTTTTACGGAGATACATGATGTCTACCTCACCTGTCACCCTGATGGTGGCCCGGCGCGTTGCCGACGGCCGCTACCAGGACCTGATCGCCTGGCTGCGCGAAGGCGAACAACTGGCCACCGACTTTCCCGGCTACCTGGGCTCCGGCGTCCTGGCCCCACCGCCCGGCGACGATGAATTCCAGATCATCTTCCGCTTCGTCGACGAACAGACCCTGCATACCTGGGAACACTCCGCCTCTCGCACCGCCTGGCTGGCCCGGGGTAGCGACCTGTTCGCCCATCCTTCGGAGCACCGGGTCAGCGGCATCGATGGCTGGTTCGGCGCCGCCGGACAACGCCCACCACGCTGGAAACAGGCCGTAGCCATCTGGCTGGCGTTCTTTCCGGTCTCGCTGTTGTTCAACTTCGTCCTCGGGCCGCTGCTCAACGACCTCGGCATGCTGGCACGGGTATTCGTCAGCACCCTGGCCCTGACCCCGCTGATGGTCTATTTCTTCATCCCGCTGTCCACAAGGTTGCTGGCCAACTGGCTCAATGCCGCCCCGGCCCGCCCACTGCCGGCGACACCCTCGACGCAGAACCCGTAAAGCCTGGTGCAGACCGGTGCCACACCGCATGTGGCGGCACCGGCCCTCCAGCGATCCACCCCACGGCGCAGCACCGCCGCTGGTATAGTTCGGCTCTACCCGCGACGCGAGCCCACCATGAACGCCTCCACTGCCCCGATCCTGATCACCGGCGCCAGCCAGCGTGTCGGCCTGCATTGCGCCCTGCGCCTGCTGGAGGACGGGCATCCGCTGATCGTCACTTATCGCAGCCAGCGCCCGGGGCTCGAGACCCTGCGCGACAAGGGCGCGACCCTGCTGTTCGCCGACCTCTCCAGCGAGAACGGGATCATGGCCCTGATCGCCGAGCTCAAGCGGCACACCGATCGGCTGCGGGCAATCATCCACAATGCCTCGGAATGGCTGCCGGAAAACCCGGGCCAGGAGAGCGACGCTTTTGCCCGGATGTTCGGCGTGCACATGCTGGCGCCCTACCTGATCAACCTGCATTGTGCCGAGTTGCTGCAACACTCCAGCCCGGCGGACATCATCCACATCAGCGACGACGTGACCCGCAAGGGCAGCAGCAAGCACATCGCCTACTGCGCCAGCAAGGCAGGCCTGGATAGCCTGACCCTGTCCTTCGCCGCGAAATATGCACCGCAGATCAAGGTCAACGGCATCGCCCCGGCCCTGCTATTGTTCAATGCCGACGACGATGCGCAGTACCGCGCCAAGACCCTGGCCAAGTCCGCGCTGGGGATCGAACCCGGCGCCGAAGTGGTCTACCAGAGCCTGCGTTATCTGCTGGACAACCCCTACGTCACCGGTACCACCCTGACCGTCAATGGCGGGCGGCACGTCAAGTAGACCGCCCCGCGAGGACCTTGCATGAGCCTTTCCCTGTCCCAGCACTACCGCGCCATCCTCAAGGGGCTCGGTGAAGACCCCGAGCGCGAAGGCCTGCTCGATACCCCCAAGCGCGCGGCCAAGGCCATGCAGTACCTGTGTCATGGCTACAGCCAGTCCCTGGAAGAAATCGTCAACGGCGCGCTGTTCGCCTCCGACAGCGACGAGATGGTGATCGTCGCCGACATCGAGTTGTACTCACTGTGCGAACATCACCTGCTGCCCTTCATCGGCAAGGCCCATGTGGCTTATATTCCCACCGGCAAGGTGCTGGGCCTGTCGAAGATCGCACGGATCGTCGACATGTTCGCCAGGCGCCTGCAGATCCAGGAAAATCTCACCCGGGAAATCGCCGACGCCGTACAAAGCGTAACCCAGGCCGCCGGCGTCGCGGTGGTCATCGAAGCCAAGCACATGTGCATGATGATGCGCGGCGTCGAGAAACAGAATTCCACCATGCATACCTCGGTGATGCTCGGCGCCTTCCGCGACTTGAGCACCACTCGCCAGGAATTCCTGCAATTGATTGGACGGAGCAAGTAAATGCCACAACTTCAGCCTGGAATGGCTCGTATCCGAGTCAAGGACCTGCTCCTGCGGACCTACATCGGAATCAACGAGGAAGAGATCCTCAACAAGCAGGATGTGCTGATCAACCTGACCATCCTGTATCCGGCCCAGGATGCGGTGCGCGACAACGACATCGATCACGCGCTGAACTATCGCACCATTACCAAGGCGATCATCGCCCATGTCGAAGGCAACCGCTTTGCGCTGCTGGAACGACTGACCCAGGAGTTGCTGGACCTGGTGATGGGCAATGCCTCGGTGCAGTACGCCGAGGTCGAAGTCGACAAACCCCACGCCCTGCGCTTTGCCGAATCGGTGTCCATCACGTTAGCGGCAAGTCGCTAGCGGCAAGCGGCAAGTAAAAGCGGTTCGGCTTTGACTTGCCGCTCGTAGCTTGTAGCTTGCAGCTGTTCCCACCCCTCTATGTGCAGAGAGTCTTATGTCCCCTCAACAACGCCTGGAACTGGAAGCGGCGGCCTTTCGCCGTCTGGTGGCCCATCTGGACAACCGCAAGGACGTGCAGAACATCGACCTGATGAACCTTGCCGGGTTCTGCCGCAACTGCCTGTCCAAGTGGTACAAGGCCGAGGCCGACCAGCGCCAGATCGAAGTGAGCCTCGATGAGGCCCGTGAAGTGGTGTATGGCATGCCCTATGCCGAATGGAAAAATCTCTACCAGAAAGAAGCCAGCGCCGAGCAGCAAGCGGCGTTCGCCAAAGGAAAACCCAATGACTGACCTCAACACCCTGCGCGCCAGCCTGAACAGCGGCGAACACCCGTTTGCCGATACCCTGGCCTTTGTCGCCAGCGGTTATGACTACCAGCCCCAGGCCTTCAACAACGGCGGCGTGGACAATGCCGCCGGGCAGAACGAAGGCTCGTGCAAGACCCTGGGCCTGGCCCTGCTCGAAGGCCTGAGCGACCAGGAGGCCTTGCTGGCCTTCGGCGAGCACTACCGCTCGGTACTGGCCACCCCCGAGGGCAGCGACCACGGCAATATCCGCGCCCTGATCGCCCATGGCCTGGCCGGAGTGAAGTTCAGCGCCCAGCCCCTGGTGCGCAAGGCCTGATCCGGCTACCACGGGCTGCCGGGCCTGCGGCAGCTGCGCGAGGCTTTCCATGAGGCATGAAAAAACCGGCTTGCGCCGGTTTTTTTCATTCCAGGACGATCAGAACGAAGCGTTCTGCAGGCCGTCCAGGTAACGCTCGGTGTCCAAGGCTGCCATGCAACCGGCGCCGGCCGAGGTGATGGCCTGGCGGTAGACGTGGTCGGCCACGTCGCCGGCGGCGAAGATACCCTCGACGCTGGTAGCGGTGGCATTGCCTTCACGGCCACCTTGTACCACCAGGTAACCGTCCTTGAGCTCCAGCTGGCCTTCGAACAGCGAGGTGTTCGGGGTATGGCCAATGGCGATGAACACACCGTCGACTTTCAGCTCGTCGAAGCTGCCATCGTTGTTCTTCAGGCGGGCACCGGTCACGCCCATGTTGTCGCCCAGCACTTCGTCCAGGGTCGCGTTGAGCTTGAGTTCGATCTTGCCTTCGGCAACCCGGGCGTGGAGCTTGTCGATCAGGATCTTCTCGGCGCGGAAGGTATCGCGACGGTGGATCAGAGTGACCTTGCTGGCGATGTTGGCCAGGTACAGGGCTTCCTCGACAGCGGTGTTGCCGCCGCCGACCACGGCCACCGGCTTGTTGCGGTAGAAGAAACCATCGCAGGTGGCGCAGGCCGAAACGCCCTTGCCCATGAACGCCTCTTCCGATGGCAGGCCCAGGTAGCGAGCGCTGGCGCCGGTGGCGATGATCAGGGCATCACAGGTGTAGGTGCCGCTGTCACCGGTCAGGGTGTAGGGCTTGGCGGCGAAGTCCACGGCATTGATGTGGTCGAAGACGATTTCGGTTTCGAAACGCTCGGCGTGCTCGCGCATCCGCTCCATCAGCGCCGGGCCGGTCAGGCCGTGCACGTCGCCGGGCCAGTTGTCGACTTCGGTGGTGGTGGTCAGCTGGCCGCCGGCCTGCATGCCAGTGATCAGCAGTGGCTTCAGGTTGGCGCGGGCGGCATAGACCGCGGCGCTGTAACCGGCAGGGCCGGAACCGAGAATAATCACACGCGAATGACGTACATCAGACATGACTCACTCCTATCGACCGGCCCGGATGCCCTGGCGCGGAACGCCGGATTGCCGGCTGGAATAAAAAAGGACGGCGAAACCTTGGGGAAGGCTAAAACTCGTCCGTCCAAAAAATAATGGGTGCAGCGTATAGAGGGGGCGAAGATTAAGGAAATACGGTTTAACAATCCAGCTCATAGGCGGTCTCTATTCTCTGGCCATCTATTTGAAAGGGTCTTTGTTACCGTTGATGTCGCCCTGTGCGCCGTGCTTTCGCCCCTTGTGCAAAGCCGGTAAGGTCGGCGCATTTTCCTTCTGCTCGGAGCCTTCTATGCCCGCCCCTGTCCTGTCCGGCCCGCAATACCTGCGCGAGGGCCTCAAGTTGATCCTCACGCCCGGCCTGCGCCTGTTCGTGCTCTTGCCACTGCTGGTGAACCTGGTGCTGTTCGTCGGCTTGATCTACTTCGCCGGCCACCAGTTCAGCCTCTGGGTCGACGCCCTGATGCCAACCCTGCCGCAGTGGCTGAGCTTTCTCAGCTACATCCTGTGGCCGCTGTTCGTGGTGCTGGTGGTGCTGATGGTGTTCTTCTCCTTCACCATGTTGGCCAACATCATTGCCGCTCCGTTCAACGGATTCCTCGCGGAAAAGGTCGAGACCGTGGTGCGTGGCACCGATGACTTTCCACCGTTCAGCTGGGGGGAGCTGCTGGCGATGATCCCTCGGACCCTGTCCCGGGAAATGCGCAAGCTGGGGTATTTCCTGCCCCGGGCCATCGGCCTGTTCATCCTCTCGCTGATTCCGGTGGTCAACCTGGTGGCCGCACCGCTGTGGCTGCTGTTCGGCATCTGGATGATGGCGATCCAGTACATCGACTACCCGGCGGACAACCACAAGATGAGCTGGCAGGACATGCTCGCCTGGCTACGCCAGAAGCGCTGGCAGAGCCTGGGTTTCGGCGGCATCGTCTACCTGGCGCTGATGATTCCCTTCGTCAACATCCTGATGATGCCCGCCGCCGTGGCCGGGGCGACGCTGTTCTGGGTCCGCGAGCGCGGTGTGGATAACTTGCCGGGCCAACCACGCTGACCCCATCTTGCACCTCAGAGAACCTGCGCTTTGGCCTCATCGCGAGAGCTGAAGCGCTGGCGGTAATCCTGGGCGTTGATGCCGAAAACTCGCTGGAATGCACGACGGAATGTCGCCTCGCTGCCCAGGCCGCAACGCAGGGCGATCCGCTTGAGCGGCCACGGGGTTTCATCCAACAACTGCCGTGCCGCCTCCACCCGGATCCGCTCCACCGCCTTGGCCGGCGTAGTGCCGGTCTGCTCTCGGTAGTGACGCAGGAAACTGCGCTCGCTCATTCCCATCCGCTGCGCCAGCACCGCCACTGACAGATCCTGGGCGACATGTTCGGTGATCCAGGCATGCAACTGGGCAAAACCACCAGCACGATGCTGCAGGAACAGCGGCACACTGAACTGCGCCTGACCGCCTGGACGCTTGAGGAAAACCACCAGGTAGCGGGCGATTTCCAGGGCCAGCTCATGACCCAGGTCCTCTTCCACCAGGGCCAGGGCCAGGTCGATGCCGGCCGTGACCCCGGCTGAAGTCCAGATCGGCCCGTCGTTGACGAAGATCGAATCGGGCTCGACCCGGACCAGGGGAAAGCGCCGGGCCAGCGCCTCGCAGCGGCTCCAGTGGGTCACGGCACGCCGACCATCGAGCAGGCCGGCGGCCGCCAGCAGAAAGGCGCCATTGCAGATCGACACCAACCTGCGGGCCACCGGTGCCCTCTGTCCGATCCAGCGAGGCAGGGCGCCATCCCGGCAGGCCGCCCCCACTCCCTGGCCACCGATCACCAGCAAAGTGTCGCAAGGCGACTGGACATCAGGTAATGGCAGCGGGTTGAACTCCAGCCCCTCGCAAGACAGCAACGGTGCCTGGGCAGCAATCACAGTGACGTCATAGGCCGCGGCTTGGCCGGCGAATGCCAGCAACTCATTGGCGGTAGCGAACACCCGCAGAGGGCCCGATAGATCGAGCATGTTCACTGCGGGAAACACCAGAAACTGAATGAGCCTGGGTGGCTGCGACATGACTTGGATACCTGGAAGGAGTTGGCGTGAATTGTCGCATTTTTGGCAAAAACGCCAAGTGCAGGCTGATTAAGGTACGTCCAGCCCGGCACCCGCCGCGGCCCAATCCAAGGAACCTCAGATGCTGCTCGAACCAGGTACACCTCTAAAAGTCGGGATTCTCATCGCCCCGGGGTTCGCCCTGATGGATATCGCCGGCGCCCACTCGGTGTTCGGCATGGCGCCCAATACCGAACTGCATGTGCTGTGGAAGGATCGCCATCTGGTCATGGCCATGCCGGACTTCCCCTGCCATGCCAGCACGACGTTCGACGAATGCCCGCCCGACCTCGATGTGCTGGTGATAGGCGCAGTGGGCACATCAGCGATCGAAGACCCGCAATTGATCCAGTTCCTGCGTGAACAGTGCCCGCGTACGCGCTTCGTCATTTCCATCTGCGCCGGCGCCCTGCTGCTGGGCGCCGCCGGTTTCCTGCAGGGACGCCGGGCGACCACCAACCTGCACCTGATCCATACCCTGGAGGCATTCGGTGCCACGGCGATCAGCGGTGGCGAAGTGGTGATCGACGGCCCGCTGTACAGTGCAGGCCCCGCCACCGGCTCCTTCGAGACGGCGTTGATGGTTCTGGCCCGTTTGCGGGGCGAGCAGATCGCCAAGCTGTTGGAGCTGACCATCGAGTACCACCCTCGCGCGCCTTTCAATGTCGGCACCCCGGAGCTGGCCGGCCCCGAACTGACCCGCCAGACCCTGGAGTTGTACGCGGATTTTTTCCGCCGGAGCACCGAGACCGCCCTGGAGCACTATCGCAGCGCTCTGGAACCGCAGCGCTGAGCGGTCATAAATCCATCACTGCGAAGTCACAATGACGACATGGCCCCAGCCGACACTGGGGTCATGAGCCCAGCCCTGCATATCACCCTCATCACCGAGACCTTCCCGCCGGAAATCAACGGCGTGGCCAATACCCTTGGCCGCCTGTGCGATGGCCTGCGGGCCCGTGGGCACCAGGTGGAACTGGTGCGCCCGCGCCAAGGCTGCGATCAGAGCCGGAGCAGCGACGAAGCCCTGCTGCTGTGCCGAGGTTGGCCACTGCCGGGGTATCCGGGGCTGCAATGGGGCCAGTCATCGATGCACAAGCTGCTACGCCGCTGGAAACGCCAGCGCCCGGATGTGCTCTATATCGCCACCGAAGGACCGCTGGGCCTGTCCGCGCTGCGGGCGGCCAAACGCCTGGGAATCTCGGTGGTCAGTGGCTTCCATACCAACTTCCAGCAGTACTCCAGCCAGTACGGCCTGGGCCTGCTGACACGCCTGCTGACCCACTACCTGCGTTGGTTCCACAACCGCTCGAAGCTGACCCTGGTACCCAGTGCCAGCCAGTGCCTGGAACTGGAGCGCCGCCACTTCGAGCGCCTGGCGCTGCTCTCCCGCGGGGTCGACAGCCAGTTGTTTCACCCGGCCAAGCGGGTCGCCGAACTGCGGGCCAGTTGGGGGCTGGATAACGACGACCTGGCGGTGATCCATGTCGGGCGCCTGGCACCGGAGAAGAACCTGGGCCTGCTCAAGCGTTGCTTCGAGCGCCTGCAAGCGAGTTATCCACAGCAGAGGATGAAACTGATCGTGGTGGGCGATGGCCCGCAGCGGGCGGCCCTGGAGAAAAGCCTGCCCGATGCGTTGTTCTGCGGTAGCCAGCGAGGCGAGGCGCTGGCGGCACACTATGCCTGCGGCGACCTGTTTCTGTTTCCCAGCCTGACCGAGACCTTCGGCAACGTGGTACTCGAAGCACTGGCCTCGGGGTTGGCCGTGGTGGCTTACGATCAAGCAGCAGCGGCTCAGCATATCCGCCACGGCTACAACGGCGTGCTGGCGATGCCGGGGGATGAAAATGCGTTCTGCGATGCCGCCAACTGGCTGCTCGAAGAAACTGAAACCTTGCGCCGGGTGCGCCTCAACGCTCGCCAGCATGCCAGCCGCCAAGGCTGGCCTGCGGTGATCGAGCAGTTCGAGGATCAACTGCGCAGCGCCTGCCAGCACTCGCTGGCACCTTCCGGTACCAGCAGCATCGAGACCTCGGCCAGCACCCTTGGCAAGCTCGGTGCGGCAAGGGGCTTGCCACCCTCGCCGCCCGGCAGCGCGCGTTAGACCAGGGTCATCAAGGCTTCGCGGCTGAACGGCCGGATGTCCTGCTCGCGACCTTCACGAACCTTCTGCGCCCAGTCCGGATCGACCAGCAGCGCGCGGCCCACGGCCACCAGGTCGAACTCGTCGTTGCCCAGGCGCTGCAACAGGTTCTCCAGGCTGGCCGGCTGGGCCACCTTGTCGGTATTGACCATGAACTGCAGGAACTCGCCATCCAGGCCAACGCTACCGACGGTGATGGTGGGCTTGCCAGTGAGCTTGCGGGTCCAGCCCGCCAGGTTGAGATCGGAGCCTTCGAACTCCGGCTCCCAGAAACGCCGGGTCGAGCAGTGGAAGATATCTACGCCAGCCGCCACCAATGGCTTGAGGAATGTCTCCAGGGCCTCTGGTGTCTGTACCAGCCGGGCAGTGTAGTCCTGCTGCTTCCATTGGGAGAAGCGCAGGATAATCGGAAAATCCGCACCCACGGCGGCGCGGACCGCCTGGATCAGCTCGATGGCAAAGCGCGAGCGCTGGGCCAGGTCGCCGCCGTACTCGTCGGTGCGCTGGTTGCTGCCTTCCCAGAAGAACTGGTCCACCAGGTACCCGTGGGCACCGTGGATCTCCACGCCATCCATGCCAATGCTCTGGGCGTCCTTGGCGGCCTGGGCGAACGCTGCGATCACCTCCTGGATATCCTGGTGGGTCATGCCGTGCACCACGACCTTGCCATCCTTGAGCTTCTCGCTGGGACCGTAGCCCGGCACGCTGGCATCCGGCTCGGTGCCCAGGCGCCGCACGTTGCCCACATGCCACAGCTGCGGGACGATCTTGCCGCCCTCGGCATGCACCGCATCCACGACTTTCTTCCAGCCCGCCAACGCGGCTTCGCCATGGAACTGCGGCACATTGGGATAGCCATTGGCCGCCTGGTGCCCGACGGTGGTGCCTTCGGTGATGATCAGGCCGACACCTGCCGCCGCCCGCCGACGGTAGTACTCGACGACTTTCGCATTGGGCACGCCACCTGGGGAGAACGACCGGGTCATCGGGGCCATCACGACTCGGGAGGGCAATTCCAACGCGCCCAGCTGAAAGGGTTTGAACAAGGCTTGGACAGACATGCTGCACTCCGACAGGAAAGGACTGGAGTCGAGAATCGACGCACAAGGCAACGCCAGGCCGAGGCCCGACGCACTTATGATGAGGATAATATTCTTCACTCAAGACCCTGCACAGCACTATTGATTTGAGTGATCTTGGCGCAAAAACGCCGCCATACGGCGGCGTGGATGAGGCGCGAACAGCGGGCGCGGCGACAAGCCCGCCAGGTCGCTTCAGCTCAAGGCTTTCTCGATGGCCTGGACCACCGTGGGGTCATCGGGAGCGGTACGCGGTGAAAAACGCGCCAGAACCCGGCCATCCTTGCCAAGCAGGAACTTCTCGAAGTTCCAGGTGATGTCCCCGGGAAACTCGGCGCCCTCGCCCGCCAGCAGGCGGTACAGCTGATGGCGCTCCGGGCCGTTGACCTCGAGCTTGCTGCTCAGTGGAAAGCTCACTCCGTAGTTAAGGCTGCAGAACTCCTGGATCTCCTGTTCGGTACCAGGCTCCTGTCCGGCGAACTGGTTGCACGGCAGGCCCAGCACACTGAACCCCTGGCCCTTGTACTGCTGGTAGAGGTTCTCCAGCGCCGCATACTGGGGAGTCAGGCCGCACTTGGACGCGACGTTGACCACCAGCACGACTTGTCCCTTGAAGGGCGCGAGCGGCAGTTCCTGACCATCCAGGGCTTTCAGTTTAAGGTCGTGAAAAGCACTCATGACGAACTCCAAATTCCCGTGTTCTTAAGACAGCCTCTCGACAGTACAGCCAAAAGCCGCAGACTAAAAAGGCGCCCTCGGGCGCCTTTCCAGCAATCTTGAGCTTAGCGCAGAAACTCAGTGGTGATGACCACCTTCGCCATGGACGTGGCCATGGGCAACTTCTTCCTGGCTGGCATCACGGATGGCAACGACCTTGACCTGGAAGTTCAGGCGCTGGCCGGCCAGTGGGTGGTTGCCGTCGACAGTCACGTCGTCGCCGTCCAGATCGCGAATGGTCACGATCTGCATCTGGCCGTCCGGAGCCGAAGCGTGGAACTGCATGCCCACTTCCAGTTCGTCGACGCCTTCGAACATGCTGCGGCTCAGGGTGCTGACCAGCTCGGCGGCGTATTCGCCGTAGGCGTCTTCAGGCTCCACGGCGACTTTCAGCTCGTCACCGACCTGCTTGCCTTCCAGGGCCTTTTCCAGGCCCGGAATGATGTTGCCTGCGCCATGCAGGTAGACCAGCGGGGCGCCGCCGGCAGAGCTGTCGATGACCTCACCAGCGTCGTTGGTGAGGGTATAGTCGATGGAGACAGCCTTATTGGCGGCGATCAGCATGGGGCGGGACCTTTTGCATAAGAATGAAGAACGTCCAAGTTTAGCGAAGCAATCGCTCGAAAGCGAACGGAACCCGGACAACCGGAATCAGAAGCAGCCCTCGACAATCTGCGGCTTTCACCAGGATGAGGACGGCCACTGGGTGGTCGAACTGTCCTGCGGCCATACCCAGCACCTGCGCCACCAGCCGCCATGGCAATCACGTGCCTGGGTGCTGGACCCAACGCAGCGGGCAGAAAAAATAGGTCGCCCCTTTGCGTGTGGCTGGTGTGCTCAAGACGCGGGAAACGATAACCTTAGCCCCTGACTATCGCGGTAGGCGGCCATGGACCGTCGCCCTTGCCATGCACCCTTCGAGAATTCGCATGCAAACTTTCTTTATCGCGCCCACCGACTTTGGCGTGGGCCTGACCTCTATCAGCCTCGGGCTGGTACGCACCCTGGAACGCGCCGGCCTCAAGGTCGGTTTCTTCAAGCCCATTGCCCAACCACACCCTGGCGACACCGGTCCGGAGCGCTCCACTGAACTGGTGGCGCGGACCCACGGCCTGAAGCCACCACAGCCCCTGGGCCTGGCCCACGTGGAACGGATGCTGGGCGATGGCCAGCTGGACGAGCTGCTGGAAGAAATCATCACCCTCTACCAGCAGGCTGCCATCGGCAAGGACGTGCTGGTTGTCGAGGGCATGGTCCCGACCCGTGCCGCCAGCTACGCGGCCCGGGTCAACCTGCACCTGGCCAAGAGCCTGGATGCCGAGGTGATCCTGGTATCGGCCCCGGAAAACGAAGTGTTGACCGAGCTGTCCGGGCGGGTCGAGTTGCAGGCGCAGTTGTTCGGTGGCCCACGGGATCCGAAAGTGCTGGGGGTGATCCTCAACAAGGTGCGTACCGACGAAAGCATCGAGGCGTTCAGCGCCCGCCTGAAAGAGCATTCGCCACTGCTGCGCAGCGGTGACTTCCGCCTGCTGGGCTGCATCCCGTTCCAGCCGGAACTCAATGCTCCGCGCACCCGTGACGTGGCAGACCTGATGGGCGCCCAGGTACTCAACGCCGGGGACTACGAAAACCGGCGCATGACCAAGATCATCATTTGTGCGCGCACCATGCGCAACACCGTGGAGCTGCTCAAGCCCGGAGTGCTGGTGGTGACCCCGGGCGATCGCGACGACATCATCCTCGCCGTAAGTCTGGCGGCCATCAACGGCGTGCCCCTGGCCGGCCTGCTGCTGACCAGCGGCACCCTGCCCGATCCGAAGATCATGGAGCTGTGCCGTGGCGCCCTGAATGCCGGCCTGCCCGTGTTGTCGGTGAGCACCGGCTCCTACGACACCGCCAACCAGCTCAACGGCCTGAACAAGGAAATCCCCATCGATGACCGCGAGCGCGCGGAAATCATCACCGACTTCGTCGCCAGCCACCTGGATGCCGACTGGCTGCACCAGCGTTGTGGCACCCCACGGGAAATGCGCCTGTCGCCCGCGGTGTTCCGCTACCAGTTGATCCAGCGCGCCCAGCAAGCCGACAAGCGCATCGTCCTGCCCGAGGGCAGCGAGCCGCTGACCGTGCAAGCTGCTGCCATCTGCCAGGCCCGTGGCATCGCCCGCTGCGTGCTGCTGGCCAAGCCGGACGACGTGCACGCCGTGGCCAGGGCCCAGGGCATCGAGCTGCCCGAGGGCCTGGAGATCCTCGACCCGGACCTGATTCGCGAGCGTTATGTCGAGCCCATGGTGGCCCTGCGCAAGAGCAAGAGCCTCAACGCCCCGATGGCCGAGCAACAACTGGAAGACCCGGTGGTGATCGGCACGGTGATGCTGGCTCTGGACGAGGTCGACGGTCTGGTCTCCGGGCTCGTCCACTCCACCGCCAACACCATCCGCCCTGCCCTGCAACTGATCAAGACCGCGCCGGGCTGCACCCTGGTGTCCTCGGTGTTCTTCATGCTGTTTCCCGAGCAGGTGCTGGTCTACGGCGACTGTGTGATGAACCCGCACCCCAGTGCCAGCGAACTGGCAGAGATCGCCCTGCAGAGCGCCGATTCGGCGGCGGCCTTCGGCATCCCTCCACGGGTCGCGATGATCAGCTACTCCAGCGGCGACTCGGCCAGTGGCGAAGAGGTGGAGAAGGTCCGCGAGGCCACCCTGCTGGCCCACGAGGCCCAGCGCTCGCTGTTGATCGACGGCCCGCTGCAGTACGACGCCGCCGCCAACGAGAACGTCGCCCGGCAACTGGCTCCCAACAGCCAGGTGGCGGGCAAGGCCACGGTGTTCGTGTTCCCCGACCTGAATACCGGCAACACCACCCACAAGGCCGTGCAGCGCAGCTCCGACTGCGTCAGCCTGGGGCCGATGCTGCAAGGCCTGCGCAAGCCGGTGAACGACCTGCCCCGCGGGGCCCAGGTGGACGATATCGTCTACACCATCGCCCTGACGGCGATCCAAGCCGCCAACCGACCCATGGATGCCTGAATGCTGGACTTTCTACCGGGTGCCGTACGCGGCACCATCGCGTCGCTGTTGCTGGCGCTCAACACCATTTTGCTGTGCTCGTTCCTGTTCTGCGTGGCGATCTTCAAGGCCCTGCCCTTTGCCTTCACCCAGCGTTTCACCCACTGGCTGATGAACCATACCCATGAGGCCTGGATCAGTAACAACAAAGCCTGGATGCAGCTGGTGTGCCGCACTCGCTGGCATGTGCAGGGCCTCGAAGGCCTGGACTACCAGCACTCCTACCTGGTCACCAGCAACCACCAGAGCTGGGTCGATATCCTGGTATTGCAGTACGTTCTCAACCGACGTATCCGCCCATTGAAGTTCTTCCTCAAGCAGGAACTGATCTGGGTGCCGGTGATCGGCCTGGCCTGGTGGGCCCTGGGCTTTCCCTTCATGAAGCGCTACTCCAAGGCCTACCTGGAGAAGCATCCGGAAAAAAAGGGCAAGGACCTGGAAACCACCCGCAAGACCTGCGCGAAATTCCGCAGCAATCCGGTGGGTATCTTCAACTTCGTCGAGGGCACGCGCTTCACCGAGGCCAAGCATGCCCAGCAGCAATCGCCATTCAAGTACCTGCTCAAGCCCAAGGCCGGCGGCATCGCCTTCGTGCTGGATGCCATGGGCGAGCAGCTGCAATCGATCGTCGACGTGACCATCCACTACCCTGCCGGCCGTCCCGGCTTCTGGGACTTGCTCAGCGGCAAGGTCAGGGAGGTGGTGGTGAATTTCGAAGAAGTACCGATTGCGCAGCAGTTCATCGGACGCAACTATGAACAGGACGCGGTTTATCGGCAGGCCTTCCAGGACTGGATCAACCAGCGCTGGCAAGCCAAGGATGCGCTGCTGGAGCAACTGCACCAGCAGTATCCAGGCAAGCGATGAAGCGCCTGTAAGGGCCTCTTCGCGTTCGAACAGACACAAAAAAGCCCGCAGACAGTCACCTGTCCGCGGGCTTTTTCTTGCAGCTTGCAGCTAGAAGCTCGCCGCTGCCCTTACCTTAGATCGCGCCACGGCTGCGCAACAGGTCCAGCACCTGCTTGACGCCCTCGTCCACGGTCAGCGCCTGGGTGTCGATCACCAGGTCGGCATCCAGCGGCACGTCATACGGGAAGGACTCGCCAGGGATGTTATCGCCACCGGCCGCGTACAGGCCTTGGGGATCACGCTGGGCACAAACCGTTGGCGAGGCCTGGACATAGACCGTCAGCAGACGCTCCTTGCCGATCAAGTCCCTGACCTGCTCGCGCCCTTCGGCACTTGGGGCCACGAACGCTGCCAGGGTCAGCAGGCCGGCTTCGTTGAACTGACGGGCAACGTGAGCCGCACGCCGCCAGTTCTCGGTACGTCCGGCACGATCCTGGGGCAGCCCCTTGTTCAGGTCGTGACGCAGGTTCTGGCCGTCGAGGACGAACACCGCACGCCCCATATCGAACAGCTTGCGTTCCACGGCATAGGCCAGGGTGCTCTTGCCGGCGCCCGACAAGCCGCTGAACAGCACGGTGGCTGGCTGCTGGCCAAAGCGCTGGGCACGCTCCTGGGTGGCGACATGGGCCAGCTTGCCATGGTGGGTAGCGCTGCCGTGGGCCACTGGCTGGGCGATGATCATGCCCGCGCCGACGGTGCCGTTGGTCAGGCGATCGATGACGATGAAGGCGCCCGTGGTGCGATTGCTTTCGTAACCGTCCAGGGCAATCGATGCATCGAGGCTGACCTTGACCTTGCCGATCTCGTTCAGTTGCAGGGCACTGGCCGCGCCCTCTTCCAGGGTGTTCACATCGACCTTGTGAACGATGCTGGCGATCGAACCCGGCACATAGCTGGTGGCGCGCTTGATGTCGTACTTCTTGCCCGGCAGCATCGGCTCCTCGGCCATCCACACCAGCATGGCTTCGAAGTTATCGGTCACCGGTGGCACGCTGTCGGCGTGCACCAGCAAATCGCCCCGGGAGATATCGATCTCGTCTTCCATGGTCAGGGTCACGGCCTGGCCGGGCCCGGCCTGTTCCAACTCGCCCTCGAAAGTGACGATGGACTTGACGCAGCTGCTCTTGCCCGAAGGCAGCACCACCACTTCGTCGCCCTTGTGCACGATGCCGCTGGCCAGGGTGCCGGCGAAACCGCGGAAGTTCAGGTTCGGACGGTTGACGTACTGCACAGGGAAACGCAGGTCGGTGAGGTTGCGGTCGCCGGAGACCTCAACGGTCTCGAGAATTTCCATCAGCGACTGGCCGGTGTACCACGGCGAACGCTCGCTGCGGTTCACTACGTTGTCGCCCTTGAGTGCCGACATCGGCACGAAGTGCAGGCTGGTGGGCTGGATCTTCAGGCCCTTGGCGAACTGCAGGTAGTCGGCCTTGATCGACTCGAACACATCCTGGTCGAACCCCTTGAGGTCCATCTTGTTGATGGCCACGACGATGTGCTTGATCCCCAGCAGGGAGGCGATGTAGCTGTGCCGGCGAGTCTGGGTCTGCACGCCGTAGCGGGCGTCCACGAGGATGATCGCCAGGTCGCAGGTGGAGGCACCGGTAGCCATGTTGCGGGTGTACTGCTCATGGCCCGGGGTGTCGGCGATGATGAACTTGCGCTTGGCGGTGGAGAAGTAACGGTAGGCCACGTCGATGGTGATGCCCTGCTCGCGCTCGGCCTGCAGGCCATCCACCAGCAAGGCCAGGTCGATGTCGTCACCGGTGGTGCCGACCTTCTTCGAGTCACGGGTGATGGCTTCCAGGTGATCTTCGTAGATCATCTTCGAGTCGTGCAGCAGGCGCCCGATCAGGGTGCTCTTGCCGTCATCCACGTTGCCACAGGTAAGGAAGCGCAGCAGTTCCTTGCGTTCGTGCTGGCCCAGGTAGGCGAGGATGTCCTCGCTGATCAGATCGGATTGGTGGCTCATAGCGTTCAAGCTCCAAGCTGTAAGCTTCAAGCGGCAAGCTTGTCGGCGTACAGCTAGTCAGAAATTTTTTTGATCAAGCCGCTGAGCATCTTCGATAGCTCGCGGGTTTCTTTAATCCAATTCTCAGCCAGCGGGTTCGCGATGTAGGCAATTTCACGAGCGATAAGGATTTGAGTCCGGAGTTCGCCGCAGGAAGCTTTCGCGATCCAGAGAAAATGGACTTTTTCTCTATTGCTACGACGCTCCATGCCCTCGGCAATATTGGAAGGCACCGAAAGAACAGAGCGAGTGATCTGGTCCTTGAATCCAAAGTCCCCACACTGCGCAAACTCTTTATAAATCCCCACCGCCAAAGCTTTGCTTCGCTGCCAAACAATCAGTTTCTCGAAATCCATGACGAGTGTTCCGATTCCGGCTCGCAACAACCGGCTGCAAGCAACAAACCACGGCGTTACGCATACCGCCTTTAACTTGCTGCTTGCCGCTTGTAACTCGAAGCTTAAAAGTACCCTTGGCGTTTTTTGTCTTCCATCGAGCCTGCGCCATCGTGGTCGATGACCCGGCCCTGGCGCTCCGACGTACGGGTCAGGAGCATTTCCTGGATGATGTCGGTCAGGGTCTCGGCTTCGGACTCGACCGCGCCCGTCAACGGGTAGCAGCCCAGGGTACGGAAACGCACTTTCTTCTTGACGATGCGCGCCTTCTCCTCATCGCTGAGGTGCTCGAGGATGCGCTCGTCGTCGATCATGATCAGGGTGCCATTCTTCTCGATCACTTCGCGCTCGGCGGCGAAGTACAGTGGCACGATCGGGATACCTTCCAGGTAGATGTATTGCCAGATGTCCAGCTCGGTCCAGTTGGACAGCGGGAACACGCGGATCGACTCGCCCTTGTTGACCTTGCCGTTGTACACGTTCCACAGCTCGGGACGCTGGTTCTTCGGGTCCCAGCGGTGCTTGCTGTCGCGGAACGAGTAGACGCGCTCCTTGGCGCGGGACTTCTCTTCATCGCGGCGAGCCCCGCCGAACGCGGCGTCGAAACCGTGCTTGTCCAGGGCCTGCTTGAGGCCCTCGGTCTTCATGATGTCGGTGTGCTTGGCGCTGCCGTGGGTGAAGGGGTTGATGCCCTGGGCCACGCCATCGGGGTTGACGTGGGTGATCAGGTCCAGGCCCATTTCCTCGACCATGCGATCGCGGAACTTGTACATCTCCTGGAATTTCCACCGGGTATCGACGTGCATCACCGGGAACGGCAGCTTGCCGGGGAAGAACGCCTTGCGGGCCAGATGCAACATCACCGCGGAGTCCTTGCCGATGGAATACAGCATCACCGGATTGTCGAACTCGGCCGCCACCTCGCGGATGATGTGGATGCTTTCCGCCTCCAGCTGTTTCAGATGCGTCAGTTTGTCGACCATGGCTACTCACGAAAGCTTTCTTATGGACGGCCTGCGGGCCGTGTTCGAGCGGGGCATGCTAGCACAGCGACCTGCTTCTAATCAGGGAGCCAACTAGAACGAAACGGTATATGAATATACCCGCCTGTTTGCTGGATTCACGCCCTGCAACAGCGCCCCTGGCTGCGCAAGGACGCTCCTTCGAAGCCCCGGCGCAGCGGCGATGAAGCGCCCTCAGATCGGGTTCGGGCAATCGATGAACAGGTGCTCCAGGGCAAAGCGCCGGGCCAGGTAGTCACCCAGCGCCTGAACGCCATAGCGCTCGGTGGCGTGGTGCCCCGCGGCGATGAAGCTGATGTCGTTTTCCCGGGCACTGTGGAACGTCTGCTCCGAGGCCTCGCCACTCAGGTACAGGTCGACACCGGCCAGTACCGCCTGGTCGATGTAGCCCTGGCCGCCACCGGTACACCAACCGACCCGACGAATCATCTCGCTGCCTTCGATCAGCAGCGGTTCGCGGCCCATCACCTCTTGTACCCGCCGGGCAAAGTCCCGCGGACTCATGGGTTCTTCCAGAGACCCGACCAGACCGACGACCTTGGGATTTTCCGGGGCCAGCGGGCCTTCCACGGTGATATCCAACTGCCGGGCCAGCTGCACGTTGTTACCCACCTCAGGGTGCAGGTCCAGGGGCAGATGGTAGGCCAACAGGCTGATATCGTGCTTGAGCAGGGTTTTCAACCTACGCTGCTTCATACCCGTGACGCAGGGGTCTTCCCCCTTCCAGAAGTAACCGTGGTGCACCAGTACCAGGTCGGCCTTGGCCTCCACCGCGGCATCCAACAGGGCCTGGCTGGCAGTCACGCCGCTGACGATACGCATCACCTGCGGGCGCCCTTCGACCTGCAGGCCATTGGGGCAATAGTCGGCGATTCGCGAACTGCCCAGGTAGCGGTCCGCTTCTTCTACCAGTGTGCTCAGGGCAACGGCCATGAAAGACTCCTAAATATCCCGTCCAGAGGCACGTGCGGCCTCGTATAATGCGCGACATTATGGGGCCGTGCGCAGCCCTTCGTAACCACCCAGGACTTGCCCGATGCTCAAGGCTCTGCGTTTTTTCGGCTGGCCATTACTGGCCGGCGTGCTTATCGCGTTATTGATTATTCAGCGTTACCCGCAATGGGTCGGCCTGCCCAGCCTGGATGTGAATCTGCAACAAGCGCCACAAACCACCAGCACCCAACAGGGGCCGGTGTCCTACGCCGATGCGGTGGTCATCGCTGCCCCTGCGGTGGTCAACCTGTACACCACCAAGGTGATCAATAAACCGGCCCACCCGTTGTTCGAGGACCCGCAGTTCCGGCGTTTCTTCGGTGACAACCTGCCCAAGCAGCAACGCATGGAGTCGAGCCTGGGTTCCGGGGTGATCATGAGCCCCGAAGGCTACCTGCTGACCAACAACCACGTGACGTCCGGCGCCGAGCAAATCGTGGTGGCCCTCAAGGACGGCCGGGAAACCCTGGCTCGGGTCATCGGCAGCGACCCGGAAACCGACCTGGCGGTGCTCAAGATCGACCTGAAGAACCTGCCCTCGATCACTGTCGGTCACTCGGAAAACATCCGCGTCGGCGATGTCGCCCTGGCCATTGGCAACCCGTTCGGGGTGGGCCAGACCGTAACCATGGGCATCATCAGCGCCACTGGCCGCAACCAACTGGGCCTGAACAGTTACGAAGACTTCATCCAGACCGACGCAGCGATCAACCCGGGCAACTCCGGTGGTGCGCTGGTGGACGCCAACGGCAACCTGACCGGTATCAACACCGCGATCTTTTCCAAGTCCGGTGGCTCCCAGGGCATCGGCTTCGCCATCCCGATCAAGCTGGCCATGGAAGTGATGAAATCGATCATCGAACACGGCCAGGTCATCCGTGGCTGGCTGGGCATCGAGGTACAACCCCTGACCCAGGAGCTGGCGGAGTCCTTCGGGCTGGCCGGACGCCCGGGCATCGTGGTGGCGGGCATCTTACGTGATGGCCCGGCGCAAAAGGCCGGCATGCAACTGGGCGACGTAATCCTCAGCATCGATGGCGAACCCGCCGGCGACGGTCGCCGCTCGATGAACCAGGTTGCCCGGATCAAGCCCACCGAGAAGGTGGCGATCCAGGTCATGCGTAATGGCAAGGAGCTCAAGTTGACTGCCGAGATCGGCCTGCGACCGCCCCCCGCGCCCGTCAAGGAAGAGGAATGACGTGAGCCCGGCCATGCCGGGCTAACAATATACATTCTCATTGGTCATGTTATATTGTTTCAATATCGCTATTGGAACAACCCATGACGCCCCGAAGAATCCTCCCCCTGGCAGGCCTGGCCCTGGGCCTGCTGACCGATCCTGTGTACGCCGAAGAACCGCAGCCGGTGGAACTGGAGACTATTCGCATCAGCGGCGAATCAGAATCCGCCACGGGTCCGGTCAAGGGCTACCGGGCCACCCGTTCCGCCAGCGCCACCAAGACCGATACGGCGATTCGCGAAATCCCGCAGTCCATCAGCGTGATCCCTGCCAGCGTGCTCCAGGATCTGGGCAGCAGCAATGTCGAGCGGGCCCTGGACTTCGCCGGCGGCGTGTCGAAGCAGAACAACTTCGGCGGCCTGACCCTGTATGAGTACAGCATCCGCGGCTTCACCACCTCGGAGTTCTACAAGGATGGTTTCAGCGCCAATCGTGGCTACCCCAGCACCCCGGACACGGCTAGCATCGAACGCATCGAAGTACTCAAGGGCCCGGCCGCCAGCCTCTACGGACGCGGCGATCCCGGAGGCATGGTCAACATCGTCACCAAGAAGCCCCAGCCACAGGCCTTCGCCACCCTGCGCACCCGAGCCGGTAGCTGGGATCGCTACCGCACCGAACTGGACCTCAACAGCCCCCTCGACCATCAGGGTGACCTGCTGTCGCGGGTCAACCTGGCGGTGGAGGACAACCACAGCTTCCGAGACCACGTCGACAGTCGCCGGGTATTCGTCGCCCCTTCCCTGAGCTGGCAGTTGAACCCGGACACCAGCCTGCTGGTGGAAAGCGAGTTCGTCCGCCACAGCTCGACCTTCGACCGCGGCATCGTCGCCCCCGGCAACCGCTGGAGTGGCGTATCGCGCTCGACCTTCCTCGGCGAGCCCAGCGACGGCAACATCGACAACCACAACAACATGCTCCAGGCCAGCCTGGAACATCACCTCGACGACAACTGGAAGCTGCGCCTGGCCAGCCACTACAAGGAGGGCAAGCTGTGGGGCTTCGCCTCGGAAACCCGCCCCCTGAATGCCGACCGGCATACCGTTGACCGGCGCTACCGCGAACGCGACAACAACTGGCACGACAGCATCACCCAACTGGAACTGCATGGCCTGTTCGACCTCGGCAGTTGGCAGCACGAACTGCTGCTCGGCAGCGAATACGAAAACTACCGCAAGAACGAGCGAGTCACCGCCATTGCCGGCAGCCCCTACGCCATCGATATCTACAACCCGATCTACGGCCAGGCTAAACCCAACGGCAAACGTTCCGGCACTGACTTTTTCGAGCACGTCGAAAGCCGCGCCCTGAACCTCCAGGACCAGATCATCTTCAGCGAACGCCTGCGCGGCATGCTGGGCGCGCGTTTTGAACATTTCGAGCAACGAATCGACGACCACGCCACCGGCCAGCGCAGCCGCCAGAACCACGATGCCCTGACCCAACGCGCCGGGCTCCTGTATCAACTGACTCCGCAGCTCGGCCTGTTCGCCAACGCCTCCACCTCGTTCAAGCCCAACAACGGCCTGGACGCCGCCGGCAAATCATTCAAGCCAGAAGAAGGCGTCGGATATGAAGTGGGGATCAAGAGCGAACTGTTCGACGAGCGCTTGAGCGCGACCCTCGCAGCTTTCCATATCGATAAGGAGAACGTGCTCGCCCTGGACCCGGGCACCGACTCCAGTCGCGCCATGGGCAAGGCCCGCAGCCAGGGCTTCGACTTGCAATTCAGTGGGCAGTTGACCGACGCCGTACGGGTGATTGGCGCTTATGCGCTGGTCGACGCCGAAGTCACCAAGGGCGACCAGGCAATTCCCGCCGGCAGCCGCATTCTCGGGGTGGCCAAGCACAGTGGCAGCCTGCTGGGGGTCTATGAATTCCAGGACGGTCGCCTCAAGGGCTCGGATATCGGCGCGGCCCTGACCTACGTCGGCGACCGTTCGGGCGAGGCCGGAGGCCGCTTCGAACTTCCCGCCTACCGCACCCTGGACCTGCTGGCCCACTACAAGGCCAGCGACAACCTGACCCTGGGTCTGAACCTGAACAACCTGTTCGACGAGAAGTACTACGAGCGCTCCTACAGCAACTACTGGGTCACCCCGGGAGAGCCACGCAACTTCACCGTCAGCCTGACACTCAACCTGTAGAAGAGAACCGCCATGCAACCTTTGCAAACCATTGCCCTGCTGGGCCTGCTCGGCACTCTGGGGGCCACCCAGGCCGTGGCCCATGGCCTGTGGACCGAACAGCGACGCGGCAACATCGAGGTGGTGTACGGCCACGGCGCCGAGGACGATGCCTTCAAGCCGAGCAAGATCAGCGGCGCCTGGGCCTATGACAGCCAGGGACGGATGATCCCGGTGACGGTGCAGCGCCTTGCCGATCACGCCCGGCTGCAACCGCTCAAGCACCCGGCCGTAATGGCCGTGGCCCTGGACAACGGGCCCTGGTCGCAAACCGCCGACAAACAGTGGGTCAACCAGGGGCGCAGCCAGGTGCCTGGTGCCATCGCCTCGACCCATACCTTCAAGTACAGCCTGGCGATCTATCAGCCTGGAGCGAAGCTGCCCAACCTCGAGCAGCTCAAGCTGGTGATCCTGCCCGAGACCGACCCGCTCCTTGTGGGGCCCGGCAAGAGCCTGCCAGTACGAGTCCTGCTCGACGGCCGACCTGCTGCGGGAGTGAAGCTGGTGGGGGATTACCGCAATGCACCCAATACCCTGAGCACCGAGACCGATGCCCAGGGTCGCGCCCAGGTGTTGGTGCGCAACGAGGGCTTGAATGTGATCGCCGCGCAGGTCGAGGTGCCCCTCAAGGACAACCCCGACGCTGCCTCCCGTGGCCTGTTCAGCTCCCTGACCTTCCTGGGAGAACCGCACCACGAATAAGCGCAGCCGCAGGCTGCAGTGGCAAGCGGCAAGCCTTTAGCTGCAAGGAAGAAGCCCCAGGCACAGGCTCAGGGCTTCCAGCTTGCCGCTTAGAGTTGCCCCAATCCGTCGACCAGGGCCTGGTTCTGCTCCGGCGTGCCGATGCTGATCCGCAGGAACTGGGCGATCCGCTGCTGCTTGAAGTGACGCACGATCACGCCTTGCTCCCGCAGCTTGGCGGCCAGGCCCGCGGCATCGTGTTGCGGGTGGCGGGCAAAGATGAAGTTGGCCGCCGAAGGCAACACCTCGAAGCCCTTGGCCTGCAACTGCGCCACCAGCCATTCGCGACTTTCAATTACCTGCTGGCACGTCTTCTGGAAGTATTCGCGGTCCTCGAAGGCCGCGGCCGCACCGACGATCGCCAGGCGATCCAGGGGGTAGGAGTTGAAGCTGTTCTTGACCCGCTCCAGGGCCTCGATCAGGTCCGGATGCCCTACCGCCAGGCCCACCCGCAACCCCGCCAGGGAACGGGACTTGGACAGGGTCTGGGTCACCAGCAGGTTCGGGTAGCGGTCCACCAGGCTGATGGCCGTCTGGCCGCCGAAGTCGATGTAGGCCTCATCCACGACCACCACCGAATCGGGGCTGGCCTTGAGGATTTGCTCCACCGCCTCCAGGGCCAACAGGCAGCCAGTCGGCGCGTTCGGGTTGGGGAAAATGATGCCGCCATTGGGCTTGGCGTAGTCGGCCACGCGGATCTGGAATTGCTCGTCCAGCGGCACCGCTTCGAAATCGATGCCATACAGGCCGCAATACACCGGATAGAAGCTGTAGCTGATGTCCGGGAACAGCAGCGGCAGGTCCTGTTGCAGCAAGCCATGGAAGATATGCGCCAGGACTTCGTCGGAGCCGTTGCCGAGGAACACCTGGTTGGCCGGCACCCCGTAGTAGCTGGCCACCGCCTGCTTGAGCAGGTCGCTGTTGGGATCGGGGTACAGCCGCAGGTTGTCATTGAGCTCGGCCTGCATCGCGGCCAGGGCCTTGGGCGACGGACCATAGGGGTTTTCGTTGGTGTTGAGCTTGACCAGCTTGGTCAGCTTGGGTTGTTCGCCCGGCACGTAGGGCACCAGGTTCTTGACGAACGGACTCCAGAATTTGCTCATGCTCATTGCCCCTGATCTTGGTCGTCGACGATGCGGTATTCGGCGCTGCGGGCGTGGGCGGTCAGCGACTCGCCACGGGCCAGTACCGAGGCCGTGCGGCCCAGTTCGGATGCGCCCTGCTCGGAACAGAAGATGATCGACGAGCGCTTCTGGAAGTCATACACCCCCAGCGGCGAGGAGAAACGCGCGGTGCCGGAAGTCGGCAGCACGTGGTTCGGGCCGGCGCAGTAGTCGCCCAAGGCTTCCGAAGTGTGGCGCCCCATGAAGATCGCCCCGGCGTGGCGGATCTGCCCCAGCCAGGCTTGCGGGTCGGCCACCGACAACTCCAGGTGCTCGGGAGCGATGCGGTTGGCCACTTCGATGGCTTGCTGCATGTCGCGGACCTGGATCAGTGCGCCCCGGCCATTGATCGAGGTGTTGATGATCTCGGCGCGCTCCATGGTCGGCAGCAGCTTGGCGATGCTTGCAGCTACCCGATCGAGGAACTCGGCATCCGGGCTGACCAGGATCGCCTGGGCATCTTCGTCGTGCTCGGCTTGGGAAAACAGGTCCATGGCGATCCAGTCCGGATCGGTCTGGCCGTCGCACACCACGAGGATCTCCGAGGGACCGGCGATCATGTCGATACCGACCTGGCCGAATACATGACGCTTGGCGGTGGCCACATAGATGTTGCCCGGGCCGACGATCTTGTCCACCTGGGGCACGCTCTGGGTGCCATAGGCCAGCGCGGCGACAGCCTGCGCACCACCAACGGTGAAGACCCGGTCGACCCCAGCAATGCAAGCAGCGGCCAGCACCAGCTCGTTGACCTCGCCACGAGGAGTCGGCACCACCATCACCACCTCGGAGACACCGGCGACTTTCGCCGGGATCGCGTTCATCAGCACCGAGGACGGATACGACGCCTTGCCGCCTGGCACGTACAAGCCGGCGCGGTCCAGGGGCGTGACCTTCTGGCCAAGCACGGTGCCATCGGCCTCGGTGTACTGCCAGGAGTCCTGCTTCTGGCGCTCGTGATAGACACGCACGCGATTGGCGGCCTTTTCCAGGGCCTCGCGCTGTACCGGGGTGATGCGGGTCAGGGCCAGCTCCAGGCGGGCACGATCGAGAATCAGGTCACCGATGACCTTGGCCTCGACGCCATCGAAGCGCTGGGTGAACTCCACCAGCGCCGCGTCACCGCGCTCGCGTACGGCCTTGATGATATCGAGCACACGCTGGTTGACCGCGTCGTCGGACACGCTTTCCCAGCTCAGCAGATGATCCAGATGTCGGGCGAAATCCGCATCGGCAGCGTTGAGTCGGCGAATTGCAGTGGGAGCGGTCATAGCGAAGGCCTCATTGATTGGCGAATGCACAAAAGGACAAGCTTGGTTTTGCATGACTCAGGCGCCGCAAGACTACCAGGCCATCCGCGTGGGCACCTGAGCATTCTGGTTATGACGCGGATAGATGGGCGCGGCTCGGGGCCACGCATGTGAGTCAGCCGCGGTGTCGCGATTCCACTGCCTTGCGCAGGGTATCGATCAGCGTTTGGATACGCGCGTGCTGCATCTTCATGGATGCTTTGTTGACCACCAGGCGGGAGCTGATGGTGGCGATCATTTCCTGGGGTTCCAGGCCGTTGGCCCGCAGGGTGTTGCCGGTATCGACCACGTCAATGATCTTGTCCGCCAGGCCGATCAGCGGGGCCAGCTCCATGGAACCGTAGAGCTTGATGATGTCCACTTGCCGGCCTTGTTCTGCGTAGTAACGCTTGGCCACGTTGACGAACTTGGTGGCAACCCGCAGGCGGCCCTTGGGCTCCTCGGCGCCGATGGCACCGGCGGTCATCAGCTTGCACTTGGCGATCTGCAGATCCAGCGGCTCGTACAGGCCCTGGCTGCCGTACTCCATCAGGACGTCCTTGCCAGCCACGCCGAGGTCGGCAGCGCCATGCTCGACGTAGGTCGGCACATCAGTGGCCCGCACGATCAACAGGCGTACATCTTCCTGGGTCGTGGGAATGATCAGTTTGCGGCTCTTGTCCGGATTCTCGGTTGGCACGATGCCCGCTTCAGCCAGAAGCGGCAGCGTGTCGTCGAGGATACGGCCCTTGGACAGTGCGATGGTCAACATGAGTAACGTAAGTCCTTATGCGGCGACTGATGCCCGGACGCAAATGGCGCCAGACATGCGTCGAGCCTGAAGACAGGCTCGACGTGAAACAAAATCGTGTGGCACCTCCCTGTGCCCTTGGCAGGTTAGCCCGGTACGCGGCGAATCTTCGCGCCCAGCATCTGCAGTTTCTCTTCGATGCACTCGTAGCCACGGTCGATGTGGTAGATGCGATCGATCAGGGTGTCGCCTTCGGCCATCAGGGCCGAGATCACCAGGCTGGCCGAAGCCCGCAGGTCGGTCGCCATCACGGGCGCACCCTTGAGGATTTCAGCGCCGGTGACGATGGCCGTGTTGCCTTCGACCTGGATCTTGGCGCCCATGCGGTGCAACTCGTACACGTGCATGAAACGGTTTTCGAAGATGGTCTCGATCACCGCGCCAGTGCCTTCGGCAATCGCGTTCAGGGAAATGAACTGCGCCTGCATGTCGGTCGGGAACGCCGGGTATGGAGCGGTACGCACGTTGACCGCCTTGGGGCGCTTGCCGTGCATGTCCAGCTCGATCCAGTCGCTACCGGTGGTGATCTCGGCCCCGGCTTCCTTGAGTTTCTCCAGAACGGCCTCAAGGATGGTCGGATCGGTGTCCTTGACCTTGACCCGACCACCGGTGACTGCGGCAGCTACCAGGTAGGTACCGGTCTCGATACGGTCGGGCATGACTTTGTAGATAGCCGAGTGCAGGCGCTCGACGCCATCGATGGTGATGGTGTCGGTGCCGGCACCGGCAATCTTCGCGCCCATGGCGATCAGGAAGTTCGCCAGGTCCACCACTTCAGGTTCGCGAGCGGCGTTCTGCAGTACGCTGCGGCCCTTGGCCAGGGCAGCAGCCATCATGATGTTCTCGGTACCGGTCACGCTCACGGTATCGAAGAAGAAGTTAGCGCCGCGCAGGCCGCCTTCTGGCGCCTTGGCCTTGATGTAGCCACCTTCGACATCGATCTGCGCGCCCATGGCCTCCAGGCCGCGGATGTGCAGGTCCACTGGACGCGAACCAATGGCGCAACCGCCTGGCAGCGCCACTTCGGCTTCACCGAAGCGCGCGACCATAGGGCCCAGCACCAGGATCGAGGCGCGCATGGTCTTGACCAGCTCGTAAGGCGCCACCAGGGTCTTGATGCTGCGCGGGTCGATCTCGACGCTGAGCTTCTCGTCGATCACAGGCTCGATGCCCATGCGACCGAACAGCTCGATCATGGTGGTGATGTCGTGCAGGTGCGGCAGGTTGGCCACGGTAACCGGGCCATCGCACAGCAGGGTTGCCGCCAGGATAGGCAGCGCGGAGTTCTTGGCCCCGGAAATGCGGATCTCGCCATCAAGGCGAGCGCCGCCGGTAATAATCAATTTATCCATAAGAGTCTCGACGCCCTTGGGCTCAGGTGCGCTCGGCCCAGGCCGCGCGGCTGAAAAATTTCATGGTGATCGCGTGGATGCTGCCATTGGCAATCCATGGGTTCAAATGGGCATAGATGCTCTGCTGACGCTTAACCGGGCTCAAGGCCGACAGTTCGTCGCTAATCACGTTCAGCTGAAAGTTGCAGCCTTCGCCCTCAACTTCTACCTGAGTTCCGGGCAGCTTTCCCTCGAGAAAGCTCTTCACTTCGTTGGCCTGCATGCTCAACCTCAATCGGCGCCCTGTGCGCGCGGGTCGGACATCATACAAAAAAGCCCCGCGCCTGCGAACCCCGCATAGCAGGACTCTGACGGGGGGCTTCCATGTTTCTGGAGTCACTGGGGTTGCGCGAGAATCTCGGTAACGCCGGAAACCTCGGCAATCTCCTTCATGCCATCGGGCAATGCACGAATGCTGACATTCTTGCCCAGGCCCTGGGCATCGCGCATGAAGGCCAGCAGCAAGGCCAGGCCGACACTGCTGGAGCGCTGGACCGCCGAGCAATCGAGCACCAAGGCTGGCGCCTTGCTCGACTTGATCAGTGTCTGGCCCTGCTTGCGCAGGCCCGGGCCACTGCGGTAGTCCAGCACGCCGCTGATCAGCAGCTCTCCGGCCTCACCCAAACGTACGCCCGCCTCGCTCATTGCTCGGCCTTTGGCGCAGCGTTATCGGTGGCTTCCTTGGCCTTGGCCACTTCGCCGGCCCAGCCGTCGATGGTCTTGTCCAGGTTGTTGCCGTTGCGCTGCATCGCATCGGCGAACTGATCGCGGAACAGCTTGCCGATATTGATGCCATTGATGATCACGTTACGAATCTTCCATTCGTCGTTGATCTTCTCCAAGGTGTAGGACACCGGGTAGATCGCCCCGTTATTGCCTTTCACCTGCATGTCGACGCTGGTACGGGTGCCGCTTTCATCCTTGGGAGGAGAAATGGTGATGCCCTGGTTGTTGTACTCCAGCAACGCATTGCCATAGAACTGGATCAGGCTGCGCTTGAAGTTCTCCTGGAAGCGCGACATCTGCTCCGGGGTGGCCTTGCGCGAATACTTCACCGTCATGATGCTGCGGGAAATCCCGTCGGCATCCACCGCCGGGCCGACAATGCCGTTCAGGGCGTTATAGAAGTCGGATGGGCTTTGCTTGTACTTCTCTTTATTGGCTGCCAGATCGGCCAACAACCGATTGGTAGTGTCCTGCACCAGGTCATGGGCGGACGTGGGGCTCGCCGCATTTGCCAGCAACGGCAGGGCAGCGAGCAGCACCAACAGGCCACGTCGCAAGATAGAAATCATCGAAAAACTCCTCATTTGGCGTCTTTGCTAACGGTATTGAGCAGGAATTTACCGATCAGGTCCTCCAGCACCAGCGACGACTGGGTGTCGTGGATGGTTCCACCATCCTTGAGCAGGGCCTCTTCCCCACCCACGCTGATACCGATGTATTTCTCACCCAACAGGCCAGCAGTCAGGATAGATGCAGTGGAGTCGGTCGGCAGGTTATCCACGCGCTTTTCCAGTTGCATCGTCACCCGGCCGGTGAAGCTGTCACGGTCCAGATCGATCGCCGTGACCTTGCCGATGGTCACGCCGGCCATGGTCACTTTGGCTCTGACCGTCAAACCGGCGATATTGTCGAAGTAGGCGTAAAGTTTATAGGTATCGGTGCTAGCCGTCGGAGACAGGCCACTGACTCGCAGGGCAAGCAACAGCAAAGCCAGGATGCCAGCCAGCAGGAAAAGGCCGACACCGATTTCCAGGGTGCGGTTTTGCATCAGAAATCTCCAAACATCAAGGCGGTCAGAATAAAGTCCAAGCCGAGTACGGCCAACGAGGCATACACCACGGTCTTGGTAGTGGCACGGCTGATCCCCTCTGAGGTGGGCTCACAGTCGTAGCCTTGGAATACGGCGATCCAGGTCACTACAAATGCAAAGACAATGCTCTTGATCACACCATTGAGCACGTCGCTGCTGAAGTTCACGCTGTTCTGCATGTTCGCCCAGTAGGAACCTTCATAGACCCCCAGCCAGTCGACAGCCACCCACGAACCGCCCCAGATACCCACGACACAAAAGATCATCGCCAACAGCGGCAGGGAAATGAAGCCAGCCCAGAGGCGCGGGGCAATGATGTACTTGAGCGGATCGACACCGATCATCTCCAGGCTGGAGAGTTGCTCGGTGGACTTCATGTTGCCGATTTCGGCCGTCAGCGCCGAACCAGCTCGCCCGGCGAACAGCAACGCAGTCACCACCGGCCCCAGCTCACGCAGCAGGGTCAGGGCAACCATCTGGCCCACCGCCTGCTCCGAACCGTAGCTGGAAAGGATATTGAATCCCTGCAGTGCCAGCACCATGCCGATGAAGATCCCGGACACGACAATGATCACCAGTGACATCACGCCCACTGAATGCAGTTGCTTGACCAGCAGGCCGAATCCGCCGCCGATGCTGCCGCGCCCGAGCAGCGCGTGAAACAGGAACAGGGTGGAACGCCCCAGTACCGCCAGGACATCGATGCCTGAGCGACCGAAGAGACGAACCCTTTCGATTAGCGATATCTTGCGCATCAGCGCTTCCCCAGAAGATCTGCGCGGTAATCCGGCGCTGGAAAATGAAACGGCACGGGACCGTCGGGATCGCCCTTCATAAATTGACGAATACGCGGATTGTCGGAGTCCATGAGCTCGGCAGGAGTTCCCTGGCCCAGTACCTGGCCATCACCCACTACATAGAGGTAGTCGGCGATGCTTGCGGTCTCGGCCAGATCATGGGAAACCACGATACTGGTGATACCCAAGGCATCGTTGAGCAGCCGGATCAGGCGTACCAGCACCCCCATGGCAATAGGGTCCTGGCCCACGAACGGTTCGTCGTACATGAGGATCTGCGGGTCCAGGGCAATGGCGCGAGCCAAGGCGACCCGGCGCTTCATCCCACCCGACAGCTCGTCGGGCATCAGGTCGATGGCTCCTCGCAACCCCACAGCCTGTAGCTTGAGCAGGACGATGTCGCGAATCATTTCGTCAGGCAGCTGGGTATGCACCCGCAGCGGAAAGGCTACGTTTTCGAAGACATCCAGATCAGTGAACAGCGCACCGCTCTGGAACAGGACGCCCATCTGCTTGCGAGCATCGAACAGGTCACTGCGCGAAAGCTTCGGCAGATTCTGGCCGTTGACCCACACTTCACCAGCGCTAGGCCGCAATTGCATGCCCATCAGGCGCAGCAGGGTTGTTTTCCCGCAGCCGGAAGGTCCCATGATGCCGGTGACCTTGCCCCGCGGAATCTGGATATCCACGTTATTGAATATGCTGCGCGTACCGCGCTTGAAGGAAACGCCCTTCAGCTCGACCGCGTAAGCGTTATCGGCACTCATCTAAACTCCTTGCGATGCAACCTAACACTCGGACGCTAGGCTCCCTCCCGGGAGCTCGTGCCTCTGGGCAGGCCGAACTGGCGGCGAACTATATCACTGCTGATGCTTAGCCCCCAAGGCCGAAGCCGTCACCGTTCAGGTCGACGACAGGCAAAATAGTTCGATTCCTGGCAACAGTCGGCAAAGGCTGACGAACTTGCGTGAGGGATTTGTTCATTACCGCTATAATCGCCGCCTTTTCATCGGGCTATACGATTTCAGACATGAGCCAAACCAGCGACCTGATTCAATCAGCACAGCGCACCATCCGCCTCGAAATACAGGCCGTAGAAGGCTTGCTGCCCCATATCGACGCAGATTTCGTGCGCGCCTGCGAGATGATTCTGGCCAGCAAAGGCCGAGTGGTAGTGGTCGGCATGGGTAAGTCCGGACATATCGGCAACAAGATCGCCGCCACCCTGGCCAGTACGGGAACCACGGCTTTTTTTGTCCACCCGGCTGAAGCCAGCCATGGCGACATGGGCATGATTACCCGCGAAGACGTGATCCTGGCCCTCTCCAATTCCGGCTCCACCAATGAAATCGTGACCCTGTTGCCGCTGATCAAGCGCCTGGGCATCCAGTTGATCAGCATCACCGGCAACCCGGACTCACCGCTGGCCAAGGCCGCCGACGTCAATCTCAACGTGCATGTCGAGCAAGAAGCCTGCCCGCTGAACCTGGCCCCCACCTCTTCGACCACCGCCGCCCTGGTCATGGGCGACGCCCTGGCCGTGGCACTGTTGGAGGCCCGCGGCTTCACCGCCGAAGACTTCGCCTTCTCGCACCCCGGTGGCGCCCTGGGACGTCGCCTGCTGCTGAAGGTCGAGAACGTCATGCACGCCGGCGAACAACTGCCTCAGGTCCAGCGTGGCACCCTGCTTCGCGATGCCCTGATGGAGATGAGCCGCAAGGGCTTGGGCATGACCGTCATTGTCGAGGCGGACGGGCGCCTGGCCGGGGTCTTCACTGACGGCGACCTGCGCCGCACCCTGGACCGCAGCATCGATATCCACCACACCACCATAGACGAAGTCATGACCCTCCACGGCAAGACCGCACGTGCCGAGATGCTGGCGGCCGAAGCCCTGAAAATCATGGAAGACAATCGAATCAACGCACTGGTCGTCGTCGACCAGGAGGATCGCCCCATAGGCGCGTTCAACCTGTCCGACCTGTTGCGCGCAGGAGTGATGTAAATGAATGAGAACCTGCTGCAGCGCGGCAAGAACATCAAGCTGGCGGTTTTCGACGTCGACGGCGTGCTGACCGACGGTCGCCTGTACTTCCTCGAGGACGGCAGCGAATTCAAATCCTTCAGTACCCTCGACGGCCAGGGCATCAAGATGCTCATGGCCGCCGGAGTACAAACCGCGATCATCACCGGGCGCAAGACCCCCGTGGTCGAGCGCCGGGCCAAGAACCTGGGAATCCCCCACCTCTACCAGGGCCGCGAAGACAAGCTGGTCGTACTGGACGAGCTTCTTGCACAACTGGGCCTAAGCTATGAAGAGGTCGCCTACCTGGGCGACGACCTGCCCGACCTACCCGTGATCCGTCGTGTCGGCCTGGGCATGGCAGTCGCCAATGCCGCCGCCTTCGTTCGCGAGCACGCCCACGGCATCACCGTGGCCCGCGGCGGCGAAGGAGCGGCTCGCGAATTTTGCGAACTGATCCTGCATGCCCAGGGCCGCCTCGAAGCAGCCAATGCCGCTTATCTATAGAGTCCGCCAATGCTGAGTAAAAAGATTCGCAACATACTGATCTTCGGGACCATTGCCTTGCTATTCGCTGCGGTGGGCTACTGGAATATCAGCCCCGAGCGCTTCCTCGACAAGCCGGTGGTCCAGGTCGATGAAAGCGCCATCGACTATTTCGCGATCAATGCCCACAGCGTGCAGTACCTGCCCGATGGGAAGCTGCAATACGAGATGACCTCGGACAAGGTCGAGCACATCAAGGCCAGCCAGGTAACCCTGCTGACCCAGCCGGACCTGCACATGTACCGTGGCACCGCCTATCCGTGGCACGTCCAGAGCGAACGCGGCGAGGTCAACCCGGATGGCACTCAGGTCGAACTCATCGACTCGGTACGGGTTTCGCGCACTGACGAGAAGAATCGCAACCTGCTGATCACCAGCAGTCGCATGACAGTATTCCCACAGAAGCAATATGCGCAAACCGAGCAAGCCGTTAGAATCGACGGCGCCGACGGCGTGACCACGGCTACGGGAATGAAAGCGTATTTGAAAGACGGCAGGATGGACCTGCTATCGAACGTAAGAGGACAGTATGAGGCTCATTAAAACCCTCCCTATTTTGCTCAGTCTGGGCGCAGCACTGGGAAGCGTGAGCGCCTGGGCTCTGCCGAACGATAGCCAACAGCCGATCCGCATCCAGGCCGACGATGCCCAGCTCGATGACAAGAATGGCGTAGCCACCTATAAAGGCGACGTGATCATCACCCAGGGCTCGATGAAGATTACCGGCAACACCGTGACCATCACCCGGGCCAAGAGTGGTGAAATCGACGTCGTGACCTCGGTGGGCAACCTGGCCTACTTCGAGCAACTGCAGAAGCAGACCGATCCCAAGCCGGTCCAGGCCTACGCCGTGACCATCCAGTACCACGCCCAGCAAAACCGCGTCGTACTGATCGACAAGGCCAAGGTCATCAACGACGGTAATACCACCGAAGGCGAGAAGATCATCTACGACACCGTCAAGCAAGTGGCCAATGCCGGTCGCGCCAACGGCAGCTCGATTACCGCTCCCCGTCCGCGGATCGACATGGTCATCCAGCCGAAAAAGAAAACCGACGAGCAAAAGGCCCAGTAATGGCAACTCTGAAAGCCCAGCACCTGGCCAAGAGCTACAAGAGCCGACAGGTCGTGCGCGACGTCAGCCTGTCCATCGACAGCGGCCAGATCGTCGGCCTCCTTGGCCCCAACGGTGCAGGCAAGACCACCTGTTTCTATATGATCGTCGGCCTGGTCCAGGCCGACCAGGGCCGGGTGCTGATCGACGACCTGGATGTCAGCCATCAGCCCATGCACGGGCGCGCTCGCGCGGGCATCGGCTACCTGCCCCAGGAAGCCTCGATCTTCCGCAAGCTGTCGGTGGCCGACAACATCATGGCTATCCTCGAGACCCGCAAGGAACTCGATAAAGCAGGTCGTCGCCAGGAACTGGAAAGCCTGCTGCAGGAGTTCCACATCAACCATATCCGCGACAACCTCGGCATGAGCCTGTCCGGCGGCGAGCGTCGTCGCGTGGAGATTGCCCGCGCGCTGGCCACCGCACCCAAGTTCATCCTGCTGGACGAACCGTTCGCAGGCGTGGACCCGATCTCCGTCGGCGACATCAAGCAGATCATCCATCACCTCAAAGCCAAGGGCATCGGGGTACTGATCACCGACCACAACGTCCGCGAAACGCTGGACATCTGCGAAACCGCCTACATCGTCAATGACGGGCAACTGATCGCCGAAGGCGATTCTGCGACTATCCTGGCCAATGAGCTGGTCAAGGAAGTCTACCTGGGCCACGAATTCCGCCTGTAAAGGCTGACGTGTTGGGCTAGTAGCCAGGGCGCCGAAAACAGTAAATCCCTACAAAGTTTATTGTTACGACGCTCTAGGCAAACACTTCAGTTTCAGGCATATAATTTGCTTATGTTTGGCGCTTCGGCGCCCTGTAGTGGATGGCGCATGTGCGCCGGCAATTAAGGTGTTAAGCCCCTGCCATGAAACCATCGCTAGTCCTGAGAATGGGCCAGCAGCTGACGATGACACCGCAGCTGCAACAGGCCATCCGCCTGCTCCAATTGTCGACCCTGGACCTGCAACAGGAAATTCAGGAAGCCCTGGAGTCCAACCCGATGCTCGAACGCCAGGAAGATGGCGACGACTTCGACAACAGCGACCCCCTGGCCGACAACACCGAGTCCAAACCCAATACCGAAATCCAGGAACCCTCCTACCAGGAAACCGCCCCGACGGTGGACAGCCTCGAGGATGGCGAATGGAGCGAACGCATTCCCAACGAACTCCCGGTGGATACCGCCTGGGAAGATGTCTACCAGACCAGCGCCAGCAGCCTGCCCAGCAGCGATGATGACGAGTGGGACTTCACCACCCGCACCTCCGCTGGCGAAAGCCTGCAGAGCCACCTGCTCTGGCAACTGAACCTGGCCCCGATGTCGGACACCGACCGCTTGATCGCGGTGACCCTGATCGACAGCATCAACGACCAGGGCTACCTCGACGAGACCCTTGAAGAAGTCCTCGAGGCCTTCGACCCCGAACTGGATATCGAGCTGGACGAAATCGAAGCAGTCCTGCATCGCATCCAGCAATTCGAACCCGCCGGCATCGGTGCTCGCAACCTGGGTGAATGCCTGCTGTTGCAACTGCGCCAGCTACCGACCAAGACGCCTTGGCTGAGCGAAGCTCAGCGCCTGGTCAGCGACTACATAGACCTGCTGGGCAGCCGCGATTACAGCCAACTGATGCGGCGCATGAAGCTCAAGGAAGACGAACTGCGCCAGGTCATCGAACTGGTGCAAAGCCTCAACCCGCGCCCGGGCTCGCAGATCGAATCCAGCGAAGCCGAGTACGTGGTCCCGGACGTCATTGTGCGCAAGGACAACGAACGCTGGCTGGTGGAGCTGAACCAGGAGTCGGTACCACGCCTGCGAGTCAATGCCCAATATGCGGGCTTTGTACGTCGTGCCGACACCAGCGCAGACAACACCTTCATGCGCAATCAGCTGCAGGAGGCCCGCTGGTTCATCAAGAGCCTGCAAAGTCGCAACGAAACCCTGATGAAAGTCGCCACCCAGATCGTCGAGCATCAGCGCGGCTTTCTCGAGTATGGCGACGAGGCGATGAAGCCCCTGGTCCTGCATGACATCGCCGAAGCGGTGGGCATGCACGAATCGACGATTTCCCGGGTCACTACGCAGAAATTCATGCACACCCCACGGGGTATATATGAACTGAAATACTTTTTCTCCAGCCACGTCAGCACCTCGGAAGGCGGTGAATGCTCATCCACCGCGATCCGCGCAATCATCAAAAAACTGGTGGCGGCGGAAAATCAGAAAAAGCCGTTGAGTGACAGCAAGATCGCTGGTTTACTGGAGGCACAAGGTATTCAGGTAGCCCGCCGTACCGTCGCCAAGTACCGCGAATCCCTTGGGATCGCGCCTTCTAGCGAACGTAAGCGGCTGATGTAGCCGTAGGGCTGGCCACAGCGTTTCGGAGTGTGTCTGAATGCTCGCCAAACGGCGACCAGGCAAACCGCCTGATCGATGCGCAGCAGGCTTCAGACACGGTCCAGGTGGCAGGCAAAATGGCCTGCCGCGTCATGCACTGGCAACGAAGGAGAAGCTGTATGCAAGTCAACATCAGTGGACACCAACTCGAAGTGACTGAACCTCTGCGCGTCTACATCGGCGAAAAACTCGACCGACTGGAACGCCATTTTGACAAGATTACCAATGTGCAGGTCACCATGGCCGTCGAGAAGCTGAAGCAGAAGATCGAGGCTACGCTGCACATTCACGGTGGGGAGGTCGTCGCCAATGCAGAACATGACGATATGTATGCCGCAATCGACCTGCTCACGGACAAGCTTGACCGCCAACTGAAAAAGCACAAGGAAAAGCAACTCCACCTTCTCCAAGGCACGGGTCGCTGATACTCCCCTCCCATGATCCGACTTGAAAGCATCCTGACCCCCGGCCGTTCCCTGGTGAACGTGCCGGGAGGCAGTAAAAAACGCGCCCTCGAACAAATTGCCAACCTGATCAGCCGTGAAGTGCCCGATCTGGAGATGCAGGATGTCTTCGAGAGCCTGATTGCCCGCGAAAAACTCGGCTCCACCGGTTTTGGCAACGGCATCGCCATTCCTCACTGCCGCCTAAAGGGTTGCGAATCGCCCATCAGCGCACTGATGCACCTGGACGCTCCGATCGACTTCGACGCCATCGATGGCGCTCCGGTGGACCTGCTGTTCGTTCTGCTGGTCCCGGAAGCTGCGACCGATGCGCACCTGGAACTGCTTCGGCAGATCGCCAGCATGCTCGATCGCAAGGAAGTTCGTGACCGGTTGCGCAGTGCTACCAGCAACGAAGCCTTGTATCAGGTCGTCCTGGACGAGCAAAACAGGCAGTAACCATGCGCTTGATCATCGTCAGCGGCCGTTCCGGCTCAGGCAAAAGCACCGCCCTCGATGTTCTTGAGGACCACGGCTACTACTGCATCGACAACCTGCCCGCCGGCCTGCTCCCAGAGTTGGCCGAACGTGCCTTGATCCACACCGAGCTGGCCCAGCCGTTGGTCGCGGTCTCCATCGATGCCCGCAACTTGCCCAGCCATCTGTCACGTTTCCCCGAGTTGCTCGAGGAAGTGCGCAGTCGGCATATCCAGTGTGATGTGCTCTATCTGGATGCCGACGAAGAAACCCTGCTCAAGCGCTTCTCGGAAACCCGACGCCGCCATCCACTCAGCAGCGCCAACCGTTCCCTGGCCGAGGCCATTCGCGACGAGACCCATCTGCTGGGCCCCATCGTCGACCTGGCCGACCTCAAGGTCAACACAACCAACCTGAACCTCTATCAACTGCGCGACACCATCAAGCTGCGGCTGTTGAACCAGCCAGAACCCGGCACCGCCTTTCTGGTGGAGTCCTTCGGTTTCAAGCGTGGCATGCCCGTGGATGCCGACCTGGTGTTCGACGTGCGCTGCCTGCCCAACCCGTACTGGAAACCCGAGCTGCGCGCCCAATCAGGGCTGGATGCCCCCGTAGCCGAGTACCTGGCCGCCCAACCTGATGTCGAGGAGATGTTCCAGGATATCTCCAGCTACTTGCTCAAATGGCTGCCACGATTTGCCGCCAGCAACCGTGCCTATGTGACCATTGCCATCGGCTGCACCGGTGGGCACCACCGCTCCGTCTACCTGACGGAGCGCCTGGGCCAGGTCCTGCAAAAATCCCTGAAGAACGTCCAGGTTCGCCACCGCGACCTTAGCTGAAAGGACCTACCCCGCGATGCCAGCTTTGGAAATCGAGATCATCAACAAACTGGGCCTGCATGCCCGTGCCTCGGCCAAGTTCGTCGGCGTGGCCGGCCAGTTCCCCTGCCAGATCCGCGCCGGTAGAACGCCTGAGAGCATGGTCGATGGCAAGAGCATCATGGCCATGATGATGCTCGCCGCCGGCAAGGGCACCAAGATTCATCTCAAGACCGAAGGTGAGCAAGAGCAGGAAGCACTGGACGCACTGGTAGCCCTGATCAACAACTACTTTGACGAAGGCGAATGACGTCTTCGTACGGCACTCAAGAGAGCGCCGTATCCATCACCATCATCAGGCAGAAGCCGATACACAAGCCGAGACTGGCCAGTTTTTCGTGACCGTTGCGTCGGGACTCGGGAATCACCTCATGAGTCACCACCAGCAACATGGCACCAGCGGCCAGTGCCAGCCCCAAGGGTAGAAGCAACTCCGCCAGGCTCACCAGCCACGCACAGAGCAACGCGAATACGGGCTCTACCAGGCCTGAGGCAGCGCCGATCAAGAACGCCTTGGCGCGCGACATTCCTGCCCCTGCCAACACCAGGGCAATAACCAAGCCTTCCGGCACATCCTGCAAGGCGATGCCCATGGCCAGGCTATCCGCATCCGGCATGCCTCCACCGGCCGACACCCCCACCGCCATGCCTTCAGGAATGTTATGGGCAATGATGGCAAAGACAAACAACCAGATACGTGGGGCAATCACTGGATGCTCAGGTGTCCCAACTAGAGTTTCCGGGTTGCCGCCGGACACCTTGAGGTCCACGAGAAACAGGCCAAAAGCCCCGAGCATGATACCCACGCAGACCAGGCCGCTAGCTCCCCAGGCGGACAGCCCCAATCCCTGTGCCGCAGCAATGCCCGGTACGATCAACGAGAATGCCGTTGCGGCCAACATCACCCCAGCCCCAAAACCCAGCAAGGTGTCGCCTACGGCGATGGGCATCTTGCGAATCACTAACACCGGAACGGCCCCCAGCGCCGTACCCAGCGCGCAGATCGAGCCGCCCTGCAAGGCTCGCAGCAGCCTGGGCTCCAGGTTCAACCAGCTCAATCCTTGAGCCACCAGCAACGCGGTGCCCGCCAATAACAGGAGCGAACCGAAGGCGTAGCGAAACATTCGCCCACTGCTGATCGCCAATGTCTCAGTGCCCATAGTCGGCCTTATTGATTGTTTTCCAAGGAGGGATCAGGCCACCGCTGCCTGATAGCGCAGGGCGACTTCCGGCCAATTGATGACGTTATAGAACGCATTGATGTATTCCGGCCGACGGTTCTGATAACGCAGGTAATAGGCGTGCTCCCAGACGTCCAGGCCAAGAATTGGCGTATTACCCTTCATCAGGGGACTGTCCTGGTTGCCACTGCTCTCGACCACCAGTGTTTTCTCAGGCGTCACGCTGAGCCAGGCCCAGCCACTACCAAAGCGAGTCAGTGCGGCCTTGGTGAAGGCCTCCTTGAAACGCTCGAAACCACCGATATCCTGTTCGATCGCTTGCGCCAGCGCGCCACCGGGCTTGCCGCCTCCCGTCGGGGTCATGACCGCCCAAAATAGCGAATGGTTGGCATGCCCTCCTCCCTGATTGACCACTGCGGCCTGCAGTTGCTCTGGCAGCTGCTGGACACTGGCCACCAGCTTCTCCACTTCCCACTCGGCCCACTCAGTACCTTCCACCGCAGCGTTGAGATTGTTGATATAGGTCTGGTGGTGCTTGGTGTAGTGAATCTCCATGGTTTGCGCATCGATGTGCGGCTCCAGGGCATCGTAGGCATAAGGCAAGGCAGGCAAGGTAAAGGACATATCAGTGCACTCCATAAGAGGGGCTGCCGGGAAGCGAGCCATCGCACGACAGGCGCACGATGCTGCTCTCCAGCAAACGGTGGGAACGTGGGTATTCGCCGTGCTCACCAATGAAATTGAGCAGCTCGACATAGGTCTTGCTGCTTTGGCGCAGGGCAGCCTCGCGCAACATCAGGGGTAACCGGCCGTCCTGCATCGTCTGCAACAGACGCTGGTGGATCGCACAGAGGTATTCCGCGCTTTCCTCCGGCTGGTTCAACTGCAAATGCAAGTCCGCCAGGTTGTGATGGGAAATCACACAGGCCGCCACTGCTTCGTCGGCATTGGGCCAGCGCTCGAACAACACCTGGGCCAAGGCCAGCGCCTGCAGATAGCACTCACGGGCATCGACCAGCTCGCCCTGCATGAACAGGCGATTGGCCCTTTCGATCGTGCGTTTCCAATGTTCCATGGTGAGCCTCCAGAGCAATAAGGGGGTTACACGCCACCCGCCGTAAGCTTCTCCGGGTCCAGCAGGACTTCAAGCTGGCTGCGGGGCAGGTCGGTATGCTCAAGCGCAACGTCTATCACCGGGCGCCCCTGCTTGTAGGCGGTCTTGGCGATTTCCGCTGCCTTCTGGTAACCAATGATCGGGTTCAAGGCCGTCACCAGGATCGGATTGCGCGACAGTGCTTCCTTGAGCTTGGGTTCGTTGACCTTGAAACTGGCAATCGCCTTGTCCGCCAGCAGGCGGCTGGAGTTGGCCAGCAACTCGATGCTGCTCAGCAGGTTCTGGGCAATGATCGGCAACATCACATTGAGCTCGAAGTTGCCCGACTGCCCTGCCACCGTGATGGTGCTGTCGTTGCCAATGACCTGGGCCGCCACCATCGCCGTGGCTTCCGGGATCACCGGGTTGACCTTGCCTGGCATGATCGACGAGCCCGGCTGCAACCCTTCCAGCTCGATTTCCCCCAACCCGGCCAATGGCCCCGAGTTCATCCAGCGCAAATCGTTGGCGATCTTCATCAACGATACCGCCGTAGCCTTGAGCTGCCCGGAGACAGTCACCGCAGTGTCCTGGGAGCCAATCAGGGCGAACAGGTTCTTGCCCGGAGTGAATTGCACCTGGGTGAGCTTGCTCAACTGCTGACTGAAGCGCCCGGCGAACTCCGGATGCGCATTGATCCCGGTACCTACCGCCGTGCCGCCCTGGGCAAGAGACTGCAGGCTCGGCAGCAAGTCCTGCAGGTGCGCGATATTGGCCTTGAGCTGCTGCGCCCAGCCCTCAAGGACCTGGCTCATGCGCACAGGCATGGCATCCATCAGGTGAGTACGCCCTGTCTTGATAAAGGGGTGCACCTGCAGCGCCTTGTGCTCGATGACCTCCACCAGATGCACCAACGCTGGCAACAACTGCTCATGCAGGGTCAACGCAGCACTGACATGGATGGTGGTGGGAATGATGTCGTTACTGCTCTGGCCACAATTGACATGGTCATTGGGGTTGACTGCCTCACCCAGCAGGCGACTGGCCAGGGTTGCCAGCACTTCGTTGGCGTTCATATTGGAGCTGGTGCCGGACCCGGTCTGGAAGATATCCACCGGGAAGTGCTGCATGAAGTCCCCCTCCAGCAACCCTTGGGCGGCATCGACGATGGCCTTGCCCTGGGACTCGCTGAGCTGCCCGAGTTCGACGTTGGCCTTCGCCGCGGCAGCCTTGGCCAGGATCAGCGCCCGGATGAAGGCCGCCGGCATCCGTTGCCCACTGATGGGAAAGTTATCCACTGCACGCTGGGTCTGTGCGCCATACAGCGCCTGCTCCGGGACCTGCAATTCTCCCATGCTGTCGCGTTCGATACGGGTATTACTCATCGGGAAATCCTTGCACCAGTTCAATCAGAGGAATGGAAGGCAACAGCGAACACGTCGCCAATCGCCAGGCATGGCTTTGCCAACGCTCAAGTCGGCACTTGCACAGCGACAAACGCTCCATATCGCGCAGCGGACGCCAGGCCTGGTCCAGGCACAGGCTGCGCCAATGCCAGGGCAACGCGGTATCGGTAGCGGTATCGATCAATAAACGGAAGGAGGTTTCGGCAACGGTCCAGGCGGACATGGCAGTGCAACAGGCCAGGTATCGTCCCTCGGCCAGGTAATGCTCGATCAGACGCGGTTCGTCGGGATCCAGTGCGCAGCGGATCTGGCGGCTCATCCAGCGCCAGCTTTCAAGGTACGGCTGCTCGTGCAAGGCAGTGCTCATGACCTGGGCCCATTGAATAATGATTTTCATTATTAAATGATATTGAGAATCAACGCAATCTGGCTGTACGAATTTTGTCCATGTTTGCAACCGCCACCCTCGTGATTGGCCTGGCGGCTGAAGCCCCTCGATTCATGCCGCCACGCTGAGCCCTACACCCCTCCCATCCCATCCCATCCCATCCCAACATCCTGCAGCAGAGCACGCAGCCGAACAGACCACCGATTCAATGCCTGCGTCAGGACACCCACACCAACGACGTTATTCAGAGCAGGGGCTAGAGGCTTATCAAGGCAACCTCTGGCTCGATGAATTTTGATGCGCGACGCAAAAGTTCAACCTGAGTTTGCTGTGAAACATCCGCTTTAGTTTTGCCCTACGTTGCTTACAGCCTTTCGAGGAAAGTTCTACTCAAACATAAAGAATCGCCTCATATCGATAAAACAATAAAACATCGATTCTCTCACCGCATCCAGACAGGCAATTTAAAACACACTAAAAGTCCAGCCCCATCCATTACCAAATCAAAACTAAAAATACATTTAAGTCCCTGCCTACAGAATCATTCCCACCAACGAAAACAAGCCATTTCCCAGGAGAAGTACACGCCATAGAACTTACCCTTCAAACCCACCCAAGAACTTAATACGTCGAGAAAAAAATGAAGAAGCTCCTTATCACCAAACTTTCCGCCACCGCAGTCATTGCTCTCTTGTCACAAACAGCCTTTGCTGCCGACGGAACGATCAACTTCTTTGGAGAAATCGTCGATGCCCCATGCTCGATCTCTCCCAACAGCCAAGTCATGACTGTTCCACTAGGCAAAGTTTCACGTACTACCCTGGATGGCGGTGCGGGTAAGAAAGCCACACCAGCACGCTTCAACATTGAGCTGCTGAATTGCGGCGCAAGTGCCAAAGGGGCGACACTGACCTTTAACGGCACCACCGATACGACCGTAACAGACAATCTGCGCGTTGGCGTCGGTGAAACGGCAGGCGGGGCAGCCACTGGTGTAGCGATAGAACTCGGTGACTCCGCTGGCACCAAAATCCCGGTAGGTTCCGAATCGACCCAATACACCCTGGTCCAGGGTGACAACCCCCTGAAGTTCCAAGCGGTCTATGTTTCCACTGCCGACAAAGTAACGGTCGGTACTGGTAACGCAACGGCGCAGTTCACAGTTAACTACAAGTAATACCGTATTCGCCCAGTTGTCTCGCAGACGACTGGGCGATTTTTTTGCGTATTAACAAGTACATACTTTCGCCAGATCGCTTTAACAAGTGGATATATAGCAACCCAGGAACCTTAACTCCTGCGATGACGCGTGTTTGGCGGCCAGCAACTATCGGGATAGATTCATGCTGAACAAGAATGGCTTGAGATTGGCCAACAAACTTTTATTGGGTGCCAGCTTAGTAGTTTGTGCAGCAGCACCTGTTTTCGCAAGCGTGACGCTTGGCGGTACACGAGTGATTCTCGGCGAGCAGGATCGAGAAGCCTCCATTCCGGTAAAGAACGCTGGTCGAGCACCCTATGTGATACAGGCATGGATCGATGCCGGCGAAGGAAAGACCAAGACTCCATTCGTAGTCACCCCTCCGCTGTCACGCCTTGATCCAGGAATGGAGAACATTCTACGGATCATGCGGATCTCAAATAACCTGCCAACCGATCGAGAGTCCGTATTCTGGTTGAACGTCAAGGAAATTCCAGAAAAAGCAAAGGAAGACAACGTTCTTCAAATTGCAATGCGCACACGTATCAAATTGTTCTACCGACCATCAGCACTAGAAGGAAAACCTGCAGAATCACGCCATCAATTAAAGTGGGCAGTCATTCCCGGGAATAGCAGCACTGGCTCAGTACTTAAAATAGAAAACCCGACCCCTTATTACATTACATTCACCAGTTTTAAGATCAATCAGGGGCAGCAGGAAATCAATGCGCAGATGGTGCCACCCAAAGGGGAGTCTGTTTATTCATTAAGTTCCGTAAACATACAAAAAGACATCGACGTCAGATTTACCACCATTAATGACTATGGAGGAGAAACACCCGAAGAGCGGGCAACAGTACCTGTTGCAGTCCATCCGATTGTCCTACCACTAGAGCCGGTCACGACACTGACCGTTAAACAATGACGGCTTGCAAGGTCATGGCGATGACCTCTTATCTCAGCCCTTGCTCCTCACGCACGGTGGGATTGCCGCTATGTGCCCTCGTCGTCGCAATGGCCAGCCAAGGTGCATTCGGCAAGAATCAGGCAGGAACTGTATTCAACGAACAGTTCCTCAACATCGGTGGCGACCAGCCAAGTGCCGACCTGTCGGTGTTCTCGTTTGGCAACCGCGTCCTACCGGGCACCTACACCGTGGATACGGTGCTCAACGACAGCAACATCGGGCAAAACGAAGTGCGCTTCAACAAACAGGCGGACGACGCACAAGATGCGACGCCTTGCCTGACGCCAGCCCTGCTCGACGGTTGGGGCGTGAAGACGAGTGTCTTCCCCGCATTGGCAAACAGCTCGCCAGAGACCTGCGTTGATCTGGACAAGGTCATTGCACAAGCCACTGTAAGTTACGACGCAGGTAACCAGCGTCTTTTCCTGAGCATCCCGCAAGCAGCCCTCAAGCGCTCTGCACGCGGTGCCATCAGCCCGGATCGCTGGGACAAAGGCATCAATGCGGCCATGTTGGATTATCAGCTCAGCTTCTCGCGCTACGACGGTAACAACCTGCGCGGAAATACAGTGAGCCCTGTGCAGCAAAATGTTTTCGACAATACATCGGCGCCTAACAAGTTGGAGCGCGATACTTACTTCGGCGGATTGCGTGGCGGCTTCAACATAGATGATTGGCGCTTCCGGCATTTCTCGACTTATAACCGCAGCCTGGATGGGCAGGGTCGCTGGCAAGCCATCAATACCTATTTGCAACGTGATATCGCATCAATTCGCGGTCAGTTGCTCATTGGCGACGGCAACACACCCGGCAACTTCTTTGACAGTGTGCAGTTTCGTGGCGTGCAGGTTAGTTCCGATGACGCGATGCTGCCGGACAGTCAACAGGGGTACGCGCCGACCATCCGAGGCGTGGCACAAACCAATGCGCGGGTAGAAGTACGCCAGAACGGCTACCTCATCTACAGCACCTATGTCGCCCCCGGGCCTTTCGTCCTGGACGACCTCTACCCTACTTCGTCGAGTGGTGACCTCGAAGTCATCATCACTGAATCCGATGGGCGCGAAACGCGTTATGCACAGGCATTTTCCGCCGTGCCAACACTGTTACGCGAAGGCACCTGGCGCTACAGCGCCACAGCTGGCCAGTATCGTAGTGGCTACGGGTCATCGCGAGGCAAAGAACGCCCGTCTCTCGTACAGGGCACTCTGGCCCGCGGCCTGGCACAGGACTTCTCGATCTATGGTGGGACCATCCTCGCGGATAAATATCAATCCGCATTGTCTGGGGTAGGTAAGAACCTGAGCAGTTTCGGCGCACTCTCGCTCGACATCTCCCATGCCCGCACTACTGACCGAGATGACCAAACGTTCAACGGCCAGTCGTTGCGTTTTTTGTACGCCAAGACGTTCGAGAAGACCAATACCAACTTCCGCGTGGCCGGCTATCGATATTCCACCAGTGACTACCGCACGCTCCAGGAAGCGGTTCAGATGCAGGATATGCTGGATAGGCGCCCCTTCAACAACCGTCGCAACGAATTGCGCTTTGAACTGGCGCAATCGCTGGGCCAATGGGGAACGCTTCACACCTCGGCTCGCCAGCAGAGCTATTGGAACAGCAACTCCAGGGATCGCCTGGTCCAGATCGGTTACTCCGGCTCCTACCAGAAGCTGAACTTCAACCTGTTCTATAACCACAGTACCAACCTGGACGCTGCCTCCAATCGCCAGCTCATGCTGACGCTGTCCCTTCCACTGGGCGATACACGTGCCAGCGCGCAGTACATGGTGATGAAGGACAACAACGACCAGCTCGTCCAGCAGGCGAGCGTGTACGGCTCGGCCCTTGACGATAATCGCCTGACCTACAACGTGACGGGCGACGACTCGAATCAATCGGGCACCAGCAGTAGCGCGAACATGAGCTACCTCTCATCCATTGGCCGCCTTGACCTTGGACGCTCGCAAGGCCGTGGCTACGGCCAGACCACCGTAGGCATGGCCGGAGGTGTGCTGGTGCATGGCGATGGCCTGACTCTTTCCCAGCCACTGGGTGAGACCATTGCATTGGCCCAGGCCCCCAAGGCCAATGATGTCGGCTTCGAGATCCGCCCTGGCGTGCGTACCGACAAATCCGGTGATGCCGTGATTCCCAACCTGAGCCCATACCGAGCCAACCGCCTGGCACTGCTGACCGGCGATTTGGGCGACGAGGTAGAAGTCAAGAACGCGGCCCTGGACGTAGTACCGACCCGAGGTGCCGTGGTGAAGGCCAAGTTCGCTACATCGGTCGGCTACCGCCTGATGATGACACTGACAAACAAGGACGGCTCGCCGTTGCCATTCGGTTCCAAGATCGAGAATGAACTCGGGCAGGAAGTTGGCATTGTCGGTCCAGAGGGACAGGCCTTTGTTACCGGTGCGGGCGAGAAAGGAAAGTTAAGGGTGGTGTGGGGTCGCAGCGAAACAGACCAGTGCACGTTGTCATATCAACTACCTAAGGAAACTCTGAAAAAGACTTTCTGATTTGGCAAAATACCGCGACCCCACCCACCGAGT
>MCND01000012.1_pt1 | contig 96887 bp, 74 predicted proteins | sample 778211 | NCBI WGS metagenome assembly MCND01 (sample SAMN04296812, study PRJNA304217) | bioreactor metagenome | isolation source: activated sludge enriched with benzalkonium chloride | place: Turkey: Istanbul urban wastewater treatment plant
ATGGCGGAAAGAAGCCGGCGCTGGGACCTGGCCCGCGACATCATGCAGGCCGAGGGCCTGCGGGCCCTGGTTGTCTACGGCGACCGCGAAGCGGCCGCGCCGGCTGGTTTTTCCCCCGATTGCTACTTCAGCAACGACCGCCCCGGATCCATCGTGGTCTTCATCGGCGACGAAGCGCCCAGGGTCTATACCTTCGCCTCGCTGATGATCGCGGACCACATCCAGGCCGCGTTGCGCGGCGACCAGCAATGGATCGCGCCGGAACAGCTGTACGTGGGCAAGACCGGCCGCGACGTCGGCGCCTGGCTGGCCGAGCGGGGGCTGGATGGCAGCCGCATCGGCATCATCGGGCTGGAGCCCTATCCGCCCTTCTACTTCGACGGCGCCGTGCCCGCTCGCACGCTGCAGGGCATGACGCAGGCCCTGCCCAAGGCGGAATTCGTGCCGGTGTACAAGGCCTTCTTCCGCCGAGCCTCGGTCAAGAGCGAGGAAGAGCTGGGCCTGGTCCGTTACGCGGCCGCCATCGGCGAAGCCATGAGCGAAACCCTGCGAGCCACGGCCAGGCCGGGCGTGAGCGAGGCCGAGCTGGTGGCCGCCGTCACCGCCACCTGCTTCGCCATGGGCGGCTACACCGCCGAGGTCCTGCTGGGCACGGGCCCGGAATATGTGGGCTGGGGGCCTCCGGCCTGGCAGTACCGCTCGCAAGCGCCCAGGATCCTGCGCGAAGGCGACATCGTGCTGTCGGAAATCTTCGCCCTCTACGGCCTGATGGAAACCCAGCACCAGGCGGCCGTCGCGGTCGGCGACGTACATCCTGACATCCTGCGCGCCGCCGACGTCGCCCGCGCGAGCTATGAGGCCGGCGTGGCCGCGTTGCGCGCCGGCAATACCTTCGGCGACCTGGTCGACGCCATGGAAGCGCCCCTGCTGGCATCCGGCGGCTGGCATGTGCATCCGCTGGTCCACAGCATCAACCCCTACGGTCCGGTAGGCTTCGGCACCGCGCCCGGCATAGAATCGCTGCCTGAGGCCGCCCGCTATCCGCAGCTCAGGCCGCTGCCGACCGTCGGACGGGAACTGCCCCTGCAGCCCGGCATGTGCTTTGCGTTCGAACCCAATTGCGGCTTCGGGCGCCATCTGGCCAATATCGGCGGCACGGTGATCGTGGGCGAACAGGCCGGCATCGCGCTGAACGAGAACTCGACCCGGCTGATGCGCGCCGACGGCTGAGGACACGGCCGGGCCGCCCCACGGCGCCCGGCCCATGACGTAGCAGGAAACGAGACCGACCATGAAGACATCGACGACAGAACCCGCCAGCCCCGACCGCGCCGCCGACACGCGCGAGCGGCTGCTGCTGGCCGGACTGACGCTGTTCAGCCAACTGGGGCTGGAAGGCGTGCGCACGCGCCAGCTGTCGGAGGGGGCGGGCGTGAATCAATCCGCCATTCCCTATCATTTCGGCGGCAAGGAAGGCGTCTATGCGGCCGTGCTGGAACAGACCGCGCAGGACATCGCCGCGCGCCTGGACCTGCCCGACGCGCCGCCCGCCACGGCCCGTGTAGCGGCGACGCAGCTGGAGGCGCTCATGCGCGGTTTCGCCACCGCCCTGCTGGATTCCGAGGCCTCCGCCGCGCGCAGCCTGCTGCTGGCGCGCGAACAGCTGCAACCCACGCCGAAGTTCGAGGCGATCCACGCCGGCCTGTTCATGCCCCTGCACGAAGCCGTGACGGAGCGGGTCGCGGCCATCCGGCGGGAAGCGCCGGACAGCCGCGACAGCATCCTGCGGGCCCATGCCATCCTGGGACAGGCCATAGTCTTCGCCGTCGCGCGCGAGGCGCTGCTGCGGCGCCTGGGCGCCAAGCGCCTGACTCGCGCCATGGTCGGAGAGATCGCCGACATGGTCGGCAAGACGGCGCTGGCCGCGGCCCGCGATTGAGCAATCCGCGCGGCGCTCATTCCTGCCGCTGCGCGAAGTACCTGCCCGGCGATGCGCCGAACGCGCGCCGGAACATGGCGATGAAACCGCTGGGCGAGGCATAGCCCAGCGCGTCGGCCACCGTCGCCACCGCCTCGCCTTGCGCCAGGCGCTCCAGCGCGTGGATCAATCCCGCCTGCTGCCGCCAGCGGCCGAAACTCATGCCGGTCTCCGCCGCCATCAGACGTCGCAGCGTGCGCGGCGAGACCGCGCCCCATCGCGCCCAGTCCTCCAGCGAACGGGGATCGTCCGGCCGTTCGTAGACCGCGCGCGCGATGCGCGCCAGGCGCGGGTCCGACGGCATGGGCAGGTGCAGCGGCTCGCGCGGCGCGCGCTGGATCTCGTCCAGCAGGACGTCGGCGATGCGGGCCTCGGGCGGCGCCAGTTCGCGCCGGTCGGTCCACGTCACGGCCCGGCGCACCAGCGCCTGCATCAGCTCGCTGATGCCGATCACGCAGGGCCGCGCCGGCAGCGCCGCGCAGGCGGCGGGCGCGACGATGACGCTCCAGCCGCTGGCCGCGCCGCTGACGCCAGCCCAATGGCGCTCCCCCGGCGGAATCCAGCCCGCGCGCTGCGGCGGCAGCAGCCAGGACCCATGCGAGGTGCGCACATGCACCAGCCCGCTCTCCACGCAGAACAGCTGGCCGCGCACATGGCTGTGCCAGTCGTACTCGCGCGAGCCCAGCCGATAAGGGCTGTCCGGATCGTCGCCGCCGCGCAGCGCGATCAGCGCCGGCCCGCCGGCGTCTTCGATGGGCTCGATGGAAGGAGGAATGCGAGATTTGGCCATTTCTCGCTATTTTAAGGCTCAATAGCAATACCGTGATTCCGGCGGCCGGACCTACGCTGTCTCCATCGACACCCACTGGAATCCCCCCATGACCCCTTCCCCCTTCCACATCGCCATCGCCGGCGCCGGCCTGGGCGGCCTGTGCCTGGCGCAGGCCCTGAAACGGCGGGGCATCGCCTTCGACGTCTATGAACAGGACGCCGCGCCCGACAGCCGCACCCAGGGCTACCGCATCCGCATCGACCGGACCGGCCAGGCCGCGCTGGCCGACAGCCTGCCACCCGCGCAACATCAGCTGTTCCTGCAGACCTGCTCGCGCTCGCAGTCGGCCGGGCAGTTCCTGGATCCGAGGCTGTCGCCGGTCGCGGGTCGCCCATCCGACACCTGGAGCGATACGGACGCCGGTGACGACGGCGACGATGGCGACCGCAGCGCGCACCGCCAGACGCTGCGCCAGATCCTCATGCTCGGCATCGAGGACCGCGTGCATTTCGGCCAAGGCGTGAACGGCTATCGGGAACCGGACGACGGCGGCGTCCTGCTGACGCTGGCGGACGGCGCCACGCGGCGGACCGATGCGCTGGTCGGCGCCGACGGCGTGAATTCGGCGATCCGCCGTCTGCGCCTGCCCCACGCCGCGCCGGCCGACACCGGCTCGGCCTGCATCTACGGCAAGACGCCGCTCGACGCCGCCCTGGACAGCCGGCTGACAAGCGCCACAAGCGTGATCTTCGGCCCGGACTACGCCATCGTCGTGGACCCGATGCGGTTCCGCTTTCCGACCCAGGCCGGCGCGCTGACGCCGGTGGCCGACTACCTGTACTGGGCCGTCATCGGCGGGCGGGACGCGCTCGGCCCGGACAGCCGCGACGGCGCGGCGCTGCTGCGGCGCATGGACGCGATGCTGGAACCCGGCGCCGATGGACTGAGCGCCATGTTCAGCCAGGCCGACGCCGCGTCGGTCTCCATGCTGCCGGTGCGCAGCGCGCCGGAACTTGCGCCCTGGCCCGCCAGCCGCGTGACCCTGCTGGGCGACGCCATCCACGCCATGAGCCCCGCCGGCGGCGTCGGCGCCAACACGGCGCTGGACGACGCGGCCAGGCTGGCCCGGCATCTGGCTCGCGCGGCGCGGGACGGCGATCTGCCGGCCGCGCTGGCCGCCTACGAGACGGACATGCGCGCCCGCGCCAACGCCGCCGTCGCGGCCTCGTCGCAAGGCGCGCGCAAGCTGGCCGGCGTTCAATCCTGAACCAGCGGCCCCGGAGACCGGTTGAGCAGGCAAGGCGTAAAGGCTATCCTGCGCCCCAACCCCATTCACCGGCCCGGCTTGCGCGCCTGCCCGCAAGCAACCGGGCCCACACGGCAAGCCCGCCTCCATCGATGAAACCCCTGCAAGCATTGATCAACCACGAAGAATCCGCCCTGCCGCTGGTCCAATCCTGGGTCGCCGAGGCGAGAACAAGCTGCGAGATCCTGCCGCCCTCCGAACGCAGCGGCGACGTGCTGCATCGCCTGCAAGTCACCACCCGCTCGCCCATGGGCGCGGTCGCCCACGGCACGGGCGGCCTGCTCATCGATGGCGGCTGGCTGCGCGTGCTGGGGTCCGGGCATCCCCGGCTCACGCGCGACATCGCCAGTTGGAATGCAGGCCGCTCGAACGGCTTCCTGCTGATCGCCGACGATGCCGTCGGCGGCTTTTTCGCCATCAATGGCGGCGGCCTGGGCGCGGACGCGGGCGCCCTGTACTACCGGGCGCCCGACACCCTGGAATGGGAACCGCTGGAACTGAGCTACACCGACTTCCTGCGCTGGGCGCTGGGCGGCGGACTGGAGGAGTTCTACGAAGGGCTGCGCTGGCCCGGCTGGCAGACCGATGCGCAGGCCCTGGCGGGGGACCAGGGCTTCAGCTTCTATCCGTTCCTGTGGACGCGCGAAGGCTCGCCGTCGACCAGTTCGCGCAAGGCGGTGGACGTGGCGGAGCTGTATGCCATGAATGTGGAGCAGGCCGGCGCTTGAGACCGCCGGCCTGCCCCGCTGGAAAGGGCCTTGCGCCCCTCCATGATTACGCCGCCTTGGCTCCCTTGGCGTCCTTCGCCACCTTGGACGAGTCGGCCAGGCCCTTGCGCTGCGCCTCGCTCGCCGCGGCGAGCAGTTCCGACATCAGGCTCTTCGTCTGCGACGTCACCGTGGGCAGCGTGTCGTCGCTGACCAGCTTGCCCTTCGCGTAGGTCTTGACGCGGGTGGACAGGACGCTGGATTCCGTGCGGTTGGCCTGGCTCAGGTTGCCCAGGCGGTCATAGGCCAGGTCGGTCTTGCTGTTCTCCACATCCTCGATCAGGAAATACCGGTAATTCTGCGTCTCCGGATCCAGCGTCAGGTTCAGATCCTTCACGCCCGGCAGCGGCTTGTGGAAGCTGGCGACCAGGTTGGTCTCGCTTTCCTGCGACACATTCACGCCCAGGCCCTGCACACCGCTGATGCTGGTGCGTTGCGTGGCCAGGAAGGAGAAACTGTCCTGCTCGCCCGTCCGGTAGGGATTGCTCGCCACCGGGCCCTGCGTGATCGAGGCCGAGAAGTCCGCCATGCCCGACAGCGCGCCGCGATGCGCCAGAGGCACCGCGTCCTTGCTCTTGCCGATAAGGCTCAGCGGCGACGGCGCGGCCGTCTCGTAGCTCTGGTGCAGGGCCGAGAACGCTTCCTTGAAGAAGGACATCAGGGTCTGGTCGCCTTCGCCACGGCTGCGGGCGGCGTCGAACTTCTGCAGATAGCTGGCGACCGCGGCGTCGCGCTGCTGGGCGCTGCCGACCACCGTGGCCTGGCTGGCGTCCACATTCACCGTGACCACGCCGGTGGCGTTCTTGATCGTCAAGGAACGCTGCGCGGCGTCGGCCTGGAAGCTGATCGAGGCCATGCCCGAATCTCGGGTGGCAATGGCGGTTTCCAGCGACACCGAGGCCAGCAGCTTGGAATCGAACTTGGCCAGTCCGGCGACAGCCAGGCGCGGCGGCACCGAGCCCAGGCCGTCGACCGCATCCTGGAAGGACTTGGCCAGGCCGGCGATGGCCAGGCGCTCGTCTTCCGACAGCTCGCCCTCGCTGACGCCGATGTCCACGGCAATGCCGTCGGCGCTGGCGCCCAGCTTCACGTCGACCTGCGTGCCGCTGGCGGTCATGATGCGCAGCGACACGCCGGTGCCCGGCGCGCCGCGCAGCTGGCTGCTCAGGGCGGACGCCGACACGCCTTCGGTCGCGGCGGACTGCAGGATCAAGGATTGCGAGTAGCTGCCGCCTTCCGTGCGGAAGCGGCTCAGCACGGCGTCGGCCAGCCCATTGAAACGGCTGCTGACTGAATTGCGGCCATTGGTCGCCATCGTCGCGGAGATCGCGTCGTTGGCTTCGCGCTGCCAGATGGCGCCGGACGGCGCCATCTCCGCGATGCTGTCGCGGGTATAGGTCAGAGGCTCCTGCTTGCCACCCAGCGTCACCGTGGTGGACGGCTGCGGCGGATCGACCGGCTGGTTGGCCATTCTCACGCGCGACAGCGCCGGCGACGGCGTCTGGGGCGCGATGACCATCGGCAGGGAGCTCGAGGAAATCGTAGTCATGTCGACAATTCCGGCAAGCCAGGGGGCCAGGGTTGCCCGCTGCCGCCTCCGGAGGCCTCTCGCCTGCTAACGGCAGGCCAGAACCAGAACTTAAGCCCGCGCCGCCGATCCCGCCCCTTTTTTTGACACCCCTTTTTAGCTGGTCCCCAGCCTCCTGCCTGCCGGGAAGACGGCGCCAGCGCGCGCCGCGTCACCCCCGCCGCAGACGCCTGCGCGCCGGGTCCGGCCGGGGCACGGCGGCGATCAGCTGCCGCGTATAAGCCTGCGCGGGACTCTCGAAGATCTGGTCGCAGTCGCCTTCCTCGACGATTTCGCCGGCGGCCATGACGGCCACCCGGTCGGCGAAATGCCGCACCACGCCCAGATCATGCGAAATGAACAGATAGGTCAGGCCATGCTCGGCCTGCAGATCGGCCAGCAGGTCCAGCACCTGGGCCTTGACCGACACGTCCAGCGCCGACACGGCCTCGTCGGCCACGATGAAGCGCGGCTCCAACGCCAGCGCGCGCGCGATGGCGATGCGCTGGCGCTGCCCGCCGGAAAACTGGTGCGGATAGCGCCGCGCGTGATCCGGCTGCAAGCCGACCCGCGACAGCAGCGCCAGCATGCGCGCCTGGCGTTCCTCGGCGCCGCAAAGCTTGTGGATGACCATGCCGTCCATGATGGCGTCGCCCACCGTGCGACGCGGGTTCAGGCTGGAATAGGGATCCTGGAAGATGGTCTGCACCTGGCGGCGGAACGCCAGCAGCGCGGCGCCGGACAGGCGCTGCACGTCATGGCCGGCCAGCTCGACGCTGCCGGACGTGGGCCGCAGCAGGCCGGCGATGCAGCGGCCCAGCGTACTCTTGCCCGAGCCCGATTCGCCGACCAGCGCCAGCGTGGCGCCGCGCTCGATCGAGAGGCTGACGCCGCGCACGGCCTGCAGCACGCGCGTCGGCCGGCCCAGCAGGTTGCGGGCCAGCACGAATTCCTTGGACACCGCGTCCGCGCGCAGGATGGCGTCGCTCATCGGGTAGCCTGCGCGGCTGTCCCGCGTCCCAGCCGCCGCGCCGGATCGCGCGGCGCGTCCACATCGGGCACGGCCGCGAGCAGGGCCTGCGTATAGGGGTCGCGCGGCTGCGCGTAGATCTGCCCGACCGCGCCCTCCTCCACGATCCGGCCCACCTGCATCACCACCACGCGGTCGGCGATCTCGGCCACCACGCCCAGGTCGTGCGTGATGAACAGCACCGCCGCACCACTCTGCGCCTGCAGGGTGAACAACAGTTCCAGCACCTGCGCCTGCACGGTCACATCCAGCGCGGTGGTGGGTTCGTCGGCGATGATGAGCCTGGGCGTCAGCGCGCAGGCGATGGCGATCATCACCCGCTGGCGCATGCCGCCGGACAACTCATGCGGATAGGCCCGGGCGCGCTGCGCCGGCTCGCGGATGCCGACGCGTTCCATCAGGTCCACCGCCCGGTCCCAGGCCTGACGGCGGCTGATGCGCTCGTGGATCAGGAAGACCTCAGCGATCTGCGCGCCCACCGTGCGCCCGGGGTTGAGCGCCGTCATCGGCTCCTGGAACACCATGGAGATGTCCCTGCCCCGCAGCGCGTCGCGCTCGCGTTCCGTCGCGCGCAACAGGTCGCGGCCGTCGAAGCGCAGCTCATCGGCGCTGACGCGGCCGGGAGGATCGATCAGCCCCATCAGCGAAAAGCCGGTGACCGACTTGCCCGAACCGGACTCGCCGACCAGGCACACGACCTCGCCGCGCCGCACGCTCAGATCCACGCCCCGCACCGCGTGCACGGGGCCGTCGCGGCCATCGAAGCTGACAGCCAGGTTGCGCACGGTGAGCAGCGCGTCGGCGTGGTGGCTCATCGCCGCAGCTCCGGATTGAGCGCGTCCTGCAACCAGTCGCCCAGCACGTTGACGGCCAGCACCGTGAAGAACAGCGCCAGCGCCGGCACCAGCACGGGCCAGGGATTGGTGTAGAGATAGTCCTTCAGCGAGCCGACCATCTGACCCCAGGATGGCACCGGCGGACGCACGCCCAGCCCCAGGAAGCTCAGCCCGGCCTCCAGCAGCATGGCGAAGGAAAACGTGAACGAGGCCTGCACCGCGATGATGGAACGCATGTTGGGCAGCACCTCGTGCCAGATGATCCAGGCCGGCCCCGCCCCGAGCGAGCGCGCCGCCTGCACATGCTCGCGCGCGCGGATGCCGCGCGCCACTCCCCAGGCCACGCGCGCGAACTGAGGCGCGTACAGGATGCCGATGGTGGCGACCAGCGTCGGCAGATTGCCGCCGATGAAGGCCAGCACCACCAGCGCGACGAAGATCTCGGGCAGGGACACGAACACATCCACCACGCGGATGGCGGCGGCCTCGGCGCGGCGACCCAGGAAGGCCACGCCCACGCCGACGGCCACGCCCAGCACGCCGGCCAGCGCCACGGCGGCGGCCGCCACCGTCAGCGAAACGCGCGCGCCATGCACGGCGCGCGACAGCAGGTCGCGGCCCAGTTCGTCGGTGCCCAGCCAGTGCTTCCAGGTGGGCGAGGACAACAGATTGGCCGCGTCGATCTGGTACGGATCCTGCAGGCCCAGCATGGGACCGAAGGCGGCGGCCAGCGCCACCAGCAGCAGGAAGGCCGCCGCCAGCCAGGCCGGCAGCGCGGCGGACAGCCAGCGCGGCGAACGGCGCGGAGCGGCGTCGACGGAAACGGGACGGGCACTCATGCCGGCGGCCTGCGGATGCGGGGATCGACCAGCCCCTGGGCCAGATCGATGGCCAGGCTGATCAGGATGAAGATGGCGAAGATGGCCAGCAGGCTGCCCTGGATGACGGGGTAGTCGCGCGCGAAGGCCGCGCTGACCAGCAGCGAGCTGAGGCCGGGCCAGTCGAACAGCGCCTCGATGATGACGGTGCCGCCCAACAGATTGCCGGCGCGGATGCCGACGATGGCGATCACCGGCACCAGCGCGTTGGGCAGCGCGTGCCGCAGGATGGCGCGGCCACGCGTCAGGCCCTTGGCGCGCGCCAGCTTCACATAGTCCTTGCCCATCACGTCGGTCAGGCTGGCGCGCGTCATGCGCGCGACCACGCCCATGAAGTTCAAGCCGATGGTCATGGCCGGCAGGATCAGCGACAGGCAATGCTGCAGCGGATCGTCGGCGAACGCGACGAAACCGGAGGACGGCAGCCAGCCCAGCCCCAGACTGAACACCAGCACCAGCAGGATACCCAGCACGAACACCGGCGCCGAGAACCCCGCCACCGCCAGCATGCCCGCCGCCATGCCGGCCAGCCGGCCGCGCGCCCGCGCGGCGACCACGCCCAGCGGCACGCCCAGCGCCACCGCGGCCAGCAGGCCGGCGCCGATCAGTTCCAGGCTGCGCGGAATGCGCCGGGCCAGCTCGTCGGCCACCGGTTCGCCCGTGCGCAGCGAGACGCCCAGGTCGCCATGCGCCAGCGCGCCGATCCAGCGCGCGAACTGCGCGCCCAGCGGCTGGTCCAGTCCTAGCTGCGCGCGCACTTTCGAGACCGCCAGTGGATCGCTGCCAGCCTGCTCGCCCAGCATGATGGCGACGGGATCGCCCGGCAGCAGATGGATGGCGATGAACACCACCCCGGTCGCCAGGGCCAGGGTGATGAAGGCCGAGGTCAGCCGCCGGGCCAGGAATGGCAGCATCCGTGGCCGCTCAATCCAGCCACATGGTGGGCAGGGAAATGCCCGGGCTGCTTTCGCTCAGCGCGCCGCCCAGCTGCGTGTAGCCGTGCACCTTGCGCAGATAGGCCTGCGCCTGCTCGCGCCAGTTCACGAACAGCCAGGGACTGGTTTCCAGGATGCGTTTTTCGGCCTCGTGGTAAATCGGCTGGCGCGCCTTGACGTCGGTCTGCGCGCGACCGGCGGCCAGCAGCTTTTCCAGCTCGGCGTCGCGGTAGCCGATGGGCTTGGCCCAGTAGCTGGAATCACCGCCCAGGTAATAGGCGTAGGCGTCGGGATCCGGCAGCTTGACCGACACGCCGTAGATCATCGATTCATAGTCGCCGCGATTCTTGCGCTCGACCAGCGTGGCCCACTCCACCGGCTCCAGCTTCAGGTTGATGCCGGCTTCCTTGAGGTTCGCCTGTATCACCTGCGCCATCGTGGTGTAGATGCCCAGGCCCTGGAACACCACCATGCTCGCGTCCACGCCGTTGGCGTGGCCGGCCTCGGCCAGCAGCGCGCGGGCGCGCGCCAGGTCGCGCTTGTAGGTGCCGTCCAGGTCCTTGTTGAAGTAAGGCGAATCGGCGGCCGTCGGCGCGCCGTAGATGGGCTGACCATGGCCGAAGAAGGCGGCCTTGGACACGGCCTCGCGGTCGATGGCGTAGGACACGGCGCGGCGCACGCGCGCATCGTCGAAGGGCTTCTTGGACGTGTTGAACCAGACGCTCATGAAGGCGCCTCCGGCCATGTCGACCTTCATGCCGGCGTTGCGGCGCAGCGCGTCGATGTCCTTCCAGGGCACGAAGTCGATCATGTCCAGCGACTGACTGCGCAGCGCGTTCACGCGCGCGTCGTCGCTCTTGATCATGCGGAAGTCCACGCCGTCCAGATAGGGCTGGGCGTCGACGAAATAGGCGGGATTGCGGACCAGGCTGGCGCGCACGGCAGGCTCGTAGCTCTTGAGCACGAAGGGGCCGGTGCCGTTGGCGCTGAGCTTCAGATTGGCGCCGCTTTCCACCCACTTGCGCGACACGATGGCCGCCTCGGGCATGGCCAGCACGGCCAGCAGGGTCGCGTCCGGCGAGGGCTTCTCGACCTTGACGGTGGCCGCGTCGACCACCGTCACCGTGGCGCCCAGCAGGTTCGAGCGCAGCGTGGCGCCGGCGGCGGGATCCAGGATGCGGTCGAGCGAGAATTTCACGTCGTCGGCCGTGACCGGCGTGCCGTCATGGAACTTCGCGCCGGCGCGCAGATGGAAGACGATGCTGCGGGCGTCGGGCTGCTCCCAGCTCTGCGCCAGGCGCGGCACCACCGCGCCGGTCTTGTCGTAGCCGACCAGCGGGCTGTACAGCGCCTCGATCAGCACCTTCCAGGCATTGCCGCCGTAGACGTGCGGATCCAGCGACACGATCTCGGACACGGTGCCGTAGCGCAGCGTGCCCCCCTTCTTCGGCGCGCCGGCGGCGTGGACGCCGCTGGAAACCGCCACCAACGCGCTCACGCCCAGGCCCAGCGCCAGGCGGCGCATCGTATGCAACATCGTCATCACATTCCTCTCGCTCTGATAGGTCCGCCGGCGCGCGGCCCGGCCGTCAGGACGGCAGGGCTTCGACCAGGCGGTCGATTTCACTGGTGTCGTTGTAGTACGTGGGCGAGATGCGCAGATTGCCGCCGCGCACCGCCAGGTCCACCCCGGCGTTGCGCAGGCGGACGGCGATTTCCTGCGCGTCATAGCCAGCATGCTTGAACGACAGGTTCCCCGAGGCCTCGCCCTGCGCCCGCGAGCTGACGATCTGCCAGCCCTTGCGTTGCAGCGCGGCGCCAGCATAGCCTGTCAGCTCCAGAATGTGCGATTCGATGCTCTTGGGCGTCAGCGCCAGCTGGATGCGGACGGCGGCGTCCAGGCCCCAGATGCCGGTGAAATTCGCCAGCGCCTCCTCGAAACGGCCCGCGTTCTGGCGGTATTCGAGCAGGTAATGCATATGGTCCTCGGTGCTGTCGACGCTGTGATAGCCCACGTTGGGAGGATCCAGCACGCCCAGCACGCTCTTGCGGCAATAGAAGAAGCCGGTGCCCACCGGCGCCAGCATCCATTTGTGGCCGCCGACCGACAGGAAGTGGATGCCCAGCTTTTCCACGTTCAGCTGCAAGGCGCCGGCCCACTGGATCGCGTCCAGGTTCAGGTATACGCCGCGCTCGTTGCACAGGTTGGAGGTGGCCTCCAGATCGTGGCGGAAACCGTTGGAGAACTGCACGGCGCTGAGCGACACCAGCCGCGTGCGGTCGTCCATGAGCTTGCGGATGTCGTCCACCAGGATGCGACCATTGCGGTTCTTGACCCAGCGGATGGTGACGCCGCGCGCGGCCAGCTTCATCCAGCAGTACACGTTGGACGGGTACTCGATGTCGGGCAGGATCAGGTTGTCGCCGTCGCGCCAGGGAAAACCGTTGGCGACGTTGACCAGGCCCTCGGTGGTGTTCTTGACGAAGGCGATCTCGTCGCGATGCGCGCCGATCAGGCGGCCGATGCGGGCCTTGATGGTCTCGTCGGCGTAGCGGCACCACTCGGGATAGGAATTGCGTCCATGGTCGCGCACGTCTTCCATGTACCGGTTCACCGCGGCCACCACCGGCAGGCTCAGGGCGCCGATGGACGCGTTGTTCAGGTACGCGCGCTTGTGCTTGATGGGGAACGCCAGGCCGATATTGCTCCAGTCGAGCAGCTCGATGCCGTTGCGTTCATCGGGGAACAACGCCGCGGGGCTGCCCACGGATACCTCTTTCTCTTGGATATTCACGCCGCGCCTCTTTCATCGAAAGTTGAGCCGATCCTAAAATCGCGTGAATTCATGCGTCAATTTCGTTCGGAGTATTGATTCATGCGGATTTGTAATGGATCATCGTCGCGCTGCCTGCTTGCCCAATCAGGGCAAGGCTCTGCGCTTTTTTGCGTTCACGCCTGATTCGCGCCTGATTCACACCTGACCACGGGTTTTCCCCTATGCGAATGAACCGCCTGCAAGCCCTGCGCGCCGTGATGGAGACCGGCAGCGTGACCGAAGCCTCACGGCGCATCCACCGCACCCAGCCCCAGATCAGCCGGCTGATCTCGGCGCTGGAAGCCGAGGTCGGCTTCACGCTGTTCCTGCGCCAGGGGCGCGGCCTGGTTCCCACCCACGAATGCCTGCGCTTCTATGAAGGCACGCGCCACATCCTGGCGGGCTTCGAAGAGGTGTCGCGTATCGCCAGCAGCATCCGCAACCAGCAGGACGCCTGGCTGCGCATCCTGACGCAGCCCTATCTGGCCTACAGCGTCACGCCCGCCGCCATCGCCGAGTTCTCGCGCCTGCATCCGCGCGTGAAGGTATCGCTGGAAGTTCGTTCGCGCGTGGAGGTCGGCCTGTGGATGTCCGGCCAGCAGTTCGACCTGGGACTGGCGGCGCTGCCCATCGATTTTCCCGGCATCCGCTCGCGCAGTTTCGCCGACGTGCGGCTGGTCATCGCCATGCCCGAGCGCCACCGGCTGGCGGCCAAGTCCGTCGTCACGGTGGACGACATCAAGGACGAACCCTTCATCGCGCTGCGCCCTTACACGCTGCTGCGCAAGCACATCGACGACCTGATGGAGCAGCGGCGCCTGCCGCTGCACATGGTGATGGAGACTTCGTCCGGCCAGTCGGCCTGCCAGCTGGCCGCGCTGGGCGTGGGCGTGGCGCTGGCCGACCCGGTGCTGGCCGCCAACGTGCCCGGCATCGTGCTGCGGGATTTCGAGCCCAAGCTGACCCTGCCCTACGGGTTCCTGCTGCCCAACGCCTATGCGCCATCGGAACAGGCGCGCGAGTTCGCTCGGATCTTCGTGCGGCTGGTGAAGGAAACCGCGCCGCAGCGGGTGGAACTGGGCGAATGCAGCCTGGATGGGAACGCGCTGCTGCCCTGAGGCGGGCGATCGAAGCGCGGGCTTGTCGACGATCGACTGTCTCCAGGCCACAACATACGGCTCGCGCGGGATGGAACCGACGGCGCCACCGGGCGCGGTGTTTGCCGGCGATTTGCCCGACATCTTCTTCTTATATCCGCCTATCGCACGGCAATCCGTTCATGCCCGCCCGGGCTTGACGATTTGACGAAAGAATTCGTCAGAATCATCCTTAATCCGCTAATTACAATTTTTAATAATTTTTGCAACCTGCCGTCAACCATGGCGGGCAACACGGCCAGCACCTCATTCTGCGGCAGCGGCCAACATTATTAAAACTTGGGAGCGGGGTCTTGAATCACATCTACCGGCTGGTATGGAACAACGCTGTGCGCGCATGGCAGCCAGTTTCGGAAGTCGCCGCGCAAGCGCGCGGCGGCATGTCTTCGGCGGGGCTGTTTGCCCCGGTGCGCTGGCAACGCCATGCGCTGGCCGTGGCGCTGGCGCTGGGGCTGACAGGCTGGAATGGAACGGCATCCGCTCAGGTTGCCTGTACTCCGTCCGGGCCGAACAACGTCACCTGCAACCTGCGCGGCTCGCCCATGACGCCGGGCTACACCAACAGCGCCAATGATCTCACGGTAACGTTGACCTCCAACGGCACGGTGAGCTCCCCGGTATCCACGGGCGGCCCCGCCATGAGCCTGGGCGGCCACAACATCACGGTGGACAACAGCGGCACGATCGATCCCTACGCGCTGAGTTCCCTCCTGCCCGCCCCGTCGACCGGCCTGGAACTCACCGGTAGCACCGCCGGCACGAACACGATCACCAACAGGACCGGCGGCTTCATCGGCGGCGCGAGCGGCGAGTTCGCCGCGGCGATGCCCTCGCTGAACGGCCTCGCCCTGGTGGTGCGCAACGGCACTGGCGGCGTCACCACGATCACCAACGAGCAAGGCGCCGTCATACGCGCGCAGCTCAATCCCGGCACCACCCGGACCCAATGGGATGCGCCCGTCATCGTCACGTATGGCGGCGCCAACGCGACCATCACCAACTCCGGCCAGATCGTGGGCCGGGTCGCGATGGCGGCATCTGGCACGCCCGGCGGCGGCAGCACCTTCATCAACGCGGGCTCCATCAACGGCAGCGTCTGGATGGGCGCCAGCCCGTTCGCCAGAAACACCTTCATCGTCCGATCTGGTTCGTCGGTGACGGGCACCGGCAATGCGGCGCAAACCGTCACCGGCGAGCCCAGCCTGCTGTTCGCCCAGCCGGGCGTGGTCGACGGCGGTGGCGGCTTCGGCGGCACCCTGGTGCTGGAAGATCCGGCGAATGTCGGCAGCAACACCGACGTCTCGAACAAGACCTATCTCAACTTCAAGACCCTGAACATCAACAGCGGTAACTGGACCTTGAAGGACGGCTCCCTGGTGCAGCCGGGCGGCTTCGTCACGATCAGCGGCGGCAAAACGCTCCTGGAGGTCGGCAACGCATTCGGCAATGGCGCCATCGATGTGGCGGGCGGCGCCATCGGCTCGACCACCGCGCTGACCATAAGCAACAACATCACGATGGGCACCGGCGGCCTGACCACGGTCGGCAGCAACGCCCTGACCCTGAGCGGCGTCCTGTCCGGCGCCGGCGGCCTGACGGTGGACGATACCAGCATCCTCACGCTGACCAACGCCGGCAATAACTACAACGGCACCACCACGATCAAGCACGGCGCGACGCTCGTCGGCTCCGCGAACACCCTGCGCGGCGATATCGTCAACAATGGCGCGCTGACGTTCGACCAGGACACCGACGGCACCTTTTCCGGCATGACCGTCGGCAACGGCGCCACCATCAAGGCCGGCACCGGCAAGCTGACGCTGACCGGCACGCAATCCACCACCGGCCCCATCCAGATCAACAGCGGCACGCTGGCCATCGGCTCGGGCGGCATCCTGTCCGGCAACGCCGACGTGATGCTCGCGTCCAGCGGCACCCTGGACATCAGCGCGAGCGGCCCACAGGCCATCAGCTCGCTGTCCGGCGCAGGCGCCGTTGAACTGGGCAGCAGCTCCCTGGCCCTGGTCGGCGACAGTTCCACCAGCTATGGCGGCATCATCTCCGGCAGCGGATCGCTGGCCAAGTCGGGCACCGGCACGCTGACGCTGACGGGCGTCAACGCCTTCACCGGCGGGCTGTCCATCGCCGACGGCACGGTCAAGCTGGACATGGGCGGCAGCCTGGCCGCGAACACCCCGGTCGAAATCAACGGCGGCGCCTTCGACATCAGCCGCGGAGCCGACCAGACCCTGGCATTCCTCAGCGGCGCGGGCGGCGAAATCAAACTGGGCGACAAGATCCTGACCCTTGCCGCCGGCAGCTATGACGGCACCATCTCGGGCGACCCCGGCCAGGGCGCCCTGAGAAAGACCACCAGCGGCGTGCTGGAACTGAATGGCGTCAACACCTATGGCGGCGGCACCGTGGTCACTGCCGGCACGCTGATGGTCGGCGGGGCGTCGGTCAATTCGACCGCCCGCGTCAGCAGCGACGTCTCCGTGCTCAGCGGCGCCGCCATCGGCGGCTTCGGCCAGGTCGATGGCAATGTGGCCGTGGCCAGCGGCGCGCGCCTGGCCCCCGGCGCGTCCGGCGGCGTATTCACGGTCAATGGCAGCCTGACGCTGGCGCAAGACAGCATCCTGGACTACAGCTTCGGCGCGCCCGGCTCCGACTTCGGCACGCCCGGCGCCGGCCACAGCGTGTCGGTCCTGGGCGACCTGACCCTGAACGGCGCTCGCCTGAACATCTTGAACGGCGGCGGCTACGGCCCCGGCCTGTACCGGCTGTTCGACTATACCGGCGCGCTGACGACAACCAATGGCGGAATCACCTCCACCGTGGCCGGCCAGACCATCCAGACGCTGTCCGCAGCCAAGCAGATCAACCTGATCAACACCGCGGGCATGCCGCTGGCATTCTGGAACGCCGACGGACTGGCCAGCCCGACCCGGACGGGCGGCGGCTCCGGCGCCTGGTCGGCCACCAACCCGAATTGGAGCAACCTCAACGGCAGCGCGACCGGCGCGCGCTATCCCGTCGACGCCTTCTCCATCTTCGGCGGCGCCGCCGGCACCGTCACGATCGACAACACCGCCGGCGCGGTGCGGGCCCAGGGCATGCAGTTCGCCAGCGACGGCTACCGCCTGAACGGCGGCCCGCTGGAACTGGTCGCGCCCGGCGCGGGCCAACTGAGCGAAATCCGCGTCGGCGACGGCGGCGCCACCTCCGCCGGCTGGACCACGACCATCGACAACGTGCTCACCGGCAACGGCCTGAACAAGACCGGCGCCGGCACCCTGGTGCTCAACGGCGCCAACACCTACACCCAGGACACGCGCCTGAGCGCCGGCACGCTGTCGGTGTCTTCCGACGCGAACCTGGGCGCCGCCTCCAGCGGCCTGGACTTCCAGGGCGGTACGCTGCGCGTCACCGGCACCGCCATGCAAGGCACGCCCCGCATGATCACCTGGGGCGCGGCCGGCGGCGGTTTCGACATCGCCGACGCGGGCAACACCTTCTCCGTGTCGCAAACGCTGTCCGGCAGCGGCGGCCTGACCAAGCTGGGCGCCGGCACGCTGGCGCTTCTGTCAAACAATGACTACACCGGCGTCACCCGGGTCGCCAGCGGCACGCTGCAACTCGGCGACGGCGGCTCGTACGGCAGCATCGCCGGCGACGCCATCGTCCAGGCCGGCGCCACCCTGGCCTTCAACCGCTCCGGCTCGCTGGTCTACGGCGGCACGCTGTCCGGCGCCGGCGAACTGCGCAAACAGGGCCTGGGCACCCTGATCCTGACCGGCAACAACACCCTGACCGGCGTCACCCGCATCGACCGCGGCACGCTGCAGATCGGCAACCGCGGCAACACCGGCTCGCTGACCGGCGACATCGTCAACAATGGCGAGCTGCTCTTCAGGCGGTCGGACAACTGGACCTACGCCGGCTCGCTGTCCGGCTCGGGCGCCACCAAGGTTCTCGGCGACAGCACCCTGACCTTGCTCGGCAACAGCAGCGCCTATACCGGCACCCTCACCGTCTATCCCGATAGCGCCCTGCAGGTGGAAGGCAAGCTCGGCGGCACGGTGGAGACCAGCGTCCGAACCGTCCTGTCCGGCACCGGCACCCTCAACAACGTGGTGCTGACCAGCGGGATGCTCGCGCCGGGCAATGCCGCCAGGCCCATGGGCACGATGAAGCTGCGGGGCGACCTGAGCTTCGGGCAGTATGCGTCCTACCGCGTCGCCGCCTCGCCCGACGGCCAGCACAGCAGCGTCCAGGTGGGCGGCAAGGCCACGCTGGCCGGCTCCGTGGTGCACGTGGGCGCCAACGGCAGCTACGCCCCGTCCACCACCTACACCATCCTGACCGCCGACGGCGGCGTGCAGGGCCGCTTCGGCAAGGTCTCCAGCAACCTGGCCTTCCTCAACCCCACGCTGGCCTATGACGACCACCGCGTGGACCTGGTCATCAAGACCAAGGAAGTACCCACCGACGACGGCGGCACCCGCCCGATCGAGTTCGCCGACGCCGGCAACACCAGCAACCAGCGCGCCGTCGCCCGCGCGCTGCAAAGCCTGCCCAAGGACAGCCCGCTGTACCGCCGCGTCATGAACCTGCCCAACGGCGCGCCGGCCGGCGCCTTCGACGGCCTGAGCGGCGAGACCCACTCGACCTCCGCCACCATGCTGCAAGGCGCCGCCAACACCTTCGTGCAGGTGCCCATGACGCGCCTGCGCGCCAACCTGAACGCCGGCATGCTGCCTGGCGTGCCCACCGCCCAGCTCGGCCTGGGCGACGCCGCCGCGCTGCCGCAGGCCGCCGCGCAGCCGCTGTGGACACAGGTCTTCGGCAACTGGGGCACCATGCGCGGCGACGGCAACGCCGCCAAGACCACGCAAACCGACAGCGGCATCACCATCGGCGGCGACCATGCCATCGGCGGTGGCTGGCGCCTGGGCGGCGCGCTGGGCTACACCAACAGCCGCAGCAGCACCGGCGAGCGCGGCGCCAGCGCCAAGGCCGACAGCTACAGCCTGACGATCTACGGCGGCAAGGCCTTCGACCTCGGCTCGGCCAAGCTCAACTTCAGCCTGGGCACGGCCTACACCTGGCACGACATGTCGACCCGTCGCAACACCGACGCCGCCGGCCTGCCGCAGACGCTGGAAGCCAGCTACCGTGGCAACACCGCCCAGGTCTTCACCGAGCTGGGCTACGCCATCCCGGTCACCGAGCGCGTCACGCTGGAGCCGTTCGTCGGCGCCGGCTACAGCAGCCTGCGCACCCGCGCCTTCACCGAGTCCGGCGGCGACGCCGCCCTGCGCGGCGACAGCAACCGCAACAACGTCGCCACCACCACGCTGGGCCTGCATGCACGCAGCGTCTTCGAAAGCGCCGGCGCGCGCGGTCAGGTGCATGGCACGCTGGGCTGGCGCCATGCCTATGGCGACGTCAACCCGGCCAGCACGCTGTCCTTCGTGCAGGGCGGCGGCTCGTTCACGGCCAACGGCGTGCCGGTGGCCCGCGACGCGGCCCTGGTCGAGCTGGGCGTGAACATGGACGTGAGCAAGCGCACCACCGTCGGCGTGACCTACGGCGGCCAGTTCGGCAGCGGCAACCGCCAGCACACCGGCACGCTGGACGTGCGTTACCGCTACTGATGGCGGCAAGGCGGCCGGCGCCTGCGCGCTGGCCGCCATGACGGCGGCCCGTCTGCCTGACGCAGCACGGGCCGCCGGCTTTCAACCCGCCTGATCCAGGCGGTCGGCAAACCAGTCGCACACGAACGCGGTTCTTTCGGCCGCGTGGTTGTAGATCGTGTGCTCGCCATCCTCCCAGACCTTGAGCGTGCCCAGCGCGGGCAGCGCGGCATCCAGGAACGGTTGCTGGTCCGCCAGCTTGATCAGCGGGTCCGCGCCGCCGTGTATCACCAGTAGCGGGCAGCCGATGCGGTCGCGCCGCGCATCGAAGCGCATGCGGACGAAGTTGGCGGCCACGGCATCCAGGTCGGCGCTGCCCAGCATCGCGGCAGCCTGTTCGACGAAAGTGCGGAACGGCAGCAGCGAAGGCGCGGCCAGCGCGCCGTTCACGCAGCAGGCGGCAATGCGCGGATCGGCAGCCGCCGTCGACGCGGCCCACAGGCCGCCCACGCTATTGCCCCAGATGCCGGCGCGGCCCAGCGACGGATCGCCCACGACGCGATCGACAAAGCAGCGATACGCCGCCGCCATGTCCACGTCCACGTGGATACGCTGCTCCAGCCGTGTTTCCCCCTGGCCCGGCCCCTCGGCCAGCAATGTGGCGAGTCCCCTGGCCGCCAATTGGCGCGCGATCGGCCAATAGGCCATGCCCCAGCCGCTCTGCCCGCCGAATACGATGACCGTGCCGCGCGCGGCGCGCGCGGCGGGGCGGACCAGCCAGCCGATCAGACGCGCGCCGTTGAACGGCAGCTCCACCCGTTCCACCGGCAATTCCGACAGCCCGGCCAGGCGCCGCGTGGCCGCGCTCAGCCGTGCATACAGCTGCCGCTTGCGCGGCGTGTCGTCGTTGTAGGCCATCTGCGCGAACAGCAGGCAGGCGATCGCCTTTTCCTGCGCATCGCGGGCGGTGACGGGATGTCCGGCCCGTTCGGCCTGGCCGGCGCGCGCGAACTGGGCCTCGGCCAAGGCCTCGGCCGCCATGTCCCAGGGCTCGCCCTGCGCCGTGCGCGCGTGCAGCGCGATGGCGTCGGCGTAGTCCATGCCGCAATCGAGCAGCCGGGTCACGGGCATGGCCCGTTGCAAGGCCTGCGCGGCGGCGGATATCTCGGTGCTCATGCTGGCTCCTTCCTTCATGCCGCGCGCGCGTCCGCCGCCGATTGCGTCCGCCCGTCCGCCCGCCAGTGCAGCTGGCGGCGCAGGTCATCGACCAGCGCGCCCAGGTCGTCCAGCGTCGCTACCGACCCGAACACCGCGAAGTCCGGCCGGCTGAGATAGGCCTGGATGCCATGCGCATCCAGGAACGCCTGCTGGTCGCCGTCCAGGTCGACCACCGCGTCGCGACCGGCGCCATCGACCGACAACACCGCGTAACGGCACCCGAGCTGCTCCAGAAAACGCAGCTGGCTCTCATCCAGATGACGGGCCGGATGCTCGCGGGCGACGAGCTGGAAGCCGTAGCCGATCACTTCGTCCAGGCAGCCTTCCGCCGCGCCCTGGCGCACGCGCCCCTGCGGCGCGGGCGCTCCCGTCGCCGCCGCCAGGCCGCCGTCGCGCCCGCGTCCCAGCACGCCGTGCTCGATCCTCGGAAACGGCGGCATCGGCGGCACCTGGCCGGCGCGGAACGCCGCGTCGCGCTGGGCGACCTTGTCGAGGTCGTCCTCGTTGACCACCTGCCCCAGGAACAGGGACATCTGCGTGATCGCGGTCACGTGCGGGCGACGCTCGGCCTCGTAGCTGTCCAGCAAGTCCTCGGAGGCGCGCCCGCTCAAGACCAGGTCCAGTTTCCACGCCAGGTTGATGCCGTCGCGCATGCCGGAACAGGCGCCCTGCCCCATGTACGGCATCATGGTGTGCGCAGCGTCGCCCGCGAGGAACACGCGCCCCTCGCGCCAGCGCTCGGCGATGCGCGTCTCGAAGGTGTAGACCACGTGGCGCAGCAGCTTCAAGTCGTCCGGCCCCAGGCCATAGCGTTCATGCAGCCAGCGCCAGCCGGCGTCCTCCTGTTCCCAATCGGCCGTTTCCTCGCCGGGCAGCACACGCAGCTCGAAACGGGTGCGCCGCGTGCCGATAGGCATGTGCATGTAGGCGCGCGCCGGATCACAGTAGATCGTCGTGAGGGCGCAGGCCGCGCCCAGGTCGCGCTTGTTCTCGGAATCCAGGTTGAGCCAGCGCTCGTTGTAGCCGAAGTCGCTGCGCTCGATGCCCAGCGTGCGGCGCACGAAGCTGTTGGCGCCATCGGCGCCGATGACGTAGCGCACGCGGAATTCGCGGGGCGCGTCCGTCCATTGCGCGTCCTGGCCGCCGCGCCGGGGATGGGCGGACAGCGTCACGCCCTGCTCGTCCTGCTTCAGCGTATCGACTTCCCAGCCGCGCAACACGGTCACGTTCGGGTAGCCCTTGGCGCGCGCCTCGACGGCATCCTCGATGTCGGGCTGGTAGATCGAGATGTGCGCGGGATAGCCGCAGGCCCGCCCGCTCCAGTTCAGTTCCAGCAGCAGATCGCCGGCCGCGTCGCGATAGTGATAGGTGTCGACCGCCTTGGCGCTGCGCAGCGCCCGCTGGATCTCGCCGCTGGCCTGCACGATGCGCGCGGTCTCGCCATCGATATGCGTGAGCCTGGGCAGGCCATAAGGCGTGGGCCAGCGCTCGATGACCATCACGCGATAGCCCGCGCGTCCCAGCATCGAAGCCGCGACCAGGCCGGTGGGCCCGTATCCGACCACCGCCACGTCGTAGCGCGCGGCCTCGTCCGCGCCATGCGCCTGTTGTTCTGACGTCATTTCCGTCTCCTTGATTGTCTGTATTGTTGTCTCCCGCCATTCGCGCGGGATCGTGTTCAGTATTCGCGCGGCGGCGCCCCGTCGAAGGCATCCTGCAGCAGCGCGCGCAACGCGCCGCGCTCGACCGGACGCGGATTCCGATACGGATTCGCGACGGCGAGGTCGGCGGCCCGGTCCAGGTCGGCCATGCGCATGCCGATGTCGGCCAGCGACAGCGGCGCGCCCACGGCGCGCGCAAAGGCGTGCATGCCGCGCGCCGCGTCCTCGGCGCCGAGTGCGCGCGCGATCCGGCGCATCGCCTCGGGCGCGGCGGCCGTGTTGTAGGCCAGCGCATGCGGCAGGATGATGGCGTGCGTCTGCGCATGCGGCAGATTGAAGCTGCCGCCCAGCGTGTGGCAGAGCTTGTGATGCAGCGCCATGCCCACATTGCCCAGCACCGTGCCGCACAGCCAGGCGCCGTACAGCGCGTCGCCGCGCGCGCGCGGATCGGCGGCGTCGCGCCGCAGGCCCGGCAAGCCGCGCGCCAGCGCGGCGATGCCTTCCTCGGCCATCAGGCTCATCACCGGATTGGCATCCACCGCGTACAAGCCCTCGGCCGCGTGCGCCATGGCATTGATGCCGCTGGCCACGGACAGGTCCACCGGCAGGCTCAACGACAGCTGCGGGTCATACAAGACCGTCCGGGGCAGCACGCGCGGATCGGTGCCCGTGCGTTTGAGGCCGTTCTCGGTCACGCCGTAGATCGGCGTCATTTCACTGCCCGCATAGGTGGTCGGGATGGCCAGGATGGGCAGGCTGCTTTCCAGCGCGATCGCCTTGCCCAGCCCGACCGTGGAGCCGCCGCCCACGGCGACGGCGCAGTCCGCGCCGCGCGAGCGGGCGAACTCGCGCGCGTCCCGCGCCACTTCGATCGGCACGTGCATCGCCGCCCGGTCGTAGACGCCGACGGCACGCGCGCCCAACCGCTCGGCGACCGATTCGGCCATGGCGCGCTGCTCCGGCGTGCACAGCACCAGCGCACGCTGCGCGCCCAACGCCTGCACTTCGTCTTCCAGATGGCGCAGGCTGCCCGCGCCGAAGATCACGCGCGCGGGGCGCGCCTGATAGATGAATTCCATGATTCCCCCCGTCACCGCGTGACGTAGTCCACCTGGTGGCGCGCGATCCGCAGGCCCGCCAGTTCCTCGCGCACCCGCGCATGCGCCGGGTGCTCCGCATAGGCGCGCAGCGCCTCGTCCGATTCGAAGTCCGCCACCAGCACCAGGTCGCAGGCATAGTCCACGCCGCTGACGTCGGCGCCGATCTCGACCCGCGTCATGCCCGGAATGCGGCCACGCAGCCCCTCGAAGGCCGCCTGCACGCGCCGGCGCGCCTCGCTCCGCTCGTCGGCGCTGCGGCCCGCCACTTTCCACATCACGACGTGCCGGATCATGCCGACGGCCTTTTGGGGTTCAGCACGAAGTCATAGTCCAGCGTGTAGTACGGCGCGTCCAGGCGCGAGCCGTCCGGCGCCAGGCCCGCGGGATGCCGGACCCAGTCGGCGACCAACGTAGAACGCACGCCGAACACCGCGTCGGATTCCAGATAGGGATCGCCGTCGCGGAACACATGCGTGATCAGCGTCTCGCAGCCCGGCGCCTGGATCATGAAATGCAGATGCGCGGGCCGCCACGGATGCCGGCCCAGCGCGGACAGCAACGCGCCGACCGGACCATCGTGGGGGATCGGATAGGGTTCGGCCAGTATCGAGCGGAAGGCATAGCGCCCTTGCGCGTCCGTGCGCAGCTTGCCGCGCGCGCGGTGCGTGATGCTGCCGTCGGCCGCCGGCGGCGACTGCACGTCATAGTGGCCCTCCTGATCGGCCTGCCAGACTTCCATCAGGGCATGGGCCACGGGCTTTCCGTCCACATCCAGCACCCGGCCGCGCACGAAGCAGGGCTCGCCTGGGGCGCCATTGGCGATGTCCGCGTCGCATGCGTACTCCGGACTGCCCTCGACATAGAACGGGCCGAACACCGTCGCCTCGGTACAGCCCGCCGGCTTGGCATGGTTCTGCGCCGTGACCAGCGTCGACAGGCCGAGCACGTCCGACAGCAGGATGAATTCCTGACGCTGGTCATCGGTGATGTGGCCCACGCCCGTCAGGAAGCCGATGGCGGCCTGCCATTCGGCTTCGCTCAGGCGGACCTCGCGGGCGAAGGAATGCAGATGCTGGACCAGACTTGTGAAGACGGTCCGCAACCGCTCGTCGCGGCAACCGCCGAGTGACGCGATCACGGCCTGCGTGATCGTGTCTTCGTTGAGATTGCGCATAGGGGTAGTCTCCGGATGTAGTTCTGCGATAGGTTGCGATAACATTAATTCCGTCTCGCCAAGGAAAAAAGACAGGTTTGCGGAGTTTTGTTCTCCGCTACGCGGAGAAATCACCAGCATGGACAGATGGGCCCAGATCGAGTTCTTCATCCAGGTCGCGGAACTGGGCAGCCTGTCCAAGGCCGCCGAACGGCTGGGCATGTCCAGCGCGGCGGCCAGCCGATGCCTGAACGCGCTGGAAGAACGCCTGTCGGCGCGGCTGGTCGAGCGCACCACGCGGCGCCTGTGGCTGACCGACGTGGGCCGCGAATACCACCGGCGCTGCGTCGCCATCATGGGCGAGATGGCGGAAGCCGACGCCGCCGTCAACGCCGCCACGCTCAATCCCAGCGGCACGCTGCGCGTGACAGCATCCGTGTCCTTCGCCTCGATCTACATCGCGCCCGCGCTGCCGGAATTCCACAAGCGCTATCCCAACCTGGACGTGCAGATCGTGGCCGCGAACCGCTATCCCGACTTCATCGAGGCCGGCATCGACGTGGCCATCCGCACGCGCGAGCATGAAGGCGATTCCAGCATCACCGTGCGCAAGCTGGCCGAGACGCGGCGCGTGCTGGCCGCCTCGCCCGGCTACCTGGCCAAGCGCGGCGCGCCCGCCACGCCGGACGCGCTGTGCCAGCACGACCTGCTGGTCTACAACCTGGCCAACGATCCCTATGTGCTGCATTTCCAGCGCGGCGCGCGGACGCAGTCGGTGCCCATCAAGAGCGTGCTCGACGCCAACGAAGGACAGGTGATCCGCGCGGCGGCGCTGGCCGGGCTGGGCATCCTGATCCAGCCGCTGTACATCATTCACGCCGACATCGTCGCCGGCAAGCTGGTGCCGGTGCTGGCCGACTGGCGCCTGCCCGCGCTCACCATCAACATCGCCTACCAAAGCCGGCGCCATCAGCCGGCGAAGATCCGCGTGTTCACGGAGTTCCTGATGGAACGCTTCGAACGGCTGGGCTTTGCCCGCAAGTGGAACGAGATCGCGCGATAGCGCCGCCCAGCCCCTGCGCCAACAACTCCTTCGCCACGCGAAGAACTGTTCTTCCCCCACCGGACTTTTTCCGCTCCAGACACACGGCCACCATTGCGTCTGCCGAAAAACGCGGGCTCCGCGCCCGCGCATCGGCAACCACGACAACGCAAAAAACAACCTGGCCTGGAGACGCCATGACATACCCCATCACGCGCCGGCTCGGCGCCGGCCTGCTCGCCTGCGCGGCCGCCAGCCTTGCCCACGCCACCGAGAACGGACAGATCAGCTATCCGGTCGGCGTCAACACGGTGCTCAACGGCCTGCTGCCGCCGCCGGGCGCCACGCAGTTCTTCAATTACTCGATCTATTATTCCGCCGACAGATTCGCCGGTCCGCACGGCGGCAGCGCCGTTCCCGGCTTTCGCCTGGACGTGGTGGCGGAGACGCCGCGCATCGTGCACACCTGGGAGCGTGGCCTGGGGCCCTTCACGATTTCCAGCAGCGCGATCGTCCCGATCCAGCGCGCGCGCCTGTCCACGCCAGCCGGAACGGGAGCCAGGACCGCGCTGGGCGACGTGATACTGGAGCCGTTCATGCTGGGCTATGCCAGTCCTGCAAAGGACTTCCACGCCTTCTTCTCGCCCTCGTTCGCCGTGCCCACCGGCGCCTATTCGTCCAGCCGGATCGCCAATACCGGCCTGAACACATATGCCTTCCTGCCGTACCTGAGCATGAGCTGGTTTCCAAGCCCGCGATGGGAAGTCTCCGCCACGACGCTGATCGAAGCCAACACGCGCAACCGCGCGACCGGCTACCAGTCCGGTTCGGTCGCCGTGCTGGACTACCTGGTGGGCTACGCCGTCAGCCCGCGCCTGCAGCTGGGCGTGCAGGGCACATTGCTCAAGCAGTTCACGGACGACAGGAAGGACGACGTCAAGGTCGGCGCGGACGGCTTTCGCGGCCAGGCGGCGGGCATTGGTCCGCAGCTGCGCTACATGTGGGGTCCGGCGTCCGGCATCGCCGTGAAGTACCAGCATGAATTCGCGGTGCGCAACCGGCCCCAGGGCGGCAAGCTGTGGGTGCAGTTCAGCTTTCCGATCTGAACGACCGGCGACCGCCCCGGCGCAGCATATGGACGTCAGACGTCATGAATTGAAACGAATGCGCAACCCGTCCCGCGAGGCGGGTTGCTAGCATCCCGGCTTTCCGTTCACTTGACGCATTCCGCCCATGAGCATCATTTCGCGTTTCTTCGGCCGCAAGGAACCGGCCGCCGGCCAACCCAACGCCGAACCCGCCGCGCTGGTTTCCAATCCCGATCAGAAGGACGGCATGAGCCTGCAGGTCGCCTTCGCCGGCCCGCTACCGAACCAGGCCGAGGCGCTCACGCGCGCGCTGCAGGCCTATCACCCGTCCATGGCCGACGCGCGCGCCGAACTCGATACAGGCGGCGACCATTGGCTGGGCCTGGCGGGCTGGGGCGAGCATGTGGTCCGCATGGTCGGCTTCAACGCGCCGCTGCCCGAGGCCACGGTCGAAGTCTGCGTGGCGCCGGCGCACTACCCCGCCGAGGTCAAGGCCGAGGTGCGCGCGCACGCCAGCCATGTGCTGCTGTACTACACCGGCCACGATGCAGATCCGCTGGAGCAATACGTGGCCGTGGCCGCGGTGGCGGGCGCGCTGGCCGAGGCCGGCGGCGTCGCCGTCATGAACGAGCATGCCCACACGTCGCTGCCGGCCGGCGTGTTCACGCGCGCCTCGCTCGGCGACGAGAGCCTGGAGCTGCTGCGCTCGCTGCCGCTGACCATGCTGTACTGCGGCTTCGTGAAGTACGAGGTGGAAGGCACCGAAGGCGTGTGGATGCGGACCTACGGCGCCGACCGCTTCGGCCTGCCCGACTTCGCCGCGCTGGCCGAGGGGCATCACCAGGGCGAGTTCTACTCGAACATCTTCAACAACATCATGGCCTATCTGCTCCAGAGCGGCGCCGAGATGGACGCCGGCCACACCATGCAGATCGGCGAGAACGCCTACCTGAAACTGCGCGAGCCCGACGAGCCCGAGTACTTCCTGCAAGGGCCGGGCCGCACGCTGGTCGCGGAGATCATCGCCGAGGACCAGATCAACCGGCCGGACGCCTGAACGCGACCGCGCCCGGCCTGCCGCGCCGGCCGGGCGAGCCCGTGTACTATCACCGCCGGATGACTTCAGGATGGACACCGATGGAACTGACCCTGCCCGGCAAGCTGCACAAGGCGCTGGAACGCGAGGCCCAGGATGCCAAGCGCACGCTCCACGCGCACCTGGTCCGCAAGCTCGAGAACGTCACGCCTCCGATCGACACGATCGACCCTCGCCCCCTGCATGCCAACCTGCCACGCCTGACGGCGTATCTGGACCGCGTGCCCGGCGTGCGCGTGCTGTCCTCCGAAGTCACCCCCGACGCCTACTGGTGGGTCAAGCTCACCATCGACATCGCCGATCCGCTGGCATGGCGCGTGGTGCAGGAACTGGGCTTCGTGCTGAATGACCTGTCGCTGCAGGACAAGCTGCCCACGGTGTTCAAGCCGGTCTCGCCGCCGCCGTATCTCAATGGCGGCCCCGAGGAATGCCTGGCCTGGGTGATCGAATCCAGCTGGAACTACATCGATCCCGGCTGGATCGCCGACACGCTGGAAGGCTATCTGCCCCGCCCGGTGGACCAGCCCGGGTCCTGGTCGGCGCAATAGACGCTGACGGCAGGCGACGCGGCAATCGCGATGAACCAGCTCCTGGCAATGCGCGCCTTCCTGCGCGTGGTGGAAACCGGCACCTTCGGCCATGCCGCGGACCAGCTAGGCGTGCCGCGCTCAACGGTCAGCAAGCTGATCGCCGACCTGGAAGCGCATCTGGGGGTGCAGCTGATGCACCGGACCACGCGCCGGCTTTCCGTCACGGCGGAAGGCCAGGAGTATTACCAATCCGCCGCGCGCCTGGTGGTCGAGCTGGACGCGGCCGACGGCGCGGTGCGAGGCCGCAAGCTCAAGCCGCGCGGCCATGTGCGCATCGACGCGCCGACCTCCTTCGCCAATTGCCTGCTGATACCGGCGCTGCCGGACTTCCATCAGCAGTACCCCGACGTGACACTGGCCATCGGCATCGACGACCGGCCCGTCAACATCGTGGGCGAAGGCGTGGACTGCGCCATCCGCGCGGGCGAGCTGCGCGACCTGGGCCTGGTGGCGCGGCGCATCGCCGAGTTCGGCTATGTGACCTGCGCGTCGCCCGCCTACCTGAACCGCAAGGGCATCCCCGGGTCGCCCGCTGGCCTGGCGCAAGGACATGCGCTGATCGGCCATTTCTCGGCGGCCACCGGCAAGCTGCAGCCGCTGCTGTTCGAACGCGACGGCGAACGCCATGAAGCCGGCGACTGCGCGTTCTCCGTCAACAACGGCGATGGGCTGACGCGCCTGCTGCTGGCAGGCCTGGGCATCGGACAGCACCTGCGCCCCTTCGTGCAGCGCAGCCTGGACGCGGGTGAACTGGTGGAGATCCTGCCCGACTGGACGCGGCCCGCCGCCGCGTTCCATGCTGTCTATCCGCCCAACCGGCATCCCAGCGCGCGGCTGCGCGTCTTCCTCGACTGGCTCGCCAGCCGGTTCGGCTGAGAGGCGCGCTCGCTGCGCGCTCCGCCGGCCGCGCGCACTATCCATGGACGTGGATGATCCTTCCACGGGCGGCGCTTTTTCCGCATGGGCGGGGCCGATAGAGTGGGCGAACGGTGCCTGTGCGCCGCCCACCCGATACGGAACCTCCATGAACGACAACGCCCAGCCCGCCGCCCGCGCCAGGAAACCCTGGCCGGCGGTGTTTTCCATCGCCGTCAGCAGCTTCAGCCTGGTCAGCGCGGAGTTCCTGCCCGTGGGCCTGCTCAACGCGATGGCCACCGACCTGGGCATCTCCGTCGGCACGGCGGGCCTGCTGGTGGCGGCGTCCGGCCTGCTGGCGGCGATATCGGCGCCCACCCTGACCATCCTGGCGGGGCAGCGCGACCGCCGGCAGGTGCTGCTCGCGCTCAGCCTGCTGCTGACCCTGTCGAACCTGCTGTCCATGACGGCCACGGGCCTGCCGGCCATGCTGGCCGCGCGCGTGCTGCTCGGCATCGCGGTGGGCGGCTTCTGGAGCCTGGGCGCCAGCACGGCCAACCGACTGGCGCCGGCCGGATCGGAAGCCCGAGCCACATCGGTGGTCTACGCCGGCATCTCGGTCGGCATCGTGCTCGGCGTGCCGCTGGGCACGCTGATCGGCCAGGAACTGGGCTGGCGCAATGCGTTCGCGGCCGCCAGCGTCGTCTCGGCGCTGGCCTATGCGGTCCAGTATGTCAGCCTGCCCACCGTGACGCAGGCGATGCGCATCAGCGCCCGCCAGCTGTTCCGCCTGGCGGCGCGGCCGGCGATCATGCAGGCGCTGCTCATCACCATGCTGGCCAAGGGCACGCAGTTCGCGACCTACACCTACGTCGAACCCTATCTGTCCGACGTGACGGCCGCGAGCGGCTATTTCATTACCCTGGCCCTGCTGGTGTATGGCGGCGCCGGCGTCATCGGCAGCCTGCTGGGCGGCATGGGCGCCGACCGTACGCTGCGCGGCACGCTGGCCGTGGTGCTGGCCGCCGCGACCTCGGCGCTCGCGCTGCTCTGCGTGGCCGGTTCGTCCTCCGCCGTGGCGCTGTTCTGCCTGCTGGTCTGGGGCGCGGCGTTCGGCGCCCTGCCGCTATGCCTGCAGCTGTGGATCATGCGGCTGGCGGGCGACGAGCTGGAAGGCGGCGCGGCCCTGTTCGTGACCTGCGTGCAGAGTTCGATCGCGATCGGTTCCGCCCTGGGCGGCCAGCTGGTCAATCACTACGGCGCGGCCGCGGACATGGGCGCCGGCGCGGCGCTGTTCCTGGCGTCGCTGGCGTTCGCCTGGCGCGCCATGGCCGCGCCCGCCATGCGCGGCCGCGTCCCCGCCGGCGCGGACTGATCAGGCCGGCGCGCCGTCTATTCCTTCCGCCTGGCCAGGCGCCAGCGCATCAGGTCATCCGCGCCGGGGCCGGCCTCCACCCTCAGATCCTGGTAGGGCACCGGCGCGCCGCTGCCCTCGTCCACCAATCCCAGCCGCACGCGCCCGCCGGTCTGCGCGCTGACGATGCACAGCGGCGGCTCCTCGGACTCCTGCGCCCGCCATTTGTCGCCGACCTGGACCAGCGCCTGCAGCACCAGCGCCACGTCCAGGCCCTTGGCCGTGGGCAGGTATTCGTAGCGTTCCGGCGCGCTCTGGTACAGCGAGCGCTCGATCAGGCCGTTCTGCTCCAGCTGCTTCAAACGGTCGGCCAGCGTGGCGTTGGTGATGCCGGTGGACCGGCGCAGATCGTCGTAGCGCCGCAGGCCCAGCACCAGATCCCGCAGGACCAGCATGGCCCAGCGGTCGCCCACGGCGTCCAGCACCATGGCGATGGAGCAGGCCATGCCTTCAAAACTCTTGGCGCGCATCGTTTTCCCTTCATGTCGTATGGCAATCGCCGCCAGTATCGCAACCGCGCTGGAATCGCTCAAGTGCCTGGCGGCAGACCGTCACTTTACAACTTCAATAATTGAAGTCAATAATTGTACTTAACCCTCGCCACCACGATTCAAAGGAGATCCCCATGAACATCGAAGCAGGCACCGCGCTGGTGACCGGCGCCTCGTCCGGCATCGGCGCCGCCTACGCCCGCCAACTGGCGGCGCGCGGCCATGACCTGATCCTGAGCGCGCGCCGCCAGGACCGCCTCGACGCGCTGGCGCAGCAGCTGCGCGCGGCCCATGGATGCAAGGTCGAGGCCTGGCCCGCCGATCTCGCCAACCCGCAAGACCTGCTCCAGCTGGAAGAGGCGCTGTCGACCAGGGAAGACATCGCCATGCTGGTGAACTGCGCCGGCCTGGGCGCGCTGGGACCGGGCGCGACGGCCGACACGGATGCCGTCGACCGGATGGTCAAGGTGAACGTGCTGGCGCTGACCCGGCTGTCCCTGGCGGCCGCCCGCGCCTTCGCGCGGCGCCAGCGCGGCGTCATCGTCAATATCGGTTCGATCCTGGCCCTGATGCCGGTGCCCGGCGCGTCCGGCTACAGCGCCTCCAAGGCCTATGTGCTGAATTTCAGCCGCGCGCTGCAGGCCGAGCTGGAGCCGGCCGGCGTCACCGTGCAGGCGGTGATGCCCGGCATGGTCCGCTCCGAGTTCTTCGGCGGCAAGCCCGCGCCCTTTCCCGACCACCTGTTCATGGAGGCCGACACGCTGGTCGCCACGGCGCTGCGCGCGCTCGACCAGGGCGAGCGGGTCTGCTTTCCCACCCTCTCCGATCCGGTCGGCTGGAGCGGCCTGGAAGCGGCGCGCGGCGCGCTGGTCAAGGCGCTGACACACAGCGGCGAGCCGGCCGCGCGCTACGGCGTGGCCTCGGCCTGACGTTCCCATCCCCCAACCACACCCGCAGGAGCATCCCCATGCCGCTCTGGAAAATCTACCACCCCGAAAACGCCTTCTCCGACGACGACAAGCAGGCTATCGCCGAACGCGTCACCGCCCTCTACACCGACCTGCCGAAGTTCTATGTCGGCCTGGTGTTCCAGCCCGTGCCCAAAGCGTCCTTTTTCATCGGCGGGCAACGCGCCGACGATTTCGTGCGCATCTCGGTCGACCATATCGCCCGGCAGATACACGAGGACGAGATAAAACGGCGTTTCCTGGGCGCCGTGGGCAGGCTGCTGGCGCCCTATATCGCCGAGCGCGGACTGCGCTGGGAAATCCACATCGACGAGACGCCGTTCAGCCTGTGGACCATCCAGGACCAGCGCCCGCCCGTGCCCGGCACGCCCGAGAGCGAGCGATGGCGCGAGCAGAACCGGCCTGTCCCGGCATAAGCGAAGCGCTCACAGCCCCAGGCGCAAGTCGGGAAAAACGCGGCGCAGCAGCGCCGCGACGCGGACGCCCCGCTTTCCCCGCCTGTATTCGAGCCACGGCGAACCCGCGCGCGGACCTATACTCAAGCGCAGCCCTGCGCGGTCCTCGGCGCTCCCGGCCCAAGCCGGCGCCGGTTTGGATCCGCGGGCCCGGCCTCAACGCGGGAGGACAGCGTGAAACGCGACGACAAAGCCTGGAATGCCAGCCATCCGATCACGGCAATGCCGACCGGCGGCGACCGCTCCCTTCCCGTCCTGCAAGCCATCGCGCGCGGCGTGGCGGACCTGCGCATCCCGGCGTCGACGGACTGGCCCGCCGCCCAACGACATCTGACGGACCTGGACGGGCAATGGAAACTCTCCGCCGTGCTGGTGGCGATCGTGGCGCGGCGCGAGCCGACCATCCTGCTCACCAAGCGTTCGTCGGGCCTGAGCGAATACTCATCCCATGTCAGCTTCCCCGGCGGACGCCCGATGGCATCCGACGGCAGCGTGGGCGAGACCGCGCTGCGCGAGGCATTCGAGGAAATCCGCCTGGCCCCCGATGCGGTCCGGCTGCTGGGCTGCCTGCCCTTGCACCGGACCCGCAAGCGCAATCACGCCATCTTCCCGGTGATCGGCATCGTGCCCGACACGGCCGCCTGGGAAGCGGCGCCCGCCGAAGTCGCGGAGATCTTCGAATTCCCGTTCAGCGCGCTGCTGGATCCCGCGCTGCCCCGGCAGTATGCCGACGGAGAGCGCTCAGGCGCCTGGTACTGGGCGGGGCAGCAGCAGGACATCTGGGGCGTCACCGCCGTCATGCTGAAATCGCTGGCGGCGCTCGCGCTGGCCGCAAAGCACGGCGGCCAGCGCGGCGACTGACCATCACGCCAATCCGATCTGTTGCCATGCGACGCGCAAGCGGAATACACTGCGCCATATGATTGCAATTGCAACCATTAAACACTCCGTCGTAGCGCGCAACCAGCGTCCCGACGGCACACCGTCCGATCCAGATCCAACGCCATGCGTCTATTGCATATCGTCTCTTCCCCGCGCGGCCCGCAGTCCGCCTCCATCGCGATCGCCCATGCATTCCTGGACGCCTGCGCCCAAACGCACGCCACGCTCGAAATCGATACGCTCAACGTCTGGGAAGAGGACCTTCCCGAATTCGACAGCCGCACCATCGGCGCGAAGTACAAGCGCGTGTCCGGGACGCCGCTGGACGCGGACGAGGCGTCGGCCTGGGAGCGGATCGAGTCGCTGGCGCGGCGTTTCCAACAGGCAGACCGGATCGTGCTGGGCGTGCCGATGTGGAACTTCGGCTTTCCGTACAAGCTCAAGCAGCTGATCGACCTGGCGAGCCAGCGCAACATGCTGTTCACGTTCGACGGCCAGTCCTATGGGCCCCTGCTGAACATTCCGCGGGCCTTGCTCGTCTGCGCTCGCGGCCAAAGCCATGATCCCGGCGCGGGCGCCGGCAGCCCCGGCTTCGAGCACCAGGCCGCCTATCTGGAGTTCTGGCTGAAGTTCATCGGCGTGGGCGAGGTCCGCCGTGTCATGGCCGAACACACCTGGGACGCCGGCGCGCCGCAAGCCATCGAGCGGGCCAAGGCGCAGGCGGTCGAAATGGCCCGGGATTTCTAGCGCCGCCGGCGCTCACCTGGGCTTGCCCAACAATCCGCCCCGCCGCGCGACCAGCGTGGCCTGGGTCCGGTTGACCACGCCCAGCGTCGCCAGGATGGCGGTGACGTGGGTCTTCACGGTCTTCTCGGTCATGCTGAGACGTTCGGAGATCTCGCGGTTGCGCAGGCCGTCGCACATCAGCCTCAGCACCTCGCCCTGGCGCGGCGTCAAGGCGCTGAGCAGGGCCATGTCGTCCACCGGCGCCGGGATCGGCGCGGGCGGCTTGCGCGGCGCCGCCGCCGGCGCCAGGTCGGCGCGTGGCGGCTGGCCGATCTGCTCCAGCGCGTCCAGCAGCGCGCGGCAGTCGGCCGATTTGTGCAGAAAGCCCTGCGCCCCCGCCGCCATGACCCGTTCGCGGTCGTCGGGATCCTCGGACGCGCTCAGCACCAGGACGCGGATGCCCGGGCGCAACTGCTTCAGGCGCTTGAGCAGCGCGCTGCCGCCCAGGTCGGGCAGGTAGTAGTCCATGATCACGCTGCCGATCTGCGGCTGCGCCTGCAGGACAGCGAGCGCCTCCGCGCCGTTGGACGCCGGATGGACCGTGACGCCGGGCAGCGCCTGCGAGAGGCTCAGCAGCAAGGCTTCGCGGAACATGGCGTGGTCGTCGATCAGGAGTACTGCGGTCATGGAAAGGAATCCTCGGAATCTGTCTGCCGTGGCCGATGCAGCAACGCGGTCACATGCGCGCGCAAGTCCTCGACCTCCACCGGCTTGTGCAGCAGGGGGATGTTTCTGTCGGCCGCCTCGATCAGGCGGCCCGGATCGGTGTCGCCGCTGACCAGCAGCGCGGGAATCGGCGGATCGCTGTATTCCTCGCGCAGCCGCTCGATCACATGTATGCCGGTTTCGTGTTCGCGCAGACGGTAGTCGCTGATGATCAGGGCGGGCCGCTCGGGCTCGTGCACCACCTTGGCAAACAAGGCGTCGCCGCTGGCGGCGCCCACGACGCGGTAGCCCCAGCTTTCCAGCAGCAAGGTCAGCCCGGCCAGGTTCTGCGCATCGTCGTCGACCACCAGCACCATCCGCCCGCGCCCGTGGTCCGGGATCGCGTCGCCGGCGGCGGGCGCTGGCGGCGCGGGCTCGGGCGTCGGCGGCGTCGCGGCCAGCGCCTCCTCGGGGGAGCGCGTCTCCAGGCCCAGCGAGAACAGGGTGCCGCGCCCCTCCTGCGATGCCAGGACCAGCGGATGGTCCAGCAGCGCGGCGGTGCGCCGCACGATGGCCAGCCCCAGTCCCAGCCCCTTGCTGCGATCCCGCTCCGGGTTGTTCAGCTGGTGGAACTCCCAGAACACCCGCTCCTGTTCGGACGGCGGGATGCCCGGCCCGGTATCGCAGACCAGGATGCGCACGCCGCCGCGCCGATGCCGGCAGCCGACCAGCACGCCGCCGCGCCGGGTATGCGCGATGGCGTTGCTGATGAGATTGCGCAGGATGCGCTCCAGCAGCACCGGATCCGAATTCACCACCGCCTTGCTGGGCCTGACCCGCAGCGACAAGCCTTTCTGCACCGCCTGCGGCGCATACTCGGCCCGCAACTGCTCCAGCAGCGGATTGAGCGGGAACCACTTGCGCCGGGGCTCGATCACGCCGGCGTCCAGCCTGGAGATATTGAGCAAGGCATCGAACAGATGCCCCATTGCCGCCGTCGCGCTGGCGATGTTGTCCACCAGGTAGCGGCCGTGCGCGGTGAGTTTCTCGTTGGTCAGCAGGCCCAGGAACAGGCTGACCGCGTGCACGGGCTGGCGCAGGTCATGGCTGGCGGCGGCCAGGAAGCGCGATTTTTCCAGGTTGCTGCGCTCGACCGCCTCCTTCTCGCGCCGCACCTGCTCCAGCAGCGCCAGGTTCTCGTAGCCCAGCCGCAGGGCGTCCAGGTGCGTGCGATGCATGTGGTGCGTGAACGCCAGCGTGGAGGCCACATAGGCGACTCCGCTCGCCACCATGGCGATGTGCAGCGGCGAAGGCTGCGCCGCCAGCGCGATGAAGGGCGGCGCGAGCGCCGGGATCTCGAAGGCGTAGACGACCGGCAGGACGATGTAGTTGGAATAGATCGCCCCCGTGCCCAGCCCGATCAGGATCACGATGCAGAACAGCTGGTACTCGACGGGCAGGAAGAAACTCCAGTAGGCGATCGGTGGCCCCCACAGCATGCCCGAGGCGAGATTGCCCAGGAACATCCGGCGCAGCCAGCGTTCGGCCGCGTCCGGCCGCGCATGATGGCGATCGTAGGCCAGCATGGCGGCGCAGCGCAGGGCGGCCACCAGCAGCATCACAGCGATCCATGGCACCAACTCGCGGTCCGGCAGGATGCCATACAGGGCATAGGCGCTGAAACAGGCGACGATGACCGAGCCCGACAGGGCGAAGGGGAAGCTGCGGCGCAGCACGGCCACCTGCACCGCCCGGACGCGCGAACCGTCGGGAAACGCAGCGGCCAGGGTTTCGGAAGTTGGATCCATGAACGAGGGCGGCGCGAGCCTGTGAGGATCCCGGACGCGACCCCGTTCGGGAAAATAGGGGAAAGGCAACGGCGATGGCCACGGCGGCTGCCGGGCTGGGGATGCGCGGAAAAATTTAGCAATTGCCAACCAGCGGGTCAATAATCCGGACACGGCGCCAGCCTCCCGTCGTACATGCGTGCAACCCCTCCGCGCCCGCGACGGGAGGACAAATCCGCATGCCATACAGGTAACAGGCGGCGGCGGGCCGCGCATCGGACTTTGGTCTTAGGCCGCCACGGGCGGCCGGGCGCAAACAGGCTACATTCCCAGGACAAGCGCGGCGCCCGAGGGCAGCCCGCGATCCTCCGACGCGCCGCCCGGCGCGCCGGACCGACTCAACGAGGGGCATCTTGTCTATCAGTGCAACCACGGCGCCCGCCGCCGAGCTTTCCCCGCGCGAGCAGCGCGGCAATATCGCCCGCCTGACCATCGCCCAGGCGCTGGCCGGCGCCAATGCCGTCGTGGTCTACGCCACCGGCTCCATCGTGGGCAACATGCTGGCGCCGGACAAGGCCCTGGCCACCCTGCCCCTGTCCATCTTCGTGGTCGGCATGGCCGCCTGCATCCTGCCGGCGGGCGCCATCGCCCGGCGCCACGGCCGCCGCGCCGCCTTCCTGGCCGGCACCGGCTGCGGCGTGCTGGTCGGCCTGCTGGCCGCCCTCGCCGTGGTCCTGGGATCGTTCTGGCTGTTCTGCCTGGGAACCTTCTTCGGCGGCGCCTACGCGGCCGTGGTGCTGTCGTTCCGCTTCGCCGCCGCCGACGGCGTGTCGCCCGAGCGGCGCGCCCGCGCCCTGTCCTTCGTCATGGGCGGCGGCGTGCTGGCCGGCGTGGTCGGGCCGCAGCTGGTCACGCACACCATGTACCTGTGGCCCGCCCATATGTTCGCCGCCACCTTCATCGTGCAGGCGGCCGTCGCGGCGGCGTCGGCGCTCGTGCTGCTGGGCGTGCGGCTGCCCATGCCCGGCCCGGCCGAGGCGGCCGGCGGCCGGCCGCTGGCGTTCATCGCGCGCCAGCCTCGCTTCGTCACCGCGGTGGTCTGCGGGGCGGTCTCCTACCTGCTGATGAACTTCCTGATGACGGCCGCCCCGCTGGCGATGCATCTTTGCGGCCACGCCCAGGAAGACGCGAACCTGGGCCTGCAATGGCACGTGATCGCCATGTACGCCCCGAGCTTTTTCACCGGCCGGCTGATCATGCGCTTTGGCGCCGGCCGCATGGTCAGCGCCGGCCTGGCGCTGACCGGCATCTCGGCGGCGATCGGCCTGATGGGCCTGGACGTGGCGCACTTCTGGGTCACGCTGGTGCTGCTGGGCCTGGGCTGGAACTTCGGCTTCGTGGGCGCCTCGGCCCTGGTGCTGGAATGCCATCGCCCCGAGGAAAGGACCAAGGTGCAGTCGCTGAACGACTTCATCATCTTCGGCATCATGGCGGTCGGCTCGTTCGCGTCGGGCGGCCTGCTGGCCGCCTACGACTGGCGCACGGTGCTGTGGGTCTCGTTCATTCCGCTGGCGCTGGCGGTCATCGCGCTGGCCAGGAGCGCCGCGTACACGCGGCGTGCGGCGTGACGCCATGGCGCGCCTGTCACCCCAAAAGATCCCGCCAGGCCGGCTGACATGCCTGATGGCGGCCGCGCTCTGCGCCGTCCCGGTCCTGGCGGCCGAACGCGTCGACATTCCCGGCTATGAAGCCCGGGCCGGCGCGCAATACCGCTACCGCGTCCAGAAGACGACCGAGACGGACATGTCATCCTGGCCGGGCGCGCCGGTCGCCGCGCCGGTGGTCATGCGCGGGGATTTCCTGCTGTCGGCGACCGTGCTGACACGGGATGAGGCCGGGCTGCGGATGCGCTGGGACCTGTCCGCCGACCTGCCCGCCGATGCCACGGGCGGCGCCGGCGCCTATCCGCTCAATGCCCTGTACGGCGGCACCTTGGCCGCCTATGGCCTGCGCCAGCTGGAGATCGACACCGATCCGACCGGCACGCCCACGGCCGTGCCCGGCGCCGACGCGATCATCGCCACGCTGGAACGGACCCTGGCCGCGACCGGACCGGGCGGAGCCGTCGCGCCGCCGGACAGCGCCGCCCGGCGCGCGCTGGCAACGATCAAGGCCAACCCGCTGGCCATCGTCGGCGTGCTGGCGCCCGAAAGCGCGACGCTCGCGCTGGCGCAATCCTCGCAGGCCTCGGCCTTCGCCATCGGCCAGGAGTGGACCGTGCCGGGCAGCGAAGACATCCGGGGCGTTCGCATCGCCACCGCCACGACATGGCGGCTGGACGCCTACGACCCGGCCAGCCGGCGCGCTACCTTCAGCGCGCGCCTGGCCTATGACCAGGACGCCTTCCGCCAATCGCAGCGCGCCACGATCGACGCCATGGTCGCTACCCTGGGCGAACGAGCGAAATCGCTGACGGACGCGCAATGGGCCCGAATCCGCGACGCAGAAAAGCAGCGCGCCATGCGCTTCGTGATCTCGACCCGAGATGGCGCGACCGTCGAGGCCCTGGAAAACATGACGATCAGCGTGGGCGGCATGACGATGACGTCGGCCTGGCACGTCTGGCGCGATGACCAGCCGCCGCTACTGCCCGCGCCGCCCGCCTGGAGCGCCGCCGCGCCGGACAGCCAGGGGCCCGACGCGCAACCGGCGACAGGCCGATAAGCTCGCCGCGAACGCCGGAGGCGACCGCTCAGGCGTCCGGCTCGCGCTCGGGCGCGGCGTCGCCCTTGAGCTTGGCGTGCTCATGCAGGGCCTCGCTGTCCAGAATGGTCAGCCCGCCATAGCGCGTCTGCAGCACGCCGCCGCGCGCCAGCCGCGTGAGCGCGGCGTTGCAGCGCTGGCGCGAGACGCCGCACAGGCTGGCGATTTCCTCCTGCGATATCTTCAACCGCCCATTGGTGCCCGAATGCGACTCCGCCGCCAGCTGCGCGGCGACCGCCCGCGCCACCATGGTGTCCACGTCCAGCAGCACGTTGCCGCTGTAGCTGGCCATCAGCCAGTCCACCCGCTGCGCCAGGTGCATCATGAGCGCCTGGGTGAACGCGATGTTGTGGTTCCACAGCCGTTCGCAGATATCGCGCGGCAGGATCACCACGCGACTCGGCCGCAGGGCGACCACTTCGTAATCGAAAGGCGCGGCGCGCAGCATGGTGGCCTCGCCGAACCAGCTGCCGGTGCTGAAACCCGCCAGCGACAGGGTCTTGCCGTCGATGCCGGGCGAGGACCATTTCACCAGCCCGTCGACCACGCCGTACCAGCCGGGCGAGCGCGCGCCCATGCGGAACAGGTACTCGCCCTTGCGCAGCGACACCAGCCGCAGGCCGGCGCGAATCTCGGCGCGCTCCGGCGCCGGCAGGCCGTTGTACCAGGGCACCACGTCCAGCATCCGGTCCACCGCGCCCTGCGCCTGCCGCCCGCGCGCGCTCGACGGTCCTTCCCCTGTACTCGCAGGCGCTGTGCGCATGGTGTCCTCATTGCCGGCTGCGTGGCCGCGTCCAGGTAAACCCTAGGATTCTTTGTCACCATGGTGACTGTCCGCGCGACAGACCCGGCCACAGAATAAGAGAGCCCATCGGGTCAAAAAACATAAGAGGAGACTGGAATGTTGTCAATGTCGCGCGCCTTGTCCGCCGCCCTGTGCGGCGCCGCCTTGTCCGTCGGTTCCGGCGCCGCCCAGGCGCAGTTCTCGGACGATGTCATCCGGATCGGTTTCATCACCGACCTGTCGGGCGTGTACTCGGGCCCCGACGGCCCAGGCGGCGTCGAGGCCATCCGCATGGCCATCGAGGAAATGGGCGGCTCGATCGACGGCCGGAAGATCGAGCTGATCACCGCCGACCACCAGAACAAGGCCGACATCGCCTCGGCCAAGGCGCGCGAGTGGTTCGACCAGAAGGGCCTGGACATGCTGATCGGCGGCACCAACTCCAGCGCCGCGCTGGCCATGTCGCGCGTGGCCGCCGACAAGAAAAAGCCCATCATCGTGGTCGGCGCCGGCGCGCCGGCGCTGACCAACGAGCAGTGCACGCCCTATACGCTGAACTATGCCTACGACACCGTGGCGCTGGCGCGCGGCACCGGCGACGCGGTGGTCAAGGCCGGCGGCAAGACCTGGTACTTCCTGACGGCCGACTATGCCTTCGGCGCGGCGCTGCAGGCCGACACCACCAGCGTGGTACAGGCCGGCGGCGGCAAGGTGCTGGGCTCGGTCAAGCATCCGCTGTCGTCCAGCGACTTCTCCTCTTTCCTGCTGCAGGCGCAAAGCAGCAAGGCCGAGATCCTGGCCCTGGCCAACGCCGGCGCCGACGCCACCAACGCGATCAAGGCGGCCAATGAATTCGGCCTGACCAAGACCATGAAGCTGGCCGGCCTGATCATGTTCATCAACGACATCCACGCCATGGGCCTGCCGGCCACGCAGGGCATGTACCTGACCGACAGCTGGTACTGGAACAGCTCGGACGCCGCCCGCGCCTGGAGCCGCGAATTCTTCAAGCGGCACAAGAGCATGCCCTCGTCGCTGCAGGCCGCCGACTATTCCGCCGCGCTGCAATACCTGCGCGCCGTCAAGGCCACCGGCACCGACGACGCCGACAAGGTGCTGGCCTATCTGCGCGCCAACAAGCTCAACGACCTGTACCTGAAGGACGGCGTGGTGCGCCCGGACGGGCGCGTGGTCCACGACATGTACCTGCTTCAGGTCAAGACGCCGGAACAGTCCAAGGAACCCTGGGACTACTTCAACGTGGTGCAGACCATCGACGGCAACGAAGCCTTCACCAAGCAATCGGAAAGCCGCTGCGCGCTGTGGAAATAAGCCGCGCCCGACACTCAAGAGACCAGCCATGGCAAAACGCAAAGTGATCGTGACCATCGCCCCCACCGGGGGCATGGCCTTCAAGAGCCAGAACCCCCACCTGCCCACCCAGCCGGCCGAAATCGCCGAAGACGTCTACCGCTGCTACAACGCCGGCGCCAGCGTGGTCGCGCTGCACGCGCGCCGGCCCGACGACCAGGCCACCTGCGACGCGGCCATCTACCGCGACATGAACCAGCGCATCCGCGAGCGCTGCGACATCGTGCTGAACAACTCCACCGGCGGCGGCGTGCATGGCGACATGATCCGCGAGACCTCACCCGGCAACTGGGAGATCGCCTGGGAGGAACGGCTCAAGGGCATGGACGCCGGCGCCGAGATGTGCACGCTGGACGCCACCACGCTGAACCTGGCCTTCGGCGACCGCGAATACCTGATGAACACGCCGCTGAGCAAGGCGCGCGAGCTGGCCGCCGGCATGAAGGCGCGTGGCATCAAGCCCGAGTGGGAGGTGTTCAGCCCCACGCACATCATCCAGGACGCCACCACGCTGATCGAAGAAGGGCTGGACGACGGCCCGCCCTTCATCAACCTGGTCATGAACGTGCACCGCAACTTCCAGAACGCCATGCCCTTCTCGCCGCGCCACCTGCAGATGATGGTGGACCTGCTGCCCAAGAACAGCGTGTTCTGCGTCAGCGGCATCGGCCCGTCGCAGCTGGAGGCCAATATCAGCGCGCTGCTGCTGGGCGGCCACGCCCGCGTCGGCCTGGAAGACAACCTGTACTACCGCCACGGCGAACTGGCCACCAATGTGCAGCTGACCGAGCGCATCGTGCGCATCATCCGCGAGCTGGACATGGAGCCGGCCACGCCGGCGGAAGCGCGCCAGATCATGGGCCTGCCGCGCACGGACGGCCCCCGGCCCGAGTTCGCCGCTTGAGCGCGCCCCGCCACACGCAACCTGAGATTCCCATGAGCCTATCCCTGCAAGACAAGCACATCCTCGTCACCGCCGGCGCCAACGGCATCGGCCTGGCGATCGTGCGCAAGTTCCTGGCGTCCGGCGCCCGCGTGCATGCCTGCGACGTGGACGCCGACGCCTGCCGCGCCCTGGCCGGCAGCCATCCGAACCTGAGCGTGAGCGTGGCCGACGTGTCGTCCGAAGCGCAGGTGCTGGACCTGTACCGCGACCTGGCCGAAAGATGGAGCAGGCTCGACGCGCTGGTCAACAACGCCGGCGTGGCCGGCCCCACCAGCCGGCTGGAGGACACCACGCTGGACGCCTGGCGCCAGACGCTGGAAGTCAACCTGACCGGCGCCTTCCTGTGCGCGCGCGGCGCGGTGCCGCTGCTACGCGCGGCCGGCGGCGGCGCCATCATCAATATCTCGTCGGTGGCGGGCCGGCTCGGCTTCTCGCTGCGCACGCCGTACAGCGCCAGCAAGTTCGGGCTGGCCGGCCTGACGCAGACCTGGGCCATGGAGCTGGGCCCGTCCAATATCCGCGTCAATTCCGTGCTACCCGGCGTGGTGGCCGGCGAACGGGTCGAGCGCGTCATCGCCGCGCGCGCCGCCGCCGGCGGCGTCAGCAACGACGCGATGCGCGCGCAGCTGGTGTCCAGCGTGTCGCTGCGCCGCATGACGCAGCCCGAGGACGTGGCCAACCAGGTCGCCTTCCTGTGCTCGGACGAAGGCGCGATGATCAGCGGCCAGAGCATCTCGGTCTGCGGCAACGTGGAGCACCTGGGCTAGCGGCTGTCCCGCAGAGACACCCGCACGAAATTCCCCCTGGTCGCCCGGGACGACCCATCGACGCCTTGCCCGGCGCCGGCGACGCGCTTCGGTGCGTCAGAACCGCCAGCGCAGGTCCAGCGAGCCCGTGTGCTGGCGGCTGCCGCCGCCGAACTCGCCGGCGTAGCTCAATCCCGCCGTCAGGTTGCGGACCACCACCAGGTCCGCCCCCAGCTCCACCCGCGCCGCGTCGCGCGCGATCGGCGCGCCCGCCACGCTGAATGCCGGCCCCTGGTCGAAGGCCAGCGTGGCCGAGGGCCGCAGGCCGCCAAACGCATGACGCCAGCCCAGCATGCCGCGCAATGCGATGGCCGTGCCCTCGGGCTGCCACTGGCCGCGCACGCCCGCCAGACTGGTGGTCAGGCGCTGCTTCTGCGCCTGGCCCGACAGCGCCGCCGAGCCGCCCGATTCATTGAACCCCCGCACACGCAGATCGCTCCAGGCCAGGCCCGCGAACGGCTCGACCGCCACCGCATCGCCCAGCTTCATCGCATAACCCGTCTCGGCGAAGAGCTGCGTGGTGCTGGCGTGGTAGCCGGCGGTCAGCTTCTGGTCCAGGCTGCCGTAGCGCACCTGCCGGCGCGAATCGATGTCGTGCCAGCTGTAGGCGCCGCCGAACGTGAGGTTCAGCGTGCCCGCGCCCAGCGCATAGCCCTTGCCGCCGTACAGCGTAGCCGTGTAGCTGCCGATCTTGGCGCTGGCGGCGCGGTCCCGCGCGCTCAGGCGGGCATCGGTGTAGCCGAACGCGCCGCCCAGGCGCCAGCCGCCGCCCACGGCGGCGTCGCCGCCGATCGTCAGGCTGGTGCTGCTCTGGTTCAGCCGGGGCGCGTTGCCGTCGCTGGCCAGCCGCCGCCAGTCGCCGCTCAGCTGCGCCCACATGGGCGAAGTCGCGGCGCGCGGCAGCGCCGCCGAGGAGGCTGGCGCATCGCTCAGACCGGCCGCCGCCGTGGGCGCACCCGCGGCCAGCGGCGCGGACAGATTGCCGCGCAGCGCGGCCAGCCCGTTCTGCGACGCCGGCGCCAGGCTGGGCGCGGCAAGGGCCGACGCCACGCCCGCGTGCATGTCACCGGACAGCTGGCTCAGCGCCTGGCGGGCGCTGTCGACGTCGGTGCTCAGCATGAAGGCGCGCCAAATCTCATGGGTTTGCGGCAAGGCGTCGATGCCCATCGCCACGGCCCGCTGATTGTCGGTGCTGGCGGGACTGCCCGCCTGCCTGCTGTTGCGCGTCAGGTTGAGCGTGACGTCGTTGCCGTCGCCGCCCGCGCTGTTGACGCTGGCGTCCATGAACAACAGCGGATTGCGCACGCTGGCGAAACTGCCCTCGACCGCGCCGGCGCCCTGCTTGGAGATCAGCACAAAGGGGCCGGCCTGCGGCTGCCAGGCCGCCGCGTCGTCGGGCGACAGGCGCAGGTCCAGCGTCGCGCCGCCGATATCGACCCGGCCCGCCACGTCCAGGCGGCTCTGCGCCGCCGGCGTGGCGGTGATCAGCAAGGTGCCGCGATTCACGTAGTCGCCCGCGATCGCCTGCGCACCCGTCGGATTGCCGGGCGCGTGCGTGGCGCCGGCGTCGATGATGGCCGAACCCAGCAGGCCGGCGCCGCTCAGGGTCGTGCCGGCCTGCGCGCGCATGCTGCCGCCCAGCTTCGCGCCGTCGGCCAGCCGCAGCCCGCCGCCGCTGATGACGGTGCTGCCCGTATAGGCGCTGCTGTCGGCATTCAACGTGAGCATGCCGCCGCCGGTCTTGATCAGCGCGCCCGCGCCCGAATAGCGGCTGGCGTTGGCGGCGTCGCCGGCCTGGTCCAGGGTCAGCGAGGCGCCGCTGGCGATGGCCGCATTGCCCGCCATCCGCTCGGCCGACGTGACCAGGCCGCCGGCCTCGACGGACCAGTCCAGCGCGGACATGCCGCCCAGCGTGAGCGTGCCCGCGCCGCGCTTGACCATTAGGCCGCGCGCGCCGTCCAGCGCGCCGATGTCGCCGCCGTAACGCGCATCGGCGGCCTGTTCGAATACCACCGTGGCCGCATTGCCGATGCCGCCCGAGATCGAAGCGGCATCGCCGATCAGCGTGCCGGCGCGCACCAGGGTGCCGCCGTAGGCGTTGCCCGCGCCGGTCAACCGCAGCGTGCCGTCGCCGGTCTTGAGCAGGCTGCCCGGCCCGGACAGCTGGCCGCTCATCGCCAGCGTCGTGCCGGCCGCGACGTCGATTCCGGCGGTCTGCGACAGCGTCGCCGACCGGCTGGTGGCGAAGTCCGCCGTCGTCGCCAGCGAGCCGCCGGTGAAGACCAATGCGCTTGATGCCGCGCCCAGATTGGCATCGCGCGACACCTGCAAGGCGCCGGCGCGCAGCTCGGTGCCGCCGCCATAGCTGTTATCGCCCGCCAGCGTCACGGCGCCCGCGCCGATCTGCCGCAAGCCGCCGGCGCCGGAGATATTGCCCGCGAGCGTGAGCGCTCCGGCGCGGTTCAGGACCAGCGTGCCGTCGTTGACCACGTCGCCCAGGATCGAACCGGTCAGGCCGCCGTCGCCGATCTGCAAGACGCCGGCCGTGTTGCGGGTGCCGCCGGTGTAGCGGTTGTCGCCGGTCAGCACCAGCGTGCCGGCGCCCGCCTTGGTCAGCGTCTTGCCGTTCCAGGCGCTGCCCGCCGTGACGCTCTGGTCGGTCAGCCCGACGCCGACGGTGAACAGGCCGTCCACGGTGAAGCTGCCATGCGCCAGGTTGTTGGCCGCCGTCCAGCTCAGGTCGTAGGCGACCCGGTACTCCTTGCCGTCCGGTGATTTGCTGGTGTTGACCGTCAGATAGTCCGCGGGACCGGCGACGCCTCCCACCGAGATGGCGCCGAAGTCGCCGTCTATCCGGTCGCCCGAGGCGATCAGCGTCCGGGGCGTGCCATCCAGGCTGGCGATGCCGGAGAGGTTGAGCGCGACGTTGTTGCCGATCTTCACCTCGCCGGCCCGCAAGGCCGGATCCTGCGCCTGGGCCGCGAGCGAGAGCCTGGCGCCGTCGGCCAGCGTCAGGCGCCCGTCTATCTTGAGTCGCGTGCCGTCGTCCACCGCCAGTTCGCCCGCGCGGACCGTGGTGTTGCCCGTCAGCGCGGCGTTGCCGCCATTGTCACCGGCGCCGAAGCGCAGGCTGCCGCCGGACACTTCCGTGTCGCCGGCATGGTTGGTCGGCCCGGTCAGCGTCAGCGTCCCCGCGCCGCGTTTGCTCAAGCCGCCCGAACCGGTGAGGCTGCCGCCATATAGGGTGGCAGCCGCCTGATCAACGGTGAGCGTGGCGCCGTTCAAGGCGACGACACCCGCCGTTCCGCCGAGCCGCCCCATCGTCAGCGCCTTGCCGTTCAGGTCCAGCGTGCCGCCATTGATGAAATAGGCGCCGTTGGCGACGAAGCTGCCGTTGACGCCAACGCTCAACGCGCCTGCGTCGACAGTGGTCAGGCCTTGATAGCTGTTGGCCGCGTCCAGCGTCAAGGTGCCCGTGCCGGTCTTGGTCAGCCCGCCCTGCCCCGACAGGCTGGCGACGGTGACGGCGGCGTAGCCCTGCGTGTCGATGCTCAGGCCGTTCGCCCCCAGCCTGATATCGCCGGTCTTGAAGCCGGAGAACAGAGCGGGCTGGCCGCCGGTCAGGCGCAGCACGCCGCCATCGGCGATGACGGAGCCGGCGCCGGCGGCAGGCGCGGCAACCTGTCCCGTCTCGATCACGGCGCCGGCGCCGATGCGCAACACGCCCGCGCCATCCGATCCCGGGTTGGCGGGATCACCGCCGACCATGATCGCGCCAGCCTTGACCCGGCTCTGGTTCAGGACCGCCAGTTCGCCGTTGCCGCCATAGCTGCCCAACACGATGGCGTTCGCGCCCGCGTCCCACTCCGAATCCGCCCCGCTTATGGTCACGCGGCCGGACTCGCCCGGCGTGCTGACGCCGTACCCGACATTCGCCTCCCTGGTCAGCAGCCGCGCGCCTTGCTCGACGCGCAGCTCGCCGCCCAGGTACAGGCCCACCTCAAAGCGATTGCCGCCGGCCTGCGCGTCCCAGACAGTCCGGCGGCCGCGCATGATGACCGTGGCGCTTCCCGCCGGGTGGTTCCCTTTGCCGATGATGCTGCCGTTGCTGGTCAGCCGCCCGCCGTCATCGATGCTCAGCGAGGCGCCGGAGCCGCCCATGCCCAAGAGCAACTGCCCCGTTCCCGTATTCCATTCGGCATCCTGCCCGCTGATCGTCACCTCGCCGGATGCGCCCGACGAGGCTTGCCCGACCGTCCCGCCATTGCTCTTCACCTTGCCGCCATTCAGGACGTGCAGCGTCCCGCTGCCCGTGACGCCCACGTTTACCGAGGCCGATCTCGCATCCCATTCGGCATCTTTCCCGCTGACCGTTACCGAACCCGTTGTGCCGGTCGGGCCGCCTCCGATTGCCCCCAGATCGCTCATCACCTTGCCGCCGTCCTTGATGATCAGCGTGCCTGACCCTCCGTAGCCCACCATCAGGCTGCCGCTGCCCAGGCCCCACCTGGCGTTCGCTCCCGCCACGGTCACCGAGCCCGACGAACCGGTTTGCTCACCAAGGACGGCCGCGCCGCTGGTCACGACACCGCCCTGCGCGATGTTGAGCGCACCGGCGCCGTACCTGCCCACGGTCAACCTGTTGCCCCCCAGGTCCCAGGCCGCGTCCTGCACCATCACCGTGCCGGACGCTGACGGGTCATTGCCGATCAACGCGGAACTGCTGCGTACCTTGCCCCCCACCTTGATCGTCAAGATCCCTGCACTGGCGCCGCCTATCACCAGCGAAGCGCCATTCGCATCCCATTCGGACCCATATTCGGCCACCGTCACCGTGCTGGGTATATTCCCCGTCGCGCCTGTGTTCCCTGACGCGCCTATGATGCCGCCGCTGGTCTTGACGCTGCCGCCCTGCGCGATCATCAAATCGCCCTTGCCGGCAACGCCCACGGCGATGGGGTTGGAGCCCGTGTCCCACTTCGCGCCCGCTCCGGTGACCGTTACCGCAGCCTGCGCGCCCGCGTCCCGCGCCAGACTGCCCGCGCCGCCCGCCAACGTGACGCCTGGCCCGATGGCCAGCGTGCCGCTCAAGACATCGGTACTGCCGGCGTAGTGGTTCACGCCGCTGAGCGTCAGCGTGCCCGAACCCGTTTTGGTCAGCCCGCCCGCCCCTTGCAGGCCGATGGCCAGGGTCACATCGTGCGTCTGCGTGTCGAGGATCGCGCCGCCGGCGCCCAGCAAGACCTTGCCGTCGCGAAATCCTGCGAACAGGCCAGGCTGGTTGCGCGTCAGGCGCAGGATGCCGCCATCGATATCGACCGAGGCGCGGGCGCTGTCCCAGGCATCGAGCTGGCCTGTCTCGACCATGCCGCCCGACCTGATCGTCACCGTCGAGTCCGACGCCGTTCCTGGCAGCAGCAGCACATCCGCCACGCGTATCGAACCCGAAGTCAGTTTGCCTCCCCCGGCGATCGTCAGCATGCCCGTGCCGCTTGCGCCCACGACGATCAGCTGCGATCCCGTCGTCCATTCGGAACCCGCGTCGTCGATGCTCGCCACGCCCAGCGCGCCCAGTTGTCTGCCAAGCAACGCGGCGCCCGTCGTCGCCTTGGCCCCCTTCGCCAGCGCCAGGGCGCCGACGCCGCGGTCGCCCAGCACCACCGCGGCGGAGCCCGCCCGCCACTCGGTATCCTGGCCAGACAACAGGAAGGTGCCGAAGCCGCCCGAACGCACCCCGAGCCAGCCGCCTTCGCTCAGCACGCGAGCGCCTGCGGAAACGTCCAGCATCCCGCTCCCGGACTCGCCCAGCGCAAGCGCGCCCGCGCCCATGCGCCATTCGGTGTTCTGGCCGGAAAGCAGCACCTGGCCGAAGGCCCCCTCGTCAATTCCGACGCGCGCGCCATTGCTCTTGAGGATCGCGCCGTCCTTGACTTCCAGCTTCCCGGATTTGTTCTGGTTGATGCCGGCCTGCAATGGCGCCGAACCGTAGTCCCAGGTCGACGGACTCATGCTCGCCGGCGCGCTGATTTCACCCGGGTCGCCGGTGTCGGTGATCGACTGCGCACCCGCGCCGCATGGCGCGATCAGCAGCGCAGCCGCCGCGCAGGCGCGCGAGACAGCTCCGCCGGGACCGCCGGCGCGCGTGATTTCGGACACGACCGTCCACGCCCCCGATGCACGGTGGCGGACGAGCTTGTAGATGTGGTTCATATCGTGGCTTCTGAAAAGCGTGCCTGGCGCGCGATGAAGGACGCCTTGCCGGATATGGAAACGACGCTTGCCGCGTGACCGGGCGCTCTGGGCACGAGAAGGTGGGTTGGCCAGAGCTTAGCGATGCGCCCGGACGGGCGCATCGGACTTTAGTCGTAGAACCGCGCGGCCTGGCCGGCGGCCGGCAAGACGCTACGCGGCCGCGCCCTCGACCTCGTAGCGGACCTCGTGCGCCTCGCTGGGAACCGGCAGTTCCCAGCGATGCAGCATGCCCAGCAGCGCCTTGTTGCTCAGCGTGGTGTCGCGCTTGCCATTGCGCCGCAGCAGCTCCTCGCGCGGCTGTTCCAGGTACACGATCCGGACCTCGGCGCTGTAGGCGTAGCACAGGTCCAGCGCCTTGGATCGCATCTGCCGGCTCAGGTGCGTGGCATTCCACACGAAGGGCCGGGCCTCGCGCAGCAGCGCCTTCGCCATGTCCGTCGCGTGATGCGCCGCCTTGCCGTCGTTCTCGCCATGCTTCAGGCCCAGCGCCTCGCGCGCGTCGTCATAGGACACCACGGGCAGGCCCTGGCGATGCTCGCGCACCCAGGAGTCCTTGCCCGATGCCGGCAGGCCGCACATCAGCGTCACCTTCGAGCCGGGCGTCTGGAACAGCGGATAGTCCGGATGCACGTCGGCGCCACGGAAATAGCTCAGCCGCGTGTGCGCGTCGACGAAGGCCTTGGGTGCGCCATAGCAGCCTTCCTCGCGCGCCAGCTCGCGGAACAGCTCGATGCTGTCCAGCACGCGCGCCTGGTCGGCGCAGATGCGGCCGCGCATGTCGGCCTCGGCCAGCGCCGCAAGCAGGCGGATGTCCAGCTGCCACGACAGCTCGTGCACCGTCCAGGCCGGCGACACCGGACGGCGCGCGTCCTCCAGACAGTAGAACGGCACCTGATGCACCGCGATCAGCCGGCACACGGCCTCGCGCAAGGCGAAGGGCGCGCCGGCCTCCCACAACAGGATGCGCGCGTCGACCGCGCCCTTGCGCGAATGGCCGGGCTGGCCGATGCGGCCCGTCTCCGGATCCACCACGGTGGTGCGATGCTTGGCCACGTCGTGCAGCAGCGCGGCGAAGAACAGCACGCCGCGCTCGTCCGGCGTCGCCGCCAGATAGTCGGCCGATTGCAGCAAGGCGTCGACCACCATGCAGGTATGCGTCCACACATCGCCCTCGCCGTGATAGCGCGGCTCCTGAGGCGTGGCCTTGGCCTGCTCCAGCACGGGGAAGGCTTCCAGGCAGCGCGCGTAGTCCGGCGCCTGTCCGGGGGCAGGCACGAGCGCCTGCATCTGATTCCAATTCATGTCGGTTCTCCCGATTCGTTTATTTTGCCCGCCCGCCGCGCTCACTTGCGCGGCCTGGCGGCGGCTTCCAGCGCGTCCAGCCCGAACATCGTGCGCAGCCCCAGCGATTCCCAGGTCACGCAGGGACGCTCGGCATAGAGATCCACGCCCGGCGCCAGCCCGTTCGGCACGATGGGGCGGCTCGCATGATGCGAGCCGCTGTCCAGAATGGTCTGCACGAAGTCGCGGCGCACGAACTTGTAGCGGGCCAGCACCTGGCGATCGTCCTCGATCTTGAGGTACAGCCCCTCCGACAGGTCCGCGCCGTCGGTCTGGCGCCAGCACAGGTCCCAGTCCAGCCCCTCGCGCGCCACGGCCTGCCGAAGGCTGTCCTTCCAGGCCGCGCTCTTGCCCAGCGACCACCGCAGCAGGGCGCGCAGCTGCGCGGGCCGCGCCGGCATCGGGCCGGCGTACAACACCGGCACCGACAGCACGGGCGAACCGCCCAGCAGCGCGTGGCGACGCGGCGTCGACAGGAACACGCCCTCGCGCCGGTCATAGACGTCGAACTCATGGAAATGGTGCGGCAGGCAGTCGTAGAACACCGAATGCTTGCTGTACGTCCACTCGCCATACATGACGTAGCGGTCTTCGAGCGCGTGCAGCAGCCGCGCCTCGTGCGCGGCCGCCCATTGCTTGAACAGGTTGAACTGCCGTTCGCGGCCGCCACCCGTCAGGTAGTGGCCGCGCGATTGCAGCAGCAGGTCGGCCGCGCCGCTGAACGACAGGCCGGCGTTGGCGCCGTCGAGCTTTTCCTCGATGACGACGTGGCGGCCGGCCAGCGAGGCCAGCGGCGCCTGGTCGGCGGCGCTGTCGCCGGGCTGCAGCCGCGAGCCTTCGAGATGCGGCGTGCGCGGGTACTTCAGGATGGGATGGATATCGTCGTGATGCATGATTCGTCGCCCGCCGCGTTATTGGCGCGCACGGGCCTGGGACCAGGAAAGGGCCGACGAACGATGCGGGCGCGTGTCAGGTCGCTGTCCCGCCTGGAACCAGGAGGGAGCAGAGTCGCGGGAAAAAGGAAGCGGGTGTCGGGTTCCGCGCGCAGCCTCATGGCAGGCTGGGGGAACGCAGGCAGTGCCGCAGCCCATGCAGGCGCAGACCGCGCCGGATCGAGCTGCTTGCGGCAGTCGTCGGCGATTAGCGAGTGACGAAAGTGCGGGACACGTGTGGCTCCAGGGAAAACACGCTTGATGGAGAGAGCGCGAATTCTAGCGCGCGCTCATGAACGCGGGCAACACGTCGGGCGCGAAACGTCGCGCATTGCCAACGCATGCGCGTCATGGCGCGTCTGGAATAATGATGGCCGGCCGGCGGCCCGTTCGCGCCGCGCGCCCTTTTTCTCGCGTTGTTTTCCCAGGAGTTCCCATGCTCAGTCACTACCCCCGGTATCGCGCCGTTGCCGCGCAAGGTCTCGCGCACAAGCTGGGCGGCCTGCCCTGGGGCCTGCCCGTCGCGCGCTGGCCGCTGTGCGCGGAATGCGGCCGGCCCATGAGCCATCTGCTGCAGGCGCCCGGGCCGGCGGCGGACGAGGCCTCGCCCGCGCTGCCCTTGCAGGCCGACGAAGTGCTGTACGCGTTCAAGTGCGAGTGGGACAGCATCTGCAGCTTCTGGGAAGAGGACGGCGGCGCCAACGCGGTCTTCACCGTGCCGCGCGCGGAACTGGCGGACGGTCCGACCGCGCCGCCCGCGCATGCCGAGGACGGCGCGCCCGAAATCCTGCCGGAACTCGTCGTGGCCGACTGGCGCATCGCGGACGATGGCGCGCCCGCCGAGCTGGAGTCCGCGTTCTACGACTACGGCTTGCACGAAGGCCTGCCGGACGAGATCGCGCATCCGCATGACTGGGCCTCGGAATGGCGCACGAAGTTCGGCGGCGTGCCGTACTGGACCGCCAACGGCGCGCAGGGCGTGCCCGCCGGAAGGCTGCTGCTGCAGATCGACAACTGGGTGCAACTGGAAGACGGCGGCAGCGCGGAAGTGGCGAACTTCTGCTCGGACGGCACGGCGTACATCTTCGTCGACCGCTCGCGGGAAGCGCCGGTCTACACGATGATCATCAACCGCTGACCGGCAGGCGACGGCGCGCCTGAAACCCTAGCGCGCGCCCCATTGCCGCGACGCGTGCGCCAGCACCAGCTCGGTGGTGCGGCGCAGATGCTCGGCCAGCAGGTCCGAGGCGCGGACCGCGTCGCGCGCCAGCGTGGCCTCCAGCAGCTCGCGGTGCTCCCGCGCCACGTCGCGTCCGGGCGCCGGCGCGGACCCGGACGCGCCCGCCACCGACAGATGCCGGTAGCGCGCCGTCTGGTCGCGCAGCAGCTCGGCGATGGCGATCAGTGAATTCGAGCCGCTGCCGCTGATCAGCGCGGAATGGAAGGCCGCATGCGCCTGTTCCCATTCCGGGTTCAGGCCGCTGTCGTCCGGCAGCCGCAGCGCCACCCGGCCCAGCCGGTAATGCGCGCCGGCCAGGCGCTCTTCCCAGTCCAGCCCACCCTGCGCGATGGCGCGGCGCAGCGCCTCGCACTCCACATGGATGCGCGTGTCGGTGATGTCGGTGAGTTCGGCCGCCGATACGTCGGCCACGCGAAAGCCGCGCTGGTCCTCGGCGACGACGAAACCGCTGGTGGCCAGCCGCGACAGCGCTTCGCGCAGGGGGATCGCCCCGCTGCCGTAGCGCTCGCACAATTCCTTGATGCGCAGCCGCCCGCCCGGCGGCAGATGCCCCGAGATGATGTCGGCGCGGATGTCGTTCGCCAGCGCGGACGCGGCGGTGCGGAAGGAAGGCGGGGCGGAAAGCATGCGTGACGATAGCTGTGCCAGCTATGAAATTCAATCTGTGCAGGGAAAACCAGAATATATATATTTTTAACGAATACATATTATTTTAGCTACCACGCAGACCCTGGAGATCCCGTGAAACTGGCTACCGTCCAAATCGATGGCGCGCCCTGCGCCGCCGCCCTGCAACAAGACCGCCTGGCCCTGCTGGCCGCCCCCGGGACCGACCTGGGCGCGCTGCTGCGCCAGGGTCTCGGGCTGGCCGATTTCCAGCGCCTGGCCGCCGCCGCCACGATCCACGTCGATCCGAACCAGGCCGTCTTCCTGTCGCCGTCGATCGAGCCGCCCAAGATCCTGTGCGTGGGCCTGAACTACGCCGACCACACCAAGGAAAGCCCCTACGAACAGCCCGACTACCCGACGCTGTTCCTGCGCGTGGCGACCAGCCTGGGCGCCCACAACGCCATCGTCCACCGCCCCGCCCTCAGCGACTCGCTGGACTTCGAGGGCGAGATGGTCGTGGTGCTGGGCAAGGGCGGCCGCGACATTCCCAAGGACCGCGCGCTGGAACACGTGTTCGGCTACGCGGCCGGCAACGAGATCTCGGTACGCGAGTACCAGTTCAAGTCGCCGCAATGGACGGTCGGCAAGAACTTCGACGGCACCGGCGCCTGGGGCCCCTACGTGGTCACGGCCGACGAGCTGCCGCCGGGCGGGCGCGGGCTGCGCCTGGAGACCCGGCTGAACGGCGCCACCGTGCAGTCGGCCAGCACCACGGACATGCTGTTCGACGTGGCCACGGTGATCTCCACCGTCAGCCAGGCCATCACGCTGCAGGCCGGCGACATCATCTTCTCCGGCACGCCGGCCGGCGTGGGCTTCGGCCGCACGCCCAAGCTCTACATGAAGGCCGGCGACACGGTCGAAGTCGAGATCGAGCGCATCGGCCTGCTGCGCAATCACATCCTGGACCAGCCGAAGGCCGGCTGAACGTCCCGCGCGCATGACGGTCCGGCGGCGCCGGACCGCGTAGTTCCGATCTCCCTCTGGAATCCTGGAATGTCCGCCATGCAAACTCCCGCTACCCATCCCGCCGCCGCTGCGCGCAACGCCGTCCGACGCCGCTGGACCCAACTGCTGCTGGCCGCCGGCCTGGCCTCGTGCCTGGGCCTGGCCCAGGCCGCCGACTGGCCGGCCCGGCCCGTGAAGATCGTGGTGCCCTTCGCCGCCGGCGGCACCACCGACCTGATCGCGCGGCTGATCGCCGCGCCCATGTCGCAACAGCTCGGCCAGTCCGTCGTGATCGAGAACCGCCCCGGCGCGGGCGGCCTGCTGGGCGCGGACGCGGTCGCCAAATCCGCGCCGGACGGCTACACCGTGCTGATGGCGAATATCTCCTACCCGCTGGCCGCGCTGGTGGCGCAACGCGCCAAGCGGCTGAACTTCGATCCCTCGGCCGACCTGCGCAGCGTCAGCGTGGTGGCCAACGTGCCGCTGGTGATCACGTCCACGCCGTCGGTGCCGGCGCGCGACCTGCGCGAGTTCGCCGCCCTGCTCAAGCAGCAGCCGTCCGCGCACTACGCCTATGGATCGACCGGCCCCGGCTCCTATATCCACGTGTTCGGCGAGTGGTTCCAGCAGCAGGCCCAGGCCACCATGATCCACGTGCCCTTCAAGGGCGCGGCGCCGCTCAAGAGCGAAATGCTGGCGGGCCGGATCCAGATGGGCGGGGACCAGCTGTCCTCGTCCTTGAGCGACATCCGCGCCGGCTCGCTGACCGCGCTGGCCGTCACCTCGCCGCAGCGCTCGCCCGCCCTGCCCGACACGCCCACGGCCCGCGAGCTGGGCTATGCCGGCATCGAGACGGAAGGCTGGAACGGCCTGCTCGCACCCTCCCGCACGCCGGACGAGGTGGTCGCGCGCATCAACGCCGCCGTCGCGCATGCGCTGCGCCAGCCCGACGTGCGCCAGCGCCTGGCGGACCTGGGCGCAGAGCCCGGCGGGTCCAGTCCCGGCGCGATGGGTGAGTTGCTGGACCGGCAATTCGCGCAGTTCGGCCCCATGGTCGCGCGCCTGCAGCTCGACTGAGGCCCCGTTCCCATTGCCGCCCCCTCCCGGCCAGGAAGACCCGCCATGAAGAATCGCCGCCTCCGCATCGCCGCCCGCCTGTCGCTGTCCGCCGGCGCCCGCGCCGACGCGCCGCCCTTGTACCAGGACCTGGCGAAGCAGATCGTCGTCGAGCAGTGACAACCGCGAGCGCCGGCCCATGATGCCGGCCCGCAATGGAGACAGCCATGACCCCAGACGCATCGACCGCAGCCACGGCGCGGCTTGCCGTGCATTCGGTGGACGAGTTCGTGTTCAGCGTTCCCGACCTGGAAGCCGCGCGGCAGTTCTATGCGAGCTTCGGCCTGGACGTGCGCGACGAGGACGGCGGCCTGGCGCTGTACGCCTTCGGCCATCCGCAGCGCTGGGGCCGCATCTGGCAGGCGGCGGGACGCAAGCGGCTGTTGTGGCTCAGCCTGGGCATCCACGAGGGGGACGCGCCGCGCTTCGCCGAACGCCTGGATCAGCAGGGCATCGCGCGCATCACCGCGCCCGCCGGCGCGGACGATGGCGGCATCTGGATCGCCGGTCCCGACGGCCTGCCGCTACAGCTGCGCGCCGCGCCCAAGTCCTCGCCGTCGGCGCCGGCGCCGCAGACCCCGCCACAGCCCTGCGCCAATGCCGGCCGCGCCCCCGCCCGCAGCCGCGCGCCGCGCGTTCAGCCGCTGTACCTGTCGCACATCCTGCTGTTCAGCGCCGATGTGGCGCGGGCCACGCGCTTCTATGTGGACGTGCTCGGCCTGCGCGTGTCGGACACGTCCGGCGACGTGATCGCCTTTCTGCACAGCCCGCATGGCAGCGACCATCACCTGATCGCGCTGGCCAAGTCCGGCGGCCTGGGCCTGCACCACACCAGCTGGTGCGTGGCCTCGCTGGATGACGTGGGCCTGGGCATGGAACAGATGAGCGCGGCGGGCCATGGCGAGGGCTGGGGCGTCGGCCGCCACGTGCTGGGCTCCAACTACTTCCGCTACGTGCGCGACCCCTGGGGCAGCTACGCCGAGTATTCCTACGACATCGATTTCGTCGCGCCCGGCGCGCCATGGCCCGCGACCGACCATCCGCCCGAGGACGCGCTGTACGTCTGGGGGCCGGCCCTGCCCCCGGACTTCATCACGAACCACGAACAGGACGGCTGAGCGGCGGATGTCCTACGCCGACAGGCAACGAGGCTGGCGGGACCCCGCGCCCGCCCGCAGCGCCTGCGGCGCCCCCAGCGTCTGGCGCGCGCGCCGCACCTCGCCCATGACGCTGTCCACGGTGATGCCGTAGCGCAGCGCCACTTCGCGCGGCGACAGGTCTTCCACGCTGCGGGCCAGCAGGATGGCCTGGCGGCGGCTGGGCAGGGCCTGCAGGGCGCGCATGCAGGACAGCAGCTCCGAGCGCGCCTCGGCCACCTGCGCCGGACCCGGCGCGTCGTCGGCCAGCAGGCCGGCGTCGTCGCCGTCCTGGCCGACTTCGCGCCAGCCCTGGCGCAGGCCGTCCACGGCCAGGTTGCAGGCCATGCGGAACACGTAGGCGCCCGGATTGCGCACCTCGGCCGCCTGGCTGGTGGCCAGGCGCAGCCAGACATCGTGCAGGCTGTCGCCGGCCAGGTCCTCGCTGCCCAGGTAGGCCACCAACCGGCAACGCAGGTCGTCATAGTGGCTGGCGATGAAACGCTGCAGCGCCGTCGGCTCGCCCGCGCCGGCGGCGCCCGCCCGGATTTCCGCCGGGCGGGCCTCGGTGATGGCGGCCATGGTCACGGCTGCCAGTTGCGCCGCTCGGCCGGCGTCAGCGCGGCCTGCTGCACCGGCGTCAGCGGGCCGTCGCCGACCATCTGGAACACGCTGTCGGCCCGATAGATCGGCGCCTGCTTGCCGGCGTCGACGCTGGGGCTGGCCGGCGCGCGGCCGGCCGGCAGCTGCTCGTCGCCATAGCCCAGGATCTGCACCGAGATGATCGACGGCAGATTCTGGCGCGAGGCGGCGCGGTCGCGCTGCATCACGTCCTGCGCCGCCGCCGTGGCCGTGGAGGCCGCCGCGCTGGCGCTGGACAGGGCGCCGGTGTTGACCGAGGCCGTCACCGGGATGCCCTTGCTCTCGCCCTGCACCTGGATGTTGGCCGCGTTCACCACGTGCAGCGCCGCGATGTTGACGTTGCCCGACACCCGGATGCCGGCCTCGCCGGCGTCGATGGTGCCCAGCGGCGCGATCAGGTCCACGTCGCCCGCCGGCACCTCGGGAATCGGCGCCAGCGTGCCGATGCCGGCGCCGGTGGACGGCACGGTGGGCGACAGCGTCACGTTGCCGAAGGCGTCGTAGACGCGGCGCGGCGGCGTGTACAGCACCGTGGTCTTGGCGCCGCGCCCGGCGTTGATGTCGCCGTTCGCGGACCACGCCTGGATGTGGCCGCCGAAAGTGGTCATGATGCGGCTCTGGCCCAGCAGCACGCTGCCCTGCGCATAGAGCTGGATGTTGCCCTGGCCCTGCGTCACCACGCCGGCGCTGGCCGGCGGGGCCACGCCTTCCACGCCCAGCACCTGCTGGCCGCCCGGTGTCAGCAGCTGGATGTTGCCGCCGAAACTGCTGCGCAGTCCCGCGCCGCCGTACATCGTGAAGCTGCCCTCGTAGCGGATCGGACCACCGGCGGCATCGCTCTCGGGGAACAGCGCCGCGATGGCGCGGCGTCCGCGCAGGTAGCTGCCGAAGCGCGGGCCGCCTTCCTCGTTGTACTCGCGGCCGCCTTCCTTCAGCTCGGCGAAGAACAGCTGGCGCGCATAGATGCCGCGCTCCGCCGGCGCCAGCGCCGCGAAGGCCGCGGCCGCGCCGTCCTGGCCGCCCTCGTAGCCATGCTGCTTGCGCAGCCAGTTCACCAGGTGCAGCTCGCTTTCCTGGCGATAGTCCTGCGACAGATCGCGGCGCTTGCGCGAGGCGTCGGCGGCGGCCTGGGCGTCCACCTTCGCCTGCTGCCGCGTCAGCTCGCCCTGCGCGCCCTGCTCGTCGCCCTGATAGCCGAAGTGCAGGCGCAGCCAGTTCGCCAGCGTCATTTCGCCGCCGTAGGACCGCACCACGCGATCCGGATTCGCGCCCAGCGTTTCGCCGGCGGCCAGCGCGCGGGTCGGATCCAGATAGCGCGCCAGCAGGCCCGCGTAGTCCGGTCCCGCCGCGCCCACGCCGGCCAGCACAGCGATGTCCGCGCCAAGCCGGTTGTCGCCGCGCACGATGGCGCCCAGGCTGCGCACGCTGGCCGCGTCGTCCTGACGCACCTGGCGCGCCGCCTGCATCAGCAGCGTGCCGGGGCCCGCCACCTGCGCATTGGCGTAGATGATGTCGCGGCCGGCCTCGATCAGCGACAGGTCGCGCGCATTGTTGTGCAGCGCGGTGACATTCAGGCGCATGATGTCGCGGCCCGCCCGCACCGATACCGGCACGGCGGCCTCGTACCAGGTGTCCGTGCTGCGGCCGGTATTGCTCATGTCGACCACCGCGCCGCTCTTCAGGCCGAGGATGTCGCCCGTGACCGCGTAGAACCTGGCGACGGTGTCATCGCCCGCGTGCAGCGCGCGGTTCGTGGGCGAAGCCGGCCCGAAGACGAACAGCGGCTTGTTGTACCCCAGCGACCCAGGCTCCACGCCATCCTTGCTGGTGTTGGTCAGGATGGGATTGCCGTTCGAGACCTCGAAGGCGCTGAAGGCCGGACGCCAGGGCGTGGGCAGCGGCGCATCGGCCGCCGACATCGACACGGCATGGGCGCCATTGGCCAGGATGGAGCGGCCCGCCAGCATCTCGAGCTGGCCGCCCGCCGACGGCGCCAGCAGCAGCACCGGGTTGTCGTAGCCCGCGGCATTGTCGGCCAACACGATGTTGCCGCCGGCCGCCACGGCGCGCACGATGGACGGATATACGAAATAGCGTCGGCCGTCCGCCGACACTCGCGTGACATCGGAGGACAGTTCTTCTCCCAGGAACCGGCTGTTGCTGACGGTCATCGGGGTGAGGTTGCCGCCGGCCGAGAACAGATTGATCGCGGTGGACGGCGTCCACAGCGTGAACCAGCCGTTGCCGCCGCCGACGACCGGATCCGCCGCGCCGATCATCTGGTAGGGACTGGAATTGACCTGCGTGACGCGGCCGGGGTCGCTGACGCCGCCCAGCACCAGGTCGGCGCGCGTGTCGATCCAGGCCACGGCGTCGCCCAGCACCAGGCGCGGCCCGCCCATGACCCGGCCCCCGGCCACGGCATACGGATCCGGAGCGCGCAATCCCGAGCCGTCGCCGTAGCGCAGGTCCATGCCGCCCATCTGTCCGGCCGACAGGCTGATCCGGCCGCGCAGGTTGCCGAGCACGCCGTTCAGGTCCAGGTTGTCGGACCCGCCCGTATGCGACGGCCCGATCGCCTGCAGCTGGGTGGCGCTCAGCGTGGGATTGAGGCTGCCGCCGATGCGCAGGTCCAGATCGCCGCCGCCGGTCAGCACCAGGTTGCCGTCCAGCAGGCGGCCGGTGCTGGCGACCACCGCCGTCAGCCCTTGCGAGCGCGCCGCCATGCCGTTGACATAGAGCGCCGCGTCACCGCGCGCGTCGCGCACGCCCGCGTCGCGGCCGGCGGCGATGCTGACGTTGCCGCCGCCCAGCGTGCCGAAGCCGGTGAAACCCACCACCCTCGGTTCCTTGTAGCCGGCGCCGTAGGGGGAATCGACCGTGTAGGCGCCGAAATTGATCCACCAGCTGGGCGCGATATCGGCCACGCCCGGCGTGCCGATGCTGCCCTGGCGCCACAGCCAGGCGCCGGTCATCGTGCTGGAATAGCGCGCCAGGCTGCTGGTCCAGTCGACCTCGACGCCGCTGTTGGCCGCGGCTCCCATGGCATCGCCGTATACGTCGCGCGCGGCATCGACCAGCAGGTTGCCGCCGTGATCGGGATACCAGGCCCGGTAAGACGCCAGGGCGGCGTCGTACTTGCCGTCCAGCTGCATCAAGCCCAGCACGCCGGTCTTGCCGTCATAGCCGCGCGCCAGGTTGAAGCGCGCGTCGGCCGCGCCCAGCGAGGTGGGCGTGCCGGCGGTGTACACGCCGTACAGCGAGGCCATGCCCACGTCGCGCCCGGCCAGCAGCGACAGGTCGCCGGCGCCGGTGCGCAGCACGCTGAACAAGGGCGAGCCGAAGACGTACTTGTAGGTGCGGGTGATGATGGTTTCCGAGGTGCCGCCGCCCTCGCAGTGGGCGGCGTTGGCGCAGATGGCATCCTCGGTCTTGTTGAGCGCGGCGGCCATTTCCTGCACCGTCTTGCCGACCCAGCTGGCGTTGCCCGCCCATTGCTGCGATCCGGCGGCAGTCACCCTGCGCGGTTCCGGTTCGCAATAGGCGCCCCAGGAACACATCGTTTCCCAGTCCAGCTGCCATTCGTCGGCGATCGGCTTGATCGGCTTGCCAGCCAGCGAGGGATCTCCGATCAATTCCTCGGCCCCCAGCGGCGTCAGCACCATCACGCCGACAAAGATGGTCTTGGAGGTCTCGGTTCCCCGGCCCGCCAGGCCATAGTGCGTGTCGGACATCACCAGATCGCCCTTGCTCAGGACGTTGCGCGTGCGCACGTCGGCCGAGCCCAGGTCGGCGCCGGCCACCGCGGTCAGCGTCCAGGCGCTGGCGCCCGCGCCCAGCATGGGCGCCAGCGCCCAGTTGCGGCCCTGCTTGCCGTCCGGCCCCTTGGGCCGCAGGTCCACCGGCTTGCCGCCCAGCAGCACCAGCTTGGTCTGCGACGGGATCAGCGAGCCCTGCGCCAGCGTGATCTGCGCACTGGCCTTCAAGTCGGCCGGCAGCGGCACGCCCTTGGGCCAGGTGAAGGCGCGCACGGCGGCCTCGCCGCGCAGGACGAAACCGGCGCCCAGTTGCGCGCCCGGCGCGAGCTTGAGCTCGCCGGCCAGCACGGTGCCGGCGCGCAGCACGCGGCCGTCAGCGGCCGTGACGTCGCCGGTCAGCACCAGCCCGGCCGGCAGCGACAGGGCCGCGTCCAGCGTCATCGCCACGGGCAGCACGGTGCCGGCGGGCAGCGTGACGGGCGCGACCGGCAGGTCGTAGTTCAGCTTGCTGCCGGTGGGGAACATCGTGCCGGCCTCCAGCTTGACACCGCCGATCGGCACCACCAGGTCGCCGCCAAAAGCCGTGATGCCCTGCGAGCCGAGACGGCCCTGGACCAGCTGCCAGCCGGCGTCGTCCGGCGACTCCGGCGGCGGCCCGAAGCCGTCGTTGATGCTGCCGTAGATATTCAGGTTGCCGCCGGCGCGCAGCACCAGCACGCCGGGTTCGCCATAGCCGCGCCGCGCGGGCGTGAGGCGGTCGGCGCCCGGGCCGTAGCGGTAGTTGGACAGGTCGATGTCGCCGGACACGGTCAGGTCGCCGTCCGGCGTGGCGCTGACGACTTCCACGCCCGGACGCAGCTTGTACGCGCCCAGGCCGGCCAGGCGCGCGGCCACCGCCGGGTTGGCCAGCGCGGCGTTCATGTAGGTCTGGTTCTCGCCGTCGATGCCGTCCAGATAGCCTTGCGTGATTTCCTGCGGGCGCTTGCCGGTGACGTCCGGCGCGGCGGCCAGCGGCGCGTCATCGTAGCGGCGGAAGGCGTTCACCGCCACCGTCTTGGCGCCCTGGATCAGCGGAGTGCCCGCGACCGACACGGCCACGTCGCTGGCGCCGTTGCCCGAGCCGGCGATCGCGCCGCGCTCGGCGCCGCCGCCCAGGCGGCGCGCGTTCAGGTCCAGCGTGCCGCGAGCCACGCCGTCGTTGTTCTGCGCGCCGACGCCGGCGCGCAGGTCCACCTGGGCGCCGGCGCCCAGCGACAGCGTGCCGGTGCGCGAGGTCAGGTCGACGATGGCGCGGTTGGCGCTGTCGATGATCTTGCCGTAGCTGTCCACGCGCAGCGTGGTCGAATGCGCGTCGAGCGCGCCGTTGATGACCAGGTCGCCCATGGCCGCCAGGCGGATGCTGCCGACCTGCGGACCGCTGGCGTCGATGCGACCGTTGACGGTGAGGCTGCCGCCGTCGACCACCAGCTCGACGTTGCGGGCCCGCAGCTCGTCGCCGACCGTCAGGTCGCCGCGCTTGATCTGGAAGCGGCGCGCGCCGAAGAATCCGCCTTCGGTCAGGCGGGCGTTCAGCTCGCCGAAGTCGGCCAGCGCCTGCGCGCGCAGCACGGCCTCGCCACCTTCATACGGCACCAGCGTGCCGCCCGCGTCATAGCGGCCGGAGGCCGTGGCGCGCAAGGTGCCGCCCAGGTCGATGCGGCCCGCCGAGACGCCCAGCGCGATGGCCTGCACGCGGCCGGCGCGGTTGTTGCGCGCCGACACGTCGATGAGCGCGCCCTTGGCCTGCGTGATATCGCCGGCCATGCTCTGCAGTTCCAGGTCGCCGCCCCAGCTGTAGCGCAGCTGGTCGAACAGGCGCACCTCGCGGCCGGCCAGGTCGATGCGCGAACCCGCGCCCAGCGCGATGTTGTCGTCGGCCTTGATCGACAGCTTGCCCGAAGGCAGCGCCACCGTCGTGTCCAGCGACACGCTGCGGCCGGCCAGGTTGATGGTGGCGCCCAGCGCGTCGCGCGCGGCCGCGGCCGCGCCGGTGCCGGCGACGGACAGCGCACCGCCGGCCTTGACCGTCATCACCGAACCGGCCTCGCCGGTCAGGAGCGGCGAGCGGATCAGCAGGTCGCCGCCGCGATAGCGCCAGCCGTCCTGCGCGTTGTAGCCGTCCTGTTCGTGATAGACCGACAGTCCGCCCCGGGCCCGGCCGGAGATCATCTTGGCGGCGTCCAGGGTCACGGAGGAAAAGCCCAGCAGCAGGCGCTCGGCCGTCACCAGATCGTTCGGCAGCTGATACGGCGAGGACTCCAGCCGGATCGTGTCGGCCACGACGTTCAGCTTGCCGTGTCCGAGCTGGTCCAGCATGGCGCCGCCGGGCGCCTGCGGCTTGGTGGCGCCGACATTGATGCCGTTGCGGTCCGCGGCGATCGCGCCCGCCCAGATGAATTCGCCGGCGGCGATGGTGGCCGTGTCGCCCGCCGCGCCATAGCCGTAGATGGCCGGCGCGCCCAGCACCAGACGCTGCAGCGAGCGTCCGCCCGCGCCGCGCGCGTCCAGCGCCACCGCGCCGTACACGTTGATCGACTCGTTCGCGTTCAGGATCAGGCTCTCGAGCGCCGGCGCGCCCAGCGCCGTATTGCCACGCAGCAGCGTGGCCAGCACGTCCTGGTTCATCTCCAGGCCCGGCGGCAGGTGGCCCGCCGCGCCGGCCTGCTGCAAGGCCTGGGCGCTGCCCAGGTTGACGGCCGATACGCTCAGCGCCAGGTTGCGCGTGCCGTACTGCACCGTGTCGCGCCAGGTGAAGCCGCCGCTGGTGGCCGCGCCGATGGATCCTTCGGACAGCAGCAGGGACGCGCCGCCGCAGGCCGCGACGCAGCCGCCCACGTCGATGGCGGTGCCGGCGCCGCCCTTGGGCGCCATCAGGTTCACCAGCCCGTTCGATACGGCCAGCAAGGCGCCCGAGGTCAGCGCGTAGTACGTGCCCGTGCGCGCGTCCAGCGCCGCCGCGCCGCGCCCGAGCGTGGACAGCGTCGCGCCCTGCTCGACCACGATGCCGCGCCCGCCGGAGGCCGCGTACAGGAAAATCTCGGGCGCCGACAGCACGGCGCCGCTGCGCACCAGCAGTTGCGTGTTCTTGGCGTACACGTCCATCTGGCCCGAGTCGTACACGCCCCGGCCCGGCGTGCCGCCCAGGAACATCGCGCCGGCGGACAGCGCGTTCAGATCCGAGGCCTGGATCGCCGCGGCCTTGGGCCCGAGGATGGGCGCCTGTCCCGCCGCCAGGATCTCAAGCCCCTGGGCCGGCCCGTTGACGACCAGGCTGCCCGCGTATCCGCCGCTGTCCTTCGGCACGCCGAAGCGCGCCAGGCCCTTGAACGACAGCGCCGGCTGCCGGCCCATGCCCGCGCCCTCGTCCAGGGTCAGCTGCAGCGCGCGGGCGTCGACGGTCATCAGGCCGCGCTGGGTGCCCTTGCGCGCCGCGTCCGCCAGGAGGAAGGCGTTGTAGGAGGTCTCGTTGTATTGCGCATGGCGCCGCAGCACGTCGCCCGGCGTGAACAGCAGGCTGGTCGGCAGCGCCGCCCGCTGCGCGGTGCCGGCCGTGCCCAGCCAGCCGCTGCCGACCCAGGAACCGCCGCGCGTGCGCGCCACGGCGGACGCGTCATAGGCGCCCTGCGCGCCCAGCTCGACGCGGAACGCGCCCGGCAACAGCGCATAGGTCGAGGGCAACAGCGTATAGGTGCCGGCCGGCAGGCCCGGCACGCCGGCGCCGATGGTCACCTGCCGGCCCACCGCCGGACTGCCCGCGCCCGCGTCGGCCGCGATCGGCGCCTGGTTGCCGGCAAAGCCCGGCACGATGGCATAGACGGCGTTGCCCGAACGGCTGAAGCCGAATCCCGGATTGGCGTCGGCCATGGCGTAACGCAGCACGTCCACCGAGCCGCCGCGTCCGCGCACGAAGGCGCCGCCGCTCAGTTCGCCGCCGCCGGACACATCCAGCACGGCGCCCTCGGCCACCTCGACCGCCTTGCCCTGGATCTCGATCTTGCGGCCGTCGTAGCCGGAGGAACCGGTGGCGTCCGGCTTCACCTCGTTGCCGGCGTAGAGGTACTTCACCCCATCCACGGTGCCGCCATAGGGCATGAGCAGCCCCGCGCCGCTGACGGAGGTCAGGCTGCCCGGCAGGAACCGTACCGTGCCCGGCGCCTGCGGGTTGCTTTCGAAGACGATGCTGCCCAGCGGCGCGCGCAGCACGCCGCCCTGTTCGATCAGCGGCGCCATGAGCGTCAGCCCGCCGAACGCGGCATACGGCACCGCGGGCAGATCGCCGGAGGCGCGCTGGATCGTCAGGACCGCCTTGGGGTTGTAGCTGTAAATGTCTCCCTGCGGCCCCTTTGCCACGTACTCGCCCGCGGCGATGATGCCGCCGCCCCGGGTGGTCGGGTAGATCTGCGCGGCGCTCAGCGTCATGCGGTCGGGCGCCGCCAGCTTGGTGCGGATGCTGCGGTCGACAAAGCCCGGGCTGCCCATGCGCAGGTCGCCCTGGACGTCGAAGCGCACGTCGTCAAAGCCGATCAGGTCGCGCAGGCCGCGCACATCCACCAGATTCGCCGACACGTTCAGCCGGTTGCCGTTGTGGAAGTACTTCAGCGGCTCGGGTCCGAGTTGCACGAAGAAATCGGCGCCCTGCAGCCCCACATAGCGCGACTGATTGAACAGCAGGTAGGGCGCGCGCAGGTCCACCACGCTGGCCGCCGGCGCGTCGGCGCGCAGCGTCAGCACCCCCGACAGGCGCAGGCTCTGGCGCATGGCCAGCGTCACGTTGCCGTCGGCGAACACGCTGGCATCGAGCGCCAGGTTGTCGAAGCCGCCCGCCTCGACGCGGTCCACGCCCAGGCGGCCCGTGCCGTAGACCAGCTCGGCGCTGGCCTGGCCCGGCCGCAGGCCGGCGGCCAGCCGGCTCTCGCCCTGGCGCTGCGTCAGCACCAGCCGGCGCTCCTGCAGCACCGCCTGTTCCGGCGACAGGTTGCGCTGGTAGAAGGCACCGCCGAACGCAATGCCCAACGTGCCGCCGGCCGCCTGCGCCGAACCGGCCGCCGCGCGCAGCGCGCCGTCCAGATGCAGGCTGTTGGCCGAGGCCAGCACGATGCTGCCGCCGTCCGAGCCGACCAGCGTCGCGCCGCGTCCCGGCAGGTCCAGCACGGCCTGCGTGCCGGACGCGTCCAGCAGCGAGCCGGGACGCAGGATGACGTGGCGGTCGATGGGACGGGTGCGCGTATCGACATCGGCCTCCCAGTTCAGCGTGCCGCCGATCTCGATGGCGCCGCCGGCCTGCACCGTGCCATAGCGCCGACCCCTGGCGTCGGTCGCCACATGGCTGCGGCCGGCGGTGTCCAGCACCGCCTGCTCGCCGATCCAGACCGAACGGGGATTGGCCTTGGGCACATAGGGCTGCTCGCCCTGGCGCGGCTCCTGGATGGAAATGCGGCCGCCCCAGGCATCGAGACGGCCCAGCACGGTGATCTGGTCGGCGCCCCGGATCTGGATCGAGCGGCCGGGATCGACGCTGACGCGCGCGCCCTCGCCCACCACGATGGGGCCGCCTTGCGCGGCCCGGTCCGAGTACAGCGCCAGGTCGGCGCCGGCGCGTTGCGTCAGCGTGCCGCGCAGCGCGTCCTCGGTGTACAGCGCCGGCGTCCAGCGCGTCAGGACGTCGGCGGGCGGGGCGCCCGATCCGGGCGCCTGCGCGGCGCCGCCTTCCAGCCGCAGCACCGGCATGAGCACGTCGATCTGCGCGCCGTCCGCGACGGTCAGGCCCTTGTAGCCGTTGATCTCGTACTTGCCGAAGCCGGTGCTGAACAATAACGGGTCCAGCCGCAGCGTGGTGACGTCCTGCGCATCCACGGGGCCGCCCAGCACGATCTTGCCGCCGCTGGCCACGGACAGCGTGCCGCCGCCCGTGACGCCGTAGCCGCGCACCTCGCCCGCGAAGGACAGCAAACCGCCGTTGGAAGGAATCTGGCCCAGCACATGCGAGGCCAGCGTCACGTTGCCGCCCTTGCCGCCTTGCAGCTTGCCATCGGACAACAGCGAGGCGCCGGCGGTCACGTCCAGCACGCTGCCCGCGTCCACGGCCACGTCACCGGTGCCGCGCAGCGCGATGCGGCCGCCGTCGCGCACCGGCAGGCCGGCCAGGCCGTCGGCGTCCCGCAGCAGATTGGCCCAGACGCCGCGCGCGTCCAGCATCACGCCGCCCGCGACGTGCAGCCGCGCCTGCTGGTTGGCGGCCGGGGCCAGCGCCGAGTCCTCGAGCCGCACGGCCAGGAACGACGGTTGATACAGCACGTTGCCGGCCTGGATCAGGCCGCCACGGCTGGTCAGATTGGCCTTGATGTCCACATCCGGCGCATACAGCGTGATTTCGCCGCCATCGGCGCCGCGCAAGGCCGCATCGACGGTGATGGAACGTCCGGCCGCGACGCGCAGCCGGCCCAGCGAGAAGCCGTTGAGCTGGTTCGCGTCCAGGAACAGCTTGCCCTTGTTTTCCTGCGGCAAGGCGGCGCCCAGGTCCAGGCCGTCGGCCACCCGCTCGCGCCCCGCGCCCAGCACCACTTCGGCCACCGTGTCGCCGGTGGCGCCCAGCTGGGAATAGATCTGGCGCGAGGCCGTGTCGTAGTAGCGCACATCGTTGCCGACCACCAGGCCGGCGCGGCGCGCGGCGGCGCGCTGCGACTGGCTGTAGCCGTCCAGCCCGGACTGCGGCGCGCGGTCCTGGCGCGTGCCCTGGTAGGTGTCGCCGACCAGATCGCCTTCCAGCACGGCGCTGCGGGTCGAGATGAGCAGCGTGCCGGCGTCGCGGCCGACCGTGTAGCCGTCCTCGTAGCGGGTGCGCGGCGCCAGCAGCGGGTTGTAGAAGCGGCGCGTGGCCTTTTCGCCCCAGCGCGCGGAACGCTGTTCGTAGCCTTGGTAGACGCCGGTGTAGAGCACGTCGCCCGGAGCCTTGTCCGCCACGTACAGGCGACCGTCCGCGCCGCGCAGCCAGGTCTGCTGCAAGGTGCCGGCGCGCACGTCCAGCGTGCCGCCCGACAGGTTGATGCCGGAGCCCTTCTGCGTCACCACCTCGGCGCCCTCGAAGCGCACCTGGCCGCCCTGCGCCAGCCAGTGGCTGACCGGCACGCCCATGGTGCCCAGGTAGCCGCCGACTTCCAGCAGGCCGCCGCCGCTGTACCAGCGGTCGCCGTCATAACCGCCGCTGCCGCTGGCGACGCGGATCAGCTCGCGCCGGTCCAGCCAGATATCACCGTTGTTGAGCTTGCCGCTGTCGCGGTTCATCGGCGCGTCGCGCTGCTCGTTGCCCTGGACGTTGATCTTGAGATTGTTCGATTCCATCGACACGGCCACGCCGATGGCGCCGCTCACGTCGATCTGCGCGCCGTCGCGCACCAACGTGCGCTTGCCGGCCTTGACCCCGACCTGCCCGCCGGTCGCCAGCGTCAGCGAATCGCCCTGGAAGTCGACCGTGCCGCCGCTCTCCACCTGCACCAGCGACAGGTCGCGGCGGTACGGGTCGGTCTGCCCCAGCGTCTGGCCGGTGGCCAGGCTGGCGGGCATCAGGGCGTCGCGCTGGCCGTCCAGCGCGGTGGCGCCGTCCAGGTCCACCAGGATGGCGGTGGTCGAGCCGGAACGCAGCGTCACCGCGCCGTCGGCGCCCACGCCGTTCAGATGGATGGTGCCGCGCGCGTCCACCGAGGTGGTCGAGGCCAGCACGCCGGCCTGCTCGACCTGGCGCGCGGCCAGCGTGATGTCGCCCAGCGGCGACAGGATCAGGCCGCGATTGCGCACCGTGCCTACGCCCGAGGCCGTCACTTCATTGCCGCGCGTGGTCGAGGCGACGTTGCCCTCGGTGCCCTGGCCGCGCTTGATCACGAAATTGTCGCCGGCCGCCAGCGCCGCCTGGCCCTTGGGCGTGGTGATGGTGCCGGCATTGTCGACCTCGCGGCCCAGCAGCAGGACGTAGCCGCCGGACTGGGTCACGGTCGAAGGACGGCTGGTCTCCATGACCGCGCCCGGACGCAGCTCGATCTTGCCCAGCGCATCGGTGAAACCGGGCGTCTTGCCGTCCGCGCTGTACAGGCCGTTGTTCTGGAACTGCTCGTCGCTGAGACGCGTGGCCGCGGCCACCAGGTTGCGCACGTTCACCTGCGCGCCGCCGTCGAACACCACGCCGTTGCGGTTGACGATCATCACCGTGCCGTCGGCCTTGATCTGGCCTTGGATCTGCGAGGGGCGCGCCTTCGGATCGTTGACGCGGTTCAGCACCGCCCAGTTCGGATCCTGGCGGAATTGCACCGTGGTGTTGCGGCCGACGTTGAAGGTCTCCCAATTCAGGATGGCCTTCTCGCCGGTCTGCTCGATGGCGACGTTGACGCGGCCGTTGGCGGCGGTCTGCACCGGCGCCCTGGCGTTGCGCCAGCCGGCGGTCAGGGGATTGGCGTCCACCTTGAGACCGCCCTCCGCCAGGCCGTCCGGCGCCGCGCCGCCCGTGGCCGGCGCGGCGTCGCGGGCCGCGCGCTGGGCCGCCTGCTGCGCGGCGATCGACGCGGCGGTGCGCCCCAGGTTGCCCACCGAGCGTTGCAGCTGCTCGCGCGCGGCCTGCGACTGGCGCGCGCCGTCCGGCAGCCCCAGCGCCGGTTGCCCGTTGGGCAGGCGGCCCGTGACCGCCGTGTTGGCCTGCGCCGCGCCCTTGGCCGCGAACCAGCCGCTGCTGAACGCGGCGGGCTGGGCATGGGCGGCGCCCGCGCCGACGAGCGCGAGCGAGGCCAGCGCGGTCGCCAGCGGCGTGCGGCGCGGCGCCCGCCGACCCTTGAGGCTGGCGACGGAGCGGTTGCGGATGCGGGAGGGAGTGCGGGTGTGGCCGGGCATGGAAACGGACTCAGGTTGGGGACCGGATGACGCGCGCCCGGTATGACTCGGGCCGCTCGCCTGCGATATCTCCTGTCGTGTTTGCCCGCCCGGAACCCGAACTGGTTTTTTCGTGAATCTTTTGTGTCAGCTCAATAACACGATGCCCTTGGGCAGCTGGCGCACATGCGCGCCGAAGGCCTCGCGGATCCGGTCGATCGCCAGGTCCAGCCGGGCGATCTGGAAGCGCCCGCTGACCCGCCGCGCCGCCAGCGCATCGTCCAGCACCATGATGCGGCCGGGCCGGTAGCGGTTGATCTCGGCCACCGCCTCGGCCAGCGGCATGTCGCGGAACACCAGCACGCCCTCGCGCCAGCCCATGGCCTGCTCCAGGTCGGCGCGCGCCGGCGCCGTCACCGCGACGGCGCCGTAGCGCGCCTGCTGGCCGGCTTCCAGCGCCAGTTCGCGCGAGGGATGGCGGATATCCACGCGGCCCCGCAGGCAGGTGACCGTGACCTCGTCGCCGCTGCGGCGCAGCCCCACGCTGGCGGCGCCCAGCAGGATCTCGCCGGCGCCGGCCGCGACGGTCAGGCCCTGGCCCTGCTCGGCGCAGGTGATCGCGGCCTGCCCTTCCAGCAGTTCCAGGCGGCGCGGACCGTCGGCCACGTTCATGCGGGTGCGCGCGTCCAGTTCGACCACGGCCTGCCCGCCGCCCCAGTCGACGGTGCGCTGCTCGCCCACCGCCGTGCTGTAGTCCGCGCCCAGTCCTTCCAGGCTGGCCCACCAGCCCAATGGCGGCAGCGCGGCGGCGGCCGCTGCCGCGCCGGCCCCGGCCAGGCCCGCGCGCAGCAGCACCCGGCGGCCGGGCCGCGCCAGCGCGGCCGCCGCCGCGCGCGGATGCGCGGCGCGGAACGCCCTGCCGGCCTGTCCGATGTCCACCCAGGCGCGCCGCGCCCGCTCGAACGCCGCCGCGTGCGCGTCGCTGTGCGCGCACCATTCCCGCAACGCCAGCGCGTCGCGCCGCGTGGCCTGCCCGGACTGGATGCGCCGCACCCAGGCCTCGGCCTCGCTGTCCAGCGCCTTGGCGCCCGATTTGAAGTAGCGGCTGAAAATCATCGATCCGACCTTGAATACGGCAGGCGCGCGCGGCAATAGGCCTGCGCGTGCTGCAGCTCGCGCTCCACCATGCGTACCGAAATGCCATGCCGCGCCGCCAGCTCCTTTTGCGTGACGCCGTCCAGGCGCGCCGCCAGCAGGATCTCGCGCTGGCGCTCCGGCATGCGCTCCAGCGCCCGCATCAGGGTCTGCAGCGCCTGCCGGTCCTCCGCGATCTGCGCCGGACCGGGCGCGGCGTCGGGCGTCAGCCCCAGGATCTCGTCGGTCTCGGCGCGCGTCAGCCTTTCATCGCCCGAGCGCGCGTAGTCGGCGGCGATGTGGAAAGCCATGCGGTAGATGTAGGCCTCGGGCTGCCGCACCGCCTCGGGCGCGGCGACGCCGTCCAACTTCAGATAAGCGTCCTGCAACGCGTCGCCCGCCAGCTCGTCATTGCCCAGGCGGGCGGAAAGGCGGCGCTTGAGCCGGTCATAGTGGGTGACCAGCGACTTGCGCAACGAAGCCAGGCCGCCGTCCTTCATGGGGCCGGTCCCTGGCATGGCGGACCGGGATGGCGGTCCTGGCGGAACGCGTCCGCGCTCTTGCCGTTATGCAAGACAGTCTCCGGTGGCCGCGGCCTGCCCAGGCCGGATCACAAAGGTGATGGGCTGGCCCACGCCCGGCGGCGCGGCCTCGTCCAGTTTCAATCGTCCCAGCCGCTGCGTCAGCAGCTGATCGCGCTCGGGCGAACCCGTGGAATCCAGCAGGCGCACGCGCCGCACCTGGCCGCTGTCGCCGAACCACAGGCTGACCGCCGCGCGGTAGCTGCCCGGGCGCACATCCGGGTCGCCGCAAAGCAGCGCGCGCATGGCGGCCTGCAGCTTGCCGTAGTAGCGCTGCCGCGCCGCCAGCGTCTCGGCCGGCCCCGGCGCGGCTGTCGCCACGGCGGCGAGCGTGAAGGTGTCCGGCGAGCCGTAGCGCGCCTGCAAGCCTGAATCGCCCAGCATCAGCCGCAGCGCCGATTCCGCCGTGTAATGCCCCGCCACGCCGCGCGAGCGCCTGCCCGCGACCAGCCCGCTGTCGTACAACCCGGAATGTCCGGTGCTGGCGGTGAAGCGCTGCAGCGCCTCGGCCAGCGGCAGCGCCGGGATGTCGAAGAAGCGCAGGCCCTGCGCGTCCCCGGCCGGCGCCGCCTGGCCGCGCGCCGCCAATGCCGCGACGAGCAGGAGGCAACGAGTCAGGAACCGCGCGCCGCGCGCGCCTCGAAAGTGAGCCATGGCAGGAATAGTCGAACATAGCCGTCGATGCTCACCGCGAGGACGGGAGGCGCCAGTGCTGCCGCAGCATAGTCCGGGCATGTGACCGGTACATGACGCGTCACGGCGCGAAGCCCGCGCCGCCGGCCGATGACCTCAGGAACCGCCGGAGCCCGCCCGCGCCGCGTCGGCGCGCGGCGCGGCCATCGCCCTCGCATAACTGGACGGCGCGGCCCGCAGATACAGCGCGGCGACGACGGCGACGCAGGCCAGATGCAGCAGCCAGCCGTCGCGAAAGCCCCCGGTGGCCTCGCGCAACGCCGCCACGATCCAGGGCGGCGCCGCCGCGATCAGGAAGCCGCCGCCCTGCACATAGGAAGACAGCACGCCGGCGCGCAGGGGATCCGGCAGATGGTCCTGCGCCACGATCAGCGACAGGGCGAAGCAGCCGCCCAGTCCCGCTCCCAGCAGCATGGCCCAGGCGATGGGCGCCGCGTCCGGCCGCCACGCCAGGGCGGCGAAACCCGCCGCCTGCAGGACCAGGGTCAGCCACAGCCAGGGCCGGCGGTCCTCGTGCTTGCGGGCCAGCACCGGCAGCAGCAACGCCGCGGCCGCCTGGCATACCGTCAGGGCCGCGAGCAGGCTGCCGCTGGCCGCCGCGCTCCAGCCCCGCTCCTGATAGAACGGCGCCAGCCACGCCACCACCGACGAATAGCCGCCGTTGACCAGGCCGAAGCAGGCCATCAGCAGCCAGACGCGCGGCCGCGCCAGATAGGTCGCGGCCGCCATGCGGCCGGAGCGGACGGCCTCGTCGGGCGGCAGGCTGCGCGCCGCCAGCGCCAGCGCGAGCAGCGCGGGCACGGCCATCCAGGCCAGGCCGATGCGCCAGTCGCCGCTGGCGGCGGCCGCCAGCGGCGACAGCTGCGCGCCCAGCGCGCCGCCCGCCATCAGCATCGACGAGTACAGCCCCATGACCACGCCGACATGGCGCGGGAACTGCCGCTTGATGATGCCGGGCAACACGGCCTGCACCACCGCCGCGCCCAGGCCCAGCATGGCGGCGGTGCCGATCAGCTGCCAGCCGGCCGAGGCCCACAGCCGCAGCGATGAGCCGACCGCCAGCAGCGCCAACGCCAGCAGCACCGCGCGCCGGCCGCCAAGGCGCGCCTGCACGGCCGGCCCCGCGAAGGCCACCAGCCCCATCAGCAGCATGGGCACCAGCGTCAGCAGCGACATGCGCTTGAGATCCAGGCCGGTGTGCGCGCCAATATCGGCGGCCAGCGGGCCGATGCCGGCGATGAAGGGCCGCAGGTTCAGCGCCACCAGGGCGATGGCGGCCAGCAACAGGCCGGCGGGCGCGGGGTTCCCGGCCCGGGTTCCTGCACGAGTCATCGCTTCATGCCCGCCGGTGGATGGCCTGCTGCCATTGCGCATACAGCCCGGGCCCGCCCTGCTCCGGCACCGGCACGTGCCGGATCCGCATGGACTGCTCTTCGAAGGGCTTGGCCAGATCGGCGTAGACCGCCGCCGTGGACAGCCCGTAGGGCGCGCCGTCGTCGTTCGAATAGGCGTAGGCCACCTCGCGGATGCCCGCCAGCCGCATCGCCGCCATGCACATGGGACAGGGATGGCCGCTGGCATAGACCGCGCAGCCGCTCAGGTCAGGCGAGCCAAGCTTGCGGCTGGCGGCGCGCACGGCCATCAGCTCGGCATGCGCGGTGGGGTCGTGCGAGGTCAGGATTTCATTGACGCCGGTGGCCAACACCTGGCCGTCGCGCACCAGCACCGCGCCGAAGGGACGCCCGCCGGCGGCGATGTTGGCGCGGGCCAGCTCGATGGCCATGTTCAGGAAATGCAAGGTATCGCTCATGTTTCTGCTCCCGGTTCGCGCGGCGACGGGCAAGCGGCGTCCGCGCCGTCGTCCGTGCTGTGGTTCGTGCTGACTATAGCGAGCGGGAGTAATATTTAAAAATTAAATATTCAGATAGACCATATCCATTTTCTGCATGCCATGGCATGTGGAAGGTCATCACGCCGCCATGCTAGATCCGCGACTGTTGCGTTCCTTCGTCGGCATCATCGACGCGCAGAGCTTCACCGCCGCCGCCGACCGCCTGAGCATGACCCAGTCCACCATCAGCCAGCAGCTCGCGCGGCTTGAGGAACAGGTCGGCTCCGCCCTGGTCGACCGGACCGCGCGGCCGATCGTGGCCACGGCCGCCGGCGAACGGCTGCTGGGCTATGCCCGCAGGATCCTCGCCCTGCAGCAGGAGGCGCAGGCGGCGCTGGGCGATCCGGCCGGCACCGCGCCGCTGCGCATCGGCGTGCCCGAGGACCTGGTCAACGCGGCGATGGCCGCGACCTTCCGCGATTTTTCACGACGCCATCGGGAAATCCATCTGGACGTGACGGACGGCCTGAGCCGCGATCTCACCCAGCGCTACCGGGGCGGGGAATTCGATATCGTCATCGTCAAGGAAGCCGCCGCCGGCCCCGACTGCCGGTCCTCGTTCCCGGAACCCATGGCCTGGTTCGAAAGCCTGAACGCGCCGCGCGCCTGGCCCGCCCCCGTGCCGCTGGTGACGTTTCCGCCCGGCGGGCTGTATCGCGACGCCATGTTCGAGCGCCTGGAGCGCGAGCGGCTGCGCTGGTACAACGCGTTTTCCGGCAGCAGCCTGCACAACGTGCTGATCGCGGTCGAGGCGGGCATCGGGCTGTCGCTGCTGCCCCGCAACGCCGTGACCGGCTATCGCGTCCGGCCCTATGCGCGCTTCCCCGCCGAGGCGCCGATCGTGGTATCGATCTACGCCAGGGAACGCGAGGGCATCGTGGGCGAGCTGGTGGAGCTGCTGCAAACCGTATTGGAGCGCAGACAGGGCGGCGCGCCCGGCGCGAAGGCACGCCGCCCCGCGCTCAGTCGGCGTTGACGCCCAGCGCCGGGATGGCCTGGTCGTAGAACGCGAGGTCGGCGTCCAGCTTCTTCTTGAACGCGGCGGGCTCGCTGCCGACCGCCACGCCACCGACCAGGGCCAACCGCTCCTGCATCTCCGGGCTGCGCAGGATCTGCATCACCGCCTGCGCCAGCCGCGCCGAGATCTCGGACGGCAGCGCCGCTGGCCCAAGCAATCCGTACCAGGCGGACACTTCATAGCCCGGCAGCTGCTCGGCGATCGCCGGCGTGTCCTTCAGGAACGGCGAGCGGCTGGCCGTCGTCACGCCGATGGGACGCAGCTGTCCCGCGCGGATATAGGACAGCGCCTCGCTTTGGAACACCAGCGACGCCGTGCCGCCGATGACGTCCGAGATCGCCTGCGTACCGCCCTGATACGGCACGCTGACGATCCGCACCTGGGCCATCTTCTTGAAAAGCTCGCAGGCCACGAAGGGCGAAGCACCGATGCCGGAATGGGCGCAGCTGAGCTGGTCCGGATGCGCGCGCGCGTAGCGAATCAGTTCAGCCAGCGTATCGATGGGCAGCTTGGGATTGACCGCGAGAAAGTTGGGGATTTCCACCAGCTGGCTGATTGGAGTCAGGTCGCGTTGCAGGTCGTACAGGGGCTTCTTGTAGAAATACTTGTTGAAGACGTTGGCGGTCGTGCCGAGCAGCAGCGTGTAGCCATCCGGCTTGGCGCCGGCGACCTCGCGGGTGCCCAGCATGCTGCCGGCGCCGGGCTTGTTCTCGACGATGATGGTCTGCCCCAGCTCCTTGGCGAGCTGCTGGGCCAGGCTGCGGCCCAATGCGTCGGCGGTGCCGCCGGCGGTGAAGGGCACCACCAGCCGGATGGGCTTGTCCTCCGGCCACGCGGCCTGCGCCAGCGTCGAGAGGCTGGCCGCGCAAGCGAGCCCGATCAGTTTCAGCAATAGGATTGCCGGTTTCATGTCTTTCCCCTTGTTGTGCCTGGGCGCGCGACCCCGCCGCGCCGCCATTGCCGATGCCGGTCTACGCCTGCTCGAACTGGTTGTAGGCCTCCAGCGCGCGGGCCGAATACACATAGGCCGCGCCCGCGTTCAACGCGATGGCCGTGCCCAGCGCCTCGGCGACCTCCTGCTGACTGGCGCCGGCCTGCCTCGCGGCCGCGGCATGCGAGGAAATGCAACCGTCGCAGCGGGTCGTCACCGCGACGGCCAGGGCAATAAGCTCCCGGGTCTTGGCGTCCAGGGCCTGGCCCTCGCCCAGCGCCCGGTTGAGCCCGGCGTAGGCCTGGACCACGGCGGGGTTGGCCTGCGCCAGCGCTTTGGCGCCTGTCCGCAAGTTGGCCAGTTGATCCGTCCAGTTGTTCATCATGGTGCTTGCTCCTGAGAGAGAGGATGGGCGCTGCGAATGAGCGCTGCATGGCCGCGCCCCGGGGAAAAAAGGTAACGGGAACCCGCAAGCCGGGTCAGTGCTTGCGCGCATAGATCAGCCCATGCGGCTTCGGCGGATGGGCGCGCAATGCGGCTTCGTCGGGTTCGGTGCCCCACCCCGGCCGGTCGGGCACGATCAGGTGTCCATCGCGGTACTGCGGCGCGTGCGTGAACAACGCGTCGTCCCAGGCCAGGCGATCGATATCGGTTTCCATGATGCGGAAGTTCGGCACCGCCGCCGCGAAGTGCGCGTTCATGAACGTGCACAAATGCCCATAGAAGTTGTGCGGCGCGACGTTGACCTCGTGGATATCGCACAGGTCGGCCATCTTCATCGCTTGCCATGCCCCGTTCCAGACGGTGTCGATGATGGCGACATCCACGGCCTGCCGCCGCAGGAAGGGCAGCAGCTCGCGCCCGCCGAACAAGGTCTCGCAGGAACTGATGGGAAAACGGCTCTGGCCGCGAATGAACGCCAGCGCGTCCGGGCTGTAGCTGTCCAGCTCGACCCAGAACAGGTCGAAATCCTGGATCGCGCGCAGGATCTTCAGATAGCCCTCGGTCTTGGCGTGGAAGTTCAGGTCGACGAGGATGTCGATGTCATCACCGGCGCCGCGCCGCAGCGCTTCCAGCGTGGCGCGCAGATTGCGGATCACGCGGCGGTCCACGTTCAGCTCGGGCGAGAACGGTGAGGAAAACCCGGGCCGCCAGGCGAAGGACGGGCCTTCGTCGTGGATGAACAGGTTTGTTTTCAATGCAGAGAAGCCGCGCTCGCGCACCTGGGCCGCTGCCGCCTCGACGCCGGCCAGGTCCGTGATGGCGGGGCCATAGTGCTGCGGATGGTTGATGCGCCATGCCGGACAGTGCGACCAGTACACGCGCAACGCATCGCGCACCTTGCCGCCCAGCACCTCGTAGCACGGCACGCCCAGGCGCTTGGCATGGGCGTCGAGCAGCGCGTTTTCCAACGCGCCGATGCCTTCGCCCACGACCCCGCCCGCTGCTGGCCGGGTGCGGGCGTAGACATCCGCGTGGAAGCGCTGCGGCCCGGCATAGGACTGCCCGACGATGGCGCCCGCCAACTGCGCGATCACCGCCGACACGCCGGGTGATCCAAAGCCCTCGTCGTATTCGCTCCAGCCGGTCACGCCGGCATCCGTGCTGACCTTCACGAAGTGGTAATTGCGCCAGCCGGCATCGCAGGCCAGCGTTTCGACAGCGGTGATCTTCATCCTCTTCCCCTTTGCATGCGTCCCGTGCGTCAGGATCTTGATTCCCTATTTCTTCCAGCCATTCTCAGCGCCTTTCCCGGGCAGCGAAACTGACACTTTGAACAGGGTGCGAACCGTGCGCGGGCGCGCGGCGACGCCGGCGATGGCGCACGGGGCTTGCCCGCCGCGCGCCTCAGTCCAGGCGCGCGAACCCGGCCGCCGCCGCGTCGGCGTTGGCGTATCCCGAAACGAAGGCGCGCCGCGCGCCGGTATCAACGTCGTAGACGTGGCGCGGGATGCGGCCGATATTGCCGCCGTAGATGTGGATGCTGATCGAGACCCGGTCATCGCAGGCATTGCTCACGCGATGGATATCGCCCAGTCGCGGCGACACGCGGTCGACATCGCCCGGCAGCAGCACGGACTCGCCCAGCAGCCGCATGGGCGCCGCGCGTTCATAGCGCTCCGCGCGCTCGGCGCCGCGCAACATGGCGATGACGCCCCAGGTCATGTGATCGTGAATCGGCGTGCGCTGGCCGATCCCCCAGACGAAGCTCACCACCGAGTAGCGTTCGCGCGGATCGCAATAGAGCAGGTATTGCCGGTAGTGGACGGGATGCGGCCGGGCGGCCGTCTCGGGCAGCCAGTCATCGCGGGACACGAGCCGCCGCGCCCCGTCTTCTACCCGGTCTAGCAATGCCGGCGGGTCGAGCCGCGCGCGGAGCGCGGCATCGACCGCGCCGAGGAACTGGTTGAAAGCCGGCTGTTGCGCAAGCGTCGTCATGGCTGGTGCCCCCGTCATCGCCGATGCGGGCGCGCCGCCGCGCCCTGATCAAGCGAGGCCAGAATATCACCGGAAGCCGGCCATCAACCCATTATTCGGGATCTATATCCTATTTTTTGAGACTCAATTACGTATCCCGCCAGCGCCCCTTACTTCCCCTTGCCCAGCGACAGCGGCACGCCCCAGATCGGATCTTCCATGCCCTGCCTGCCCAGCGGCGTGATCTGCATGGGCTGCATTCCGGACAGCATCTCGCGGTGCTTGTCGCTGACGTTCACGCGCCGCGCGATCAGCTGCTGCGCGAACTCCATCGGCGCCGGGCGGGTGTAGACGGTCAGGTTTTCCAGCGGACATTCGATCATCTTGGGATCGACCGCGCGGCAGGCCGGCTGGCGGAACTTGTAGCTCGGCGTCTTCAGGTGCATGCGCTGGCTCAGCACCAGCTGGCCGCCCTTCAGCGTGAAGCTGGCCAATGCCTGCGCCGGCGGGATGCGCGCCTGCACCTTGATCGCGGGAATGTCGCGCGAATCGGTCTGTTCGTAATAGCCCGCCGGCATGCCCGCCGAGGTCTCGTTGTATTGCTGCTCGCCCCAGCTCACGCAGGCGCCCGAGGCCGCGTGCACGGCGGTGCAGACCTGGCGCGTCTTGGTCTGGGTATGCGTGGTGGCGTCGCGCCACGCGGCTTCCCGGTAGAACTGGCGATACAGCTCGGGCGACAGATAGGCGGTGCCGTTGGCGCCCCGGCCCGATCCGACCGGCCCGCTGCGCGCGCCGACCTGGTCCAGCAGGGCGTTGAGCTTGTAGTCGTCGCCGCCGGTCAGCAAGTACTTCCCGGGCGGCAGGATGTGCACCTCGAACGCGCCGAACAGATAGGTTTCCTTGGGATCGCGCTTCAACGAGTTGGTCTGGAACTTGCGGCTGAAGGTCACCCTGGGCTCCTTCTCGTGCATCCAGATCACGGTCGGGGTCCATTGCGTCATGGTCAGCGCGTCCTTCAGCGACGCGTGCGGCATGATGTCGGCCACCAGCACCACGGCCATGTCGTCCTTCAGCGCCTCGCCGATCAGGTCGAGCAGCTGCGCGTAGCGTGGGTCGTCCATGGTGCCTTCCTTGCTCGTCATGAATGACGGGCTGACGCAGCCCGTCAGGGTCAGCGTGAGCGTCAGGGCGGTCAAGGCGTGGCGCGGTCGCGGCAGGGTCATGGATCGGTCCTTGGTGGCAATGCGTGATGGAATCGTCGAGCGCGCATCCTAATGGCCGGGGTCCGGATCACAAAGCGTGCGCTGCGCGCTGAAACATGGCCCGTCGCGCCTGCCTGGCGCCGCGCTGCCGCGCGCGGCCTGCCGTGGATGCGGGGCATCGCCAGCGCTGGCAAGGGCCAGGACGGCTTCGCGCCGCGCGGCTGGCGGCCCGAGACCCTCGCGCTGACGCGAAAGATATTGTTGCGATTGTTTCTCGTCTGGCACGCGCGACGTGCCTCGCGCGCGACGCGGAACCGCGCTTCCAGCCCAGCGCGAGGCCCGCCTGCCCGAGCTGCCGCCGGCACATGCCATCGCTGTCGGACGATGCCGGCCTGTGCGAACGTTGCGACGAGGTGCGGGCGCCGGCCGGCAAGACCCTGGCCTGAGCGCGCGGCCGCGCCGGCGGCGGGCGCGGCGCGGGCCCTGGCGCTGGCGTAGCGCCGTCCGATCCCGCGCTACGGCGACGCCCGTTCAGCGCGCCAGATTCTGGCCGAAGTCCGTCAGGGGCTCGGCCAGCCGATAGGCCTGCGCCGGCCGGTAGGCCGCCGGCACGATGCGGGTTTCCCTGAGCGCGCCCGTTTCCAGGATCTTGCGGCGGAAGTTGGCGGCATTCATGCGATGCCCGGTCACGGCCTCGAAGGCCGCCTGGACCTGGGGAATGGTGAATTCGTCGTGCAGCAGATGCGCGACGATGGACGTATAGGCCGACTTCGCGCGCAGGCGCTGCGCGGCCAGCGCGATCAGGCGGTTGTGGTCGAACGCCAGCGCCGGCAGCGCCTCGATATCGTGCAGCGTGATGCGGCCGTCGTCCGCCAGCGGTTGCAGCGCGTCGGCGGCATGCAGCGCCAGGTACACCACCGACGCGGACCAGCCGCGCGGATCGCGCGCGGGGCCGGACTCGGTGCAGGCCTGCTCCAGATGGGCCGGCTCGAAGCCCAGCTTCTCGCGCAGCACGCGGCGGGCGGTCTGGTCCGTATCGGCGTCTGCGTCGACGCGCACATAGCCGCCCGGCAAGGCCAACTGGCCCTTGAACGGGGCCGCCGCGCGCGGCGCCAGGGCCACGTGCAGGCGCTGATCGATCAGGGCAAGCAGCGCCACGTCCACGGTCAGGATGGGGCGTTCATGGGCGGTGGCGGTCTTGGTCATCCCGGGGCTCTGAAGAGGTCGAGGGACGGAACCGCATGCGCCGATTCCGCCGCCTCTGTTTGCGCGGATGTCTCGTCGCGCAAGTATGACAGGCTTGTTTTCAACATGCGACAACGTCGCGCGCCGGCCCGCCAGCGGGCGGCGCCAGGGCGCGCGGCACCGCTCAGCCGCCGTTGCGCAGGCGGGCGCGGATCTCGGCCAGCGTGTGCTCGCGCACCAGCTTGCCGTCGACGAACACGTCTTGCAGCAGGCCGCCGGCCTCCTGCTCGGGCGTCTGGCGATCATGCAGCACGTAGTCGTCGCCCTCGCGCTCGACGCGCAGCAGGCCCACCGCCGACTTCTTGGTGCCGCTGTCGGTCTTGGGATCCTTGGACAGCTCGCGCGCCTCGCCATTGACCATGCCCCAGGTGGCCTTCATGGCCATGCCGAAGCTGTCGCGGGTCAGGTACTGATAGCTGTAGGAGCCGACGCCGAACACGCAGTTGGTCGAGGCGTAGCCCTTGATCCGCAGGCGTTCCAGGATCCGCTCGGCGCGGCTCAGCGTGATCGAATCGCCGTAGATCAGGCCCACGCGCGGGTGCAGCACGCGAAAGCCCTTGGCGGTCAGGTCGCCGCCGAAGAGGTCCCACAGGCATTCCACGGCGCCCTTGCGCTCGGCCTCGGTGATCTTGCCGCCCGTGTCCTTGACGGTGTACATGCCGTCCGCGTCGGCATCGCCCGCCAGCTCGTCCGGCAGATAGCCCGTCAGGATCTTGACCGGATCGCCGGAATCCGGGCGGAACACCACCTTGGCCTGGCCCAGCGCATTGGGCGCGCGCGCCAGGATCTCGTCCTTCAGCGTGGCGGCGTACTCGGTGATGACCTGCCAGAAGTCCCAGGTGTCGGACACGATGGACACGATGCCCGAGGGATAGACCTCGGTGATCAGCCGGCGGAAGGTGCCGATCTCGTCCAGCTTGCCGCCCATGCTCATCACGCTGTGCTCGGTCGCCGGCACGCTGCCGCCCACCAGTTCGCGGTCGGAATCGGCGCCGTAGTACTGCTCGGCGTAGTCGATGGCCGCCACGGTGTCGGTGCCCGTGAACGAGCACAGGTGGGCGAAGCCGGCGCGCATGGAATCCTCGGGGCCGGACAGGCCGCGCGCCGAGAAATCGTGCGCCTGCCAGTCGATGAAGGCGGCATCGGCGCCGGTCAGGTCGGCGTAGGCTTCCAGCAGGCGTCGATATTCATGTGCGATGGTGGCCACCGTGATCGGCTTCCAGTTGAAATTGGACAGCACGGTTTCCAGGTAGTTGGTCAGCCAGGCGAATTCCTTGCGGGTTTCGCGCACCGTGAACAGCGGCACCTTGATGTTGACGCGCGACCCTTCGGGCAGCGCCTTGATGCGCACGGGCAGGTAGCCCAGGTCGTGCAGGGCCGCGATGTGGTCGACTGGCACGGCGCCCGGGCCCAGGGCGTTGTCCATGCGGCGCCGGTACTGGCGCACGGCCTGCGCCTTGGGCAGGCGGAAGAAGCCGGCGTCGAAGGCCTGGATCAGGAACTCCTTGACGAAGCCCTGCAGGCCCACGAACACCACCTTGCCTTCGAACGGCGCCAGGCCCGAGCGCAGCACGGGCGCCAGCCGGTCGGAACGCGCCGTGAAGTTCGAGTAGACGCTCTCGGTGCCGGCCGGGTATTGGAAGATGTGGCCGCTCTTGTAGAAGTCGATCTGGGTCAGGGGATTCAGGGTGGACATGGTTCTGCTCGACTGGGTGGGGTTGTTCAGTGTGGATTCGGATTCACGCCGCGATGGCCGCCTGCGGCGCCGCGTCGATGGCCTGGAAGATGTCGCCGCGCGGCGTCCAGAGCGCGGGGTCGCGCGGATAGGCCGTGTACAGCCTTGCGTAGTCCCGCAGCGGCGCCACGCCCTTGGTGCACAGGCCGTGCGTCACGTACAGGCCCAGCGGCCGGTCGCTGTGCCGGCGCAGCAGCGCGGCCAGCGCGACGAAGGTGCCGCCGCCGTCGCAGATGTCGTCCACCACCAGCAGCGGCAGGTCCGGAACCTCGTCCAGCACGCGCGCGCCGCTAAGCTTGCCGGTGGCGGTATTGCGCAGCTTGGCGCAGCACACCACCGGCGCGCCGAAGCGTTCGCCCAGGGCCAGCACGCGCTTGTGCGCGCCGGCATCCGGCGCCACCAGCGCCACGCCGCCCGCGAATTCAGGCAGGGCCAGCACCTGGCCCAGGAAGCCCTCGGCCGATTCGATCTCGACGCGGTCCAGCAGCGCCGGCGCGACCGTGCTGTGCGGATCGGCCACCACCACGCGGTCGAACTTCATGGCGTTGATCAAGGTGCAGAACACCTTGACCGACAGCGGCTCGCCCGCGACCGTGACACGGTCCTGGCGCGCATAGGGCAGATAGGGCAGCCGCAGCGTCACGGCCGCGCCCTCGCCCGCCACGCGGCGCAGCGCGTCGTTCAGCAGCAGCAGGTCCATGACCGCGTCCGAGGAATAGATGCGCGCGTCGATGGTGTAGGCGCGCCCGGCTCCGCCCGCGCCCTCGCCGATCCAGACATGGCGCTCGCCGCCGGGAAAGCCGAGGAAGCGGACCGGATGCGCGACGGCCTGGCCATCGCCGCCGGCGTAGGAAAGTTCGATGCGGGAGAAGTCGGACATGATGTTTAGTGTTTATTGCGATTTACGATTAAGTATAGCGATGCGCGCGCAGATGTCAAATCCCGTCCCGGTCACGACCGGCTCAATGCAAACGCCCCGCGCCTCGTCTGCGACGAGGCGCGGGGCATGACGTGATCCGGGCGGATCGCTAGTTGAACGCCTTGTTGAAGAACAGATAGGCGGCGTTGGGCGCCAGCGAGTTGCGCGTGAACACGGAGAACTGCGCCTTGAACTTGACGCTGCATTTGCAATCGGGAATGTTGTACGCGACCACCGGCCCGACCGCCGCGCTGGCGAAGCGATTGCCAGGTACACGCTGCCCGTTCAGCCGGTCATCGGCGATCTGGCGCGCGTAATAGCCCGCCACGCCCAGCTGCCAGCGGCCGACGACCTCGCTGACCGCCATGTCCACGTCCAGCACCATGCCGTTCCTGTAGCCGGTCGCCGAGTTCTTGCGGGCGATGTCCAGGAAATAGCTCATGCTGAATTCGGTGCCGTCGCCCAGGAAGTTCGGTCCGGTCAGATAGGTGAAGGCGCCGTTCGGAATGTAGTAGAGCGTATTGCGTCCCGTGGTGTACAGATCGCTGGTGTTGTACTTCCCGGTGGGCAGCACCATCGAATAACCCAGCTTCATCGTCAGGCCGCGCGGCCGGCCGCCCTCGACCTCGCCCAGATGCCTGCTCCACATGAGGACGTCGGTGTAGATGTCGTTCATGCCCTTGAAGCTCTGGTGCTTGCCGTTGACCTTGATGCTGCCCCAGCCGTAGCCGGTGGCCACGGAACTGCCCAGCGTGCCGCCAAACAGCTGCCCCGGATAGACGTAGAGCAGGCCGAATTCCGCGATTCCGCCCGGCAGCCTGACCGAGGTCGTGGGGCTGCGCCCGTCGTTGTCGTAGAACTTTTCCCCCAGCGCGCCGACGGCGATGACCGAACCGTACAGGCCCGGATGCGGCGGCAGGTAGGCGCTCTGTATGTCCGTGCCGCCGACCGGACCGCCATAGGTCACGCCCTGCGCCGCCAGCGCGCCGCGCGCGCAGGCCCAGAGCAGCATGCCGATGAAAATGAAATGCCTCATGGTTTGTCTCCCTTGTATGTGTGTTTTGTGTGTGGCAACTGCTTGAATGGCGAGGACCGCGATGCCTGCCGCCCTCGCCGACGAACGGACGAAGCCGTCCGAAATCAATCCGTGGGCGCCCGGGCGCCTATCGACTGCGTCGCGGCATCTCTCGCCAGCGCAAAGCGCGACGCCCCGAAGTCGGCGACAAGACGCCGCATGAAATCCTCGAAACCGAACCAGGCCCGGTTCCCGGACGTGAACGGATGCACGACCAACACCCAGGGCTCTTCGGGACGCGTGGTTTCGTGCGCGACGGCTGCCCGATACAAGCGGTCATAGCCGGCGGCCGCGTCCAGCGTGCCGAAGATCCCGCCGAAGCGCGGATGGATGACAGCGCCGTCGATCAGCGCGGGATCGGTGGGCAGCACCACCACCCGCGCCGGCGATGTTGCCGTGACGCCGGACGCGATCGCCTCATCGGTCGCGCCGGACAGCGCCCGCGACACGTAGCGGATGCCGTGCGCCGCCAGCACCTCGTCGGTCCAGGGATTGATACCCAGCCCCGGCGGCCGGAATCCCGCCGGCGTCTGCCCCGTCAACCCGCGGATGCTCGACACGGCCAGCTGGATCAGGCGCTCTTCTTCGTCGCGCGAGGCGATGCCCGTCCACATTTCGTGTTTCCAGCCGTGCACGGCGATCTCGTGCCCGGCCGCATGCCAGGCCAGCAGCTCGTCCGGATGCAGCACCGCCGCATAGCCTTCCGCGAAGTAAGTGCAGCGGATCTGCAACTCATCCAGCAGCTTCAGGATGCGCGGATGCCCCAGCTCCAGGCCGATCCGGTTGTAGGCGGCCCACTCGGCGGCGGGAATGCCGGCGGGACAGGGCCAGGGCAGCAGGTCGCCGGCCGCGCCGCCGAAATTGTCGAACGTGATGCACAGCATGATTGAAGGTCCAGGTTGAGATGAACAAGCGCCGCCCCGCGTAGTGGCGGCGCGCAATGCGCCGAGACCGCTCAGGCGCCGGCGGACTGCGCCGCCACCACGCGGTTCTCGATATCGCCAATGCCTTCGATCCGCATGCGCACGACGTCGCCCGGCGCCAGGAACTGCGGCGGCTGGCGCGCGGCGCCGATGCCGGCCGGCGTGCCGGTGGCCAGCACATCGCCGGGCTCCAACGTCATGGCGCTGCTCAGCTCCTCGATCTGCTCGAAGATGTTGAAGCGCATCTCCGCCGTATTGCCGTCCTGCCGCAGTTCGCCGTTGACCCAGGTGCGGACACGCAGCGCGTGCGGATCGGCGATCTCGTCGGCCGTGACCAGCCACGGCCCCAAGGGCCCCAGAGAATCGAATGATTTCGCCAGCGTGATGGTCGGGCTGCGGTGATGGCGCTCGCGGATGCTGGCGTCATTGCAGATGGTGTATCCGGCGATGTAGTCGATGGCGTCGCGCGCCCGCACGTTGCGGCAGCGCCGGCCGATGACCACCGCCAGCTCCACCTCGTAGTCCAGCGTCGACATGCCCGGGGGAATGACCAGCTCATCGAACGGTCCGGCGATGCAGGATGCCTGCTTGTTGAACCAGATCTGGTGTTCGCCGGCGCTGACGTTCAGATGGGCGATCTCCCGCAGATGCGAGGCATAGTTGCCGCCGATGGCCAGGAACGCCGACGGCCGCCGCAGCGGCGGCAGCAGCCGCACGGCGGACAATGGCAGGCGCGCCGTGGCTTCTCGCGCCAACAGCGCCAGCATGCGCCACGAGGTCCCCTGCCCCGGCAGCCAGTCCGCCAGATCGGCCGACAGGGCCGGCAGGCCCGCGGTCACGTCAATCACCGTGTCCGCCTCGACCACGCCCATGCGGTCCCGGCCGCCCTCTCGAAACATGGCAAGTTTCATCCTATCTCCCCAGCATGTGATGACGTGCGCCCGGCGGCAGGCCGGCGCGCGAACGCCCTGATGTTCAAAGCCACGTCCGCCGCCTCATAGATCCAGCGTGAGCAAGGCCGATTTCGCCCGCGAGACGCAGGGCAGGATGACGCCGTTGGATGCGCGTTCCGCCTCCGACAGCACGTCGTCGCGATGATCGGGAATGCCGTCGATGACCCGCGTCATGCACATGCCACAGACGCCCTGCTCGCAGGACAGCGGCACATCCACGCCGGCGCGGACGAGCGCGGCGGCGATCGAGCAATCCGGCGGCACCTCGACGCGCCGGCCGCTGCGCGCCGCCAGCACTTCGAATGCGCCCGCCGCCACGGACGGCGCCGGCGGCGCACGGCTCGCGCCGAAACGTTCGTAGTGCAGACGGCCGGCCAGCGCATGCCGCTCGGCCAGCGTCACGGCATCGGCCAGCATCGCGTTCGGGCCGCACAGATAGACGTGCTGGTCCGCGTCCAGGCCGGCGAACAGCCTGCCCAGGTCCAGCCGGCCGGCTGCCGGATCGTCGTCGAAGTGGTAGCGCACACGATGCCGGCAGGCGCCGGCGTCGAGCCGGTCCAGGAACGCGGCGGCGGCTCGGCTGCGCGCGCAGTAGTGCATCTGGAAATCCAGGTCGCGCCGCGCCAGGTGCTCCGCCATGGCGATGATGGGCGTGATGCCGATGCCGCCCGCGATCAGCACCACGCGCCGATGCTCGGGCGACAGGGCGAACAGATTGCGCGGGCCGCGCACCCGCAGGGGCGCGCCGACGGCAAGCGTCTCGCACAGATAGTGCGCGCCGCCATGCGAGGACGAGCGGTGGATCGCCAGCTGATAACCCTCCCGCGCGCCGGGCGGATTGCATAGCGAATAGGCGCGCGCGCCGCCCGGCACCTGCACTTCGACGTGATCGCCCGGCGCGATCTCGGGCAGCGGCTCGCCCTGCTCGCAGGTCAGCGTCAGCGCGTAGATGTCGTCGGCGATCCGATCGCGCCGCGCCAGCCGCATCGGCCGCCAATCCGCCGTCGCGCGGCCAGGAACGCGCTCAGCCATGCGATGCCCGCGCCTGGTCTTCGAAAGCGACTACGTGGATGGCCTGTGTCGGACACTCGCTGGCGGCCTGCGCGATCTCGGCCGCGTAGTCCGCCAGCGGCGCGCCGGGCACGATCCGGGTCCGGTTGCTGTCGTAGTCAAGCGCGAAGACTTGGGGGCACAGGGCCGCGCAGTTGCCGAAGCCGCAGCACATGCCGCTCAGGATTTGGACAGTGAGTTGACTCATGGCCACTCAACCTTGCGGCGCGCGCAGCGCGACCGTCATGCGCAACAGCATCGGGAAGGTCAGGTCCGGCACGCGCTCGAAGCGCGTCTCCGTCAGGCGCATGCCGGGAAAGCGCTGGAAGATCGTGCGCAGCAGCACATCGCCTTCCAGTCTGGACAGCTGCGAGCCCAGGCAGAAATGGCCGCCGCCCGCGAAGGCCAGATGGCGGTTGTCGGGCCGGTCGATCTGGTAACGGTCGGCCTGCGGGAAGCGGGCCTCGTCCCGGCTCGCCGCATGCAGTCCCAGCAGCAGCCGCTTGCCCCGCGCGATGTCCCGGCCGCCGACCGTAAGGGTCTCGGACGCATAGCGATGGATGAAATGCACGGGCGAGTCATAGCGCAGCGACTCCTCCCAGGCGTTGCGGGCCAGGTCGGGCTGCGCCATCAGGCGCGCCCGCTCGCCGTCATGGCTCAGCAGGGCCAGCACCGTGTTGGTCATCGCCACCTTGGTGGTGTGATAGCTGGCGACCAGGAAGCCGATCAGCGTGGTGACCAGCTCGGAGCGGGTCAGGCCGTTGTCGCCGCCTTCGGCGGCCATCAGCGCGCCGACGAAATCGTCCTCGGGCAGCTTGCCCCTGAGCGTGTCCAGCACATCATCCATGTACTCGTAATAGAAGGCCGCCGAGGCATCCGCCTCGGCCAGCCGTTCCGGCGTGATGTCCGATACGCTCAATACCGCGTTCAGGCCGTGCTGCCGCGCGAACAGCTCGCGGGCGTCGGACAGCGGCACGTGCAGCAGCCGACAGGCGATTTCCGCCGGCACCGGGTCGGCGAAGGCGGACACGAAGTCGATCTCGTCCTGCCCTTCCAGCCGGTCCAGGTGCTCGACGATGACCTTTTCCACCCAGCCGCGCATATTGGCAACGGTCCTGGGGTTGAACGCCGGGGTCACGATGCGGCGAATGCGCGTGTGATCCGGCGCGTCGATGTTCGGCAGCGACTCGCGGTAAAAGCGCGCGCCCGCGCCATTGCCGATACGCTCGGGAAACACGCCGGGCGCCTGCTGCACGGTCGCCAGCGGATTGCGCAGCACCTCGTCCACATCGCTGTAGCGCGTCAGGACGATGCAGTCCTCGCCATTGATGTCGATCTCGAAATGGGGAAAGTCGCTTTGCAGGCGACGGTAGGTCGGGTATCGGTCGGCAAGAAAAGCCGCGGACTTGAGGTCGGGGATGTCGGTAGGGCGCATCGCATTCTTCTTGAAATGGGTGAACGATCCGCCGTGCGCCTTGAGTCCCAGCCTGGTGTCTCCTGTGCTCGAAACGTCCGCACGTCGGTCTGGCGGGAGTATGGTTTCGCGCCCCCATGCGAAGGACTCGTTTCCTTGCGCGAAAGCACCACCGGGCGGATGCCGCCGGGGCGGCGCCCAGGGCGGCTCGGGGATACACGGATTGCGCGCGGCGGCCGGCGGTGTTTTCCTTCCCGCAGGGCGCCGCGAATGGATATCGGTGCCGGATGACCCCGCCAGGCGGGATGGATGGAAGACCCGGATGGACCCGATAAGCGCCGCGCTGGACACTTGCCGCTTCGCCGAGATCGAGGCGGGCCAGGCGCAGTCAAGCAGCCCGTGGGCCGTGCACATGCCCGGCGGCGTCTGGCCGGTCTCGCTGTACGTGTTCACCGGCGCCGGCTGCAACCTGTACATGACCCGTTCGGGCCAGCAGAACACATTGCGCGACAAAAGCGTGTGCCTGATCCTGCGCGCCCAGGAACATATCGTCCAGGACGCGCTGCGCACCGCCCCCAACCAGCCGGTCGATCTGCGCAACCCGGCCAATGCCGACCGCTTCCGCACACTCGCCTTCGGCGAGTCGCCCGATGCGGGCGTCACGTCCACGTTCTACGTCGGCATGGCGCCGGCCAAGGGCGCGGGCGCCGCGCTGTTCGACGCGCTGCCCGACGTGCTGCAGCTGGACTTCGACGAGCTGCCCGCCTGGCTGTGCCGCGCGACCGAGGCCATCCGCGACGAGCTGACGCTGCGACGTCCGGGCTTCCGGTCCGTGGCGCTGCGCCAGGCCGAGCTGATCGTGATCCAGCTGATCCGGCATTACATCGCCGCGCACACGCCGCGCCTGCCAGCGTGGATCTCGCTGCCCGAGGATTCGCGCGTGGCGCTGGCCTTGCGCGAATTCCATCGCGACATCTCCCGGCCATGGACGCTGGACATGCTGGCCAGCGCCGCCGGCACCTCGCGCTCGCGCCTGATCGCCGCGGCGCAGCGCGAGCTGGGCGCGGGCATCTTCCACTACATGACCCGCATACGCATGCAGGAAGCCTCGCGGCTGCTGACCGACACCTCGATGGCGGTGGGCAGGATTGCCTGGCAGGTGGGCTACCAGTCCGAAGCGGCGTTCTCGATCGCGTTCAAGCGCTACAGCGGCGAGCCGCCCCGGCGGTTCCGCGAGGGCGCCAGGGCCTGATGTCCGCGACCGCCTTGAAATGATTTGTGCCATGCCTACCGCCAACGCGCGGTTCCGTGGTAGGGTCCGGCACAGCAGCGTCGGTCACGACGCGCTCGGCGCGTGCAGGGATCCGCGGGTGTTGGCGGAGGCGTCCATTTCCAACGGACGCCATCCATCCGGCGATAACGCGGTGCTGACCGTGCCGGCCGGCAACCATCCGGTACTTCAGCGCCTCGGCAATAACTCGCAGCAACTAGCAATCGGAGATGCGAAATCTTCCGATGAAGCAGGCCGTGGCGACGCCAGCCCCCCACACTCTCTGATTCCTCCGAGACCATGACTACGCAGACTTCGCTCCCCCTGTTCTACGAACAACCCCGGCCCCTGGCCCCCGGCGCGCACGCCAACCTGTCGCTGGCCGGCAATACCGGCTTTGGCTACGCCGCCAAAACCAACGCCGTGCCGCTGGTGGCCACCGAGCTGCCGACCGCCTGCCGCCATTTCCCCATCGTCTTCACCGATGGCGACCAGCCCACTCCTGTCGCGGTGCTGGGCGTGCGCGGCCAGGAAAACCTGTTCGTCGACGCGCAGGGCCAATGGCGCGCCGGCGCCTACATCCCGGCCTACGTGCGCCGCTATCCCTTCATCTTCATGGAGAACGAGGACCGCAGCCAGTTCACGCTGTGCGTGGACGAGAAGGCCGCCTCGGTGGTCGAGGGCCGCGACAACCCGTTCTTCGACGAAGCCGGCGAGCCCACCGACCTGGCGCGCAGCGCGCTGGAATTCTGCCGCGACTACCAGAACCAGCACGCCTACACGATGGAGTTCGCGCGCGCCCTGGCCGAGGCCGACCTGCTGGTCGAGAACCGCGCCGACATCACCTTGCCCGACGGCCAGCGCCTGGCCATGTCCGGCTTCAAGGTGATCGACGAAGCCAAGTTCAACAAGCTGCCGGACGAGGAATTCCTGCGCTGGCGCGCCAATGGCTGGCTGCCGCTGGTGTATTGCCACCTGCTGTCGATCAACACCTGGCCGGCGCTGATCAACCAGCTGCAACCCGCGGCCCAGGCCGAGGAAGCCGCCGCCGAGGCGTGACAGGCGAATCAGGACAAGGGCCGGCGATCATGCCGGCCTTTTTTTCATGTGCACAACGTGAACGAGCCAGCCCCGGCCCGAGCCTGCGAGACCGGCCGGGTCCTGGCCTGCGCGCGCGTCAACCCCGGCGCTCGATGATCTGTCCGCCGCAGTTGGTGAAGCACTGGTCATAGGTCGAGCTGCATTGCAGCTCGCCGATGGGCTGGGAATGTTGCTGCGTATTGAGCAGCACGCCATTGTTCGCGCCGCGCTGGCATGCCTTGCGGTCATCGGCCGAGGTCGCGCCCGCCAGGCAGGTGGCGAGCTGATTGCTGCGCGCCAGCTCCGTCGTGGCCGCCTGCTGCGCGCCGGTCTGGCTGACGCCGGCGCGGCAGGTCTGCCGGGCGACCTCGCAGGTGGCCAGGCACTGCCGGCCGGCCTCGCTGGCGGGCGGAACGTAATCGTAGGTGGTACAGCCGGCCAGCGCGATCGCCAGCAGCGCCGCGCAACGCCGCGCGGCGGGGATGAGGAAGGGCGGGAAAGAGAGGGATGTCATGCAGCGGTGATTTCACGAAAGGATAGTGGAGTCACATTCGTGCAGGCGCGCATCGCGGTCCGGGGCGGATCCGCTTCCCGTCACGCGGGCGCAGGCACGGGCGTACTTGCCCGCGTATCACAGCATGGCGCGCGCCACGGCCTTGCGCTGCCGGGTAATGCATTGTGAAGACTTGTCCCGCCGCCGGCCACGATCTTCACGAACGCGGCGGGGCCCGCCCTCAAGCCGCCGGCTGCGTGGGAATCTGCAGCGCGGCCAGCTTCCGGTACAGGGTCGCCCGGCCAATGCCCAGCGCCCGAGCGGCGGCGCTCACCTGCCCTTGCGCGGCATCGAGCGCGTCCAGCAGGAGCTGCCGCTCGAACGTCCTCATGGCCTCGTCATAGCTCATGGAACCACCGGCCGGCGCCGTCGCGGACACGGCGCTTGCCGTTGCGACGGCTCCCGCCGGCGTTGAAGCCGCCGTGGACGCTCGCCCCTCGCCCAGGAATCGCGCGAGCGCGCGGGCGTCGATGCGCGGCCCGTCCGAGAACATCACGGTACGCTCCAGCGTGTTGTGCAATTCCCGCACGTTGCCCGGCCAGCCATGCGCCTTGAGCAGGCGCAAGGCGGCCTCGTCCAGCTCCAGGTGGCCGGTATGGTGCTGGGCGCACAGCTTGTCCAACACGCTGTAGCTCAGCGTTTCGATGTCGGACAGCCGCTCGCGCAGCGCCGGCACCGGAATCGTCAGCACATTGAGCCGGTAGTACAGGTCGGCGCGGAACCGGCCCTGCGCCACCATGGCCGGCAGATCCATCGAGGTGGCCGCGATGATGCGCACATCGGCGTGCACCACCCGGTTCGAGCCCAGCGGCTCGAATTCCTTTTCCTGCAACGCGCGCAGCAGCTTGCCCTGCAGCGGCAATTGCAGGTCGCCGATTTCGTCCAGGAACAGCGTGCCGCCATGCGCCAGCTCGAACTTGCCGACGCGGCCCTTGCGGTCGGCGCCGGTGTAGGCGCCGGCCGCCGCGCCGAAGAACTCGACCTCCAGCAGGGTGTCCGGAATGGCGGCGACGTTAACGGTGACCAGCGGCTTGTCGGCGCGGCCGGAGGCGCCGTGGATCGCATGCGCCAGCAGCTCCTTGCCCGTGCCGGTCTCGCCGAGCAGCAGCACCGGCGCGTCCAGCGGCGCCGCGCGGCGGGCTAGGCGCTTGACCTCCAGGCTGGCCGGACTGTTGCCGACGAAGCTGGAAAAGTTGTACTTGGCGCGGCGCGCCTGCGCCTGCGCCAGCGACTGGCGCGTGGCGATCAGCTCGGCCTGCAGGCGCGAATAATGGCTGAAGAGCGGCGTCAGCGCCTTGAGCTCGTCGAACAACGCGAAGCCCACCGCCCCGATCACATTGCCCCGCAGGTCGCTGATCGGCAGGCGCGTGACCACCAGCGGGTCGCGCTCCGTCTCCATGATGTCGAGCAGGATGGGCTCGCCGGACGTGACGACCTCGCGCAGCAGGCTGTTGGGGATGACTTCCTCGCAGTCCCTGCCGATGGCGTCCTGCGGGTCGGAGAAACCGAAGCGCGCCGCGTAGTGCTGGTTCATCCAGACGATGCGCGCGTCACGGTCGACCACCACCGTGCCTTCGCTCGACCGGTCCAGCATGTCGAACAGCGACCGCATGGTGAGCGCCCGCACGGATTCGTAGTCGGTCAGCAACTCATTGCCGGCGCGGGGCTCCACGCTGGATTCCATTTCGGCACGCATCGCGCTGTCAGGCACCGCTGTCTCCCGGTTTCTCTATATCGAGACGATCAGTCTCATTATTGATACAGCCTTGCGCGCCCGTGTCGCTCTCTGGTGAACAGCGAACAGGCACATTTTCGGGCATGGAGCTTGCGTCTACGTCCCGATATTGGGACGGATTGTACCCAGCGGCGCACGCGGAACCGGGCCTGCCACGCGCCAGGTCCTGGATTTACCGCAAGAAACCTCGCTTTTTCCCAAGCTGGCACGGCTTTTGCTACACGATGTAATCCGCCCCGCGCGGACGCTACACACAACAACGAGCTACACGGAACCATAGGAGACAGTATGTCGTTCCTCATCGTGATCGCCGCCCTGGCGTTCCTGATGCTGGTCGCCTATCGCGGCTACAGCGTCATTCTCTTCGCGCCGGTCGCCGCCCTGGGCGCCGTCCTGCTGATCGATCCCAGCGCGGTCGCGCCGATCTTCTCCGGCATCTACATGGAAAAGCTGGTCGGCTTCGTCAAGCTGTACTTTCCCGTGTTCCTGCTGGGCGCCGTCTTCGGCAAGGTCATCGAACTGTCCGGCTTCTCGGAATCGATCGTGGCCGCCGCGATCAAGTACATCGGCCGCTCGCGCGCCAACGCGGTGATCGTCGCCGTGTGCGCCCTGCTGACCTACGGCGGCGTCTCGCTGTTCGTGGTCGTGTTCGCGGTCTACCCCTTCGCCGCCGAGCTGTACCGGCAGAGCAACATCCCGAAGCGGCTGATGCCCGGCGCGATCGCCCTGGGCGCATTCAGCTTCACCATGGACGCGCTGCCCGGCACGCCGCAGATCCAGAACATCATCCCCACCACGTTCTTCAAGACCACCGCCTGGGCCGCGCCGGCGCTGGGCGTGATCGGCGCGATCTTCATCATCGTCGTGGGCCTGACCTACCTGGAATGGCGCCGCAAGAGCGCCGCGGCCCGTGGCGAGGGCTACGGCACCTCGCTGCTGAACGAGCCCGAGCGCGTCGACACCACCGATCTGCCCAACCCGATCCTGGCGATCTCGCCGCTGATCCTGGTAGGCGTGGCCAACTTCGCGCTGACCCGGCTGATCCCGCAATGGTACGGCGCCCAGTACACGGTCGACCCGCAGGTGATCCCCGGCGCGCAGGCCGCGCTGAGCGTGGCCACCAAGGGCGTCGTGGCGATCTGGGCCGTGCAGGGCGCGCTGCTGCTGGGCATCCTGCTGGTGTTGCTCACGGCCTTCCGTCGCGTCTATGAGCGCTTCGCCGCCGGCACCAAGACCGCCGTGTCCGGCGCGCTGCTGGCCACGCTGAACACCGCGTCCGAATACGGCTTCGGCGGCGTCATCGCCGCCCTGCCCGGCTTCATCGTCGTCAGCGACGCGCTCAAGAGCATTCCCAACCCGCTGGTCAATGCCGCCGTCTCGGTCTCGACGCTGGCCGGCATCACCGGCTCGGCCTCCGGCGGCATGAGCATCGCGCTGGCCGCCATGTCCGACACCTTCATCCAGGCGGCCCAGCACATGCAGATTCCGCTGGAAGTCCTGCACCGCGTGGTCGCCATGGCCAGCGGCGGCATGGACACGCTGCCGCACAACGGCGCGGTCATCACGCTGCTGGCCGTCACCGGCCTGTCGCACCGCGAGTCCTATCGCGACATCTTCGCCGTGACCCTGATCAAGACGCTGGCCGTGTTCGTGGTCATCGGCGTCTTCTACCTGACCGGCCTGGTCTAGGCCTGAGCGGAGCATCCCCATCATGACCGACATCACCACCAAGCCCCTGACGGGCAAGACCGCCCTGGTCACGGGCTCGACCAGCGGCATCGGCCTGGGCATCGCCCAGACGCTGGCCAACGCCGGCGCCAACATCGTGCTCAACGGCTTCGGCGACGCCCAGGCGGCCGTCCGGCAGATCGAAGCGGCGGGCGTGCGCGCCCTGCACCACGGCGCGGACATGAGCCGTCCGGCCGAGATCGAAGACATGGTCGGCGCCGCCATCAAGCACTTCGGCGCCGTGGACATCCTGGTCAACAACGCCGGCATCCAGCACGTCTCGCCGATCGAGGCCTTTCCCGTGGACCGCTGGGACGCCATCATCGCCATCAACCTGAGCGCGGTCTTCCACGCCATGCGCGCCGCGCTGCCGGCCATGCGCGAACGCGGCTGGGGTCGCATCATCAACATCGCGTCGGTGCACGGCGTGGTCGGCTCGGCCGGCAAGTCGGCCTATGTGGCGGCCAAGCACGGCGTCATCGGCCTGACCAAGGTCGGCGCGCTGGAAACGGCGGACAGCAACATCACCGTCAACGCCATCTGCCCCGGCTGGGTGCTGACGCCGCTGGTCCAGCAGCAGATCGACGCGCTGGCCGCGCGCGAGGGCCTGAGCGCCGAAGACGCCAAGCGCCGCCTGCTGGGCGAGAAACAACCGTCGGGCCAGTTCGTCACCCCGCAGCAGATCGGCGAGCTGGCGCAATTCCTGTGCTCCGGCGCGGCGGACAATATGCGCGGCGCCGAGCTGAAGATCGACGGCGGCTGGACCGCGCAGTAAAGCGTTTGACCATCATTAGTCTCGATACCGAGAACGAGGAGATAAGGGTATGGACAAGG
>MCND01000013.1_pt1 | contig 93706 bp, 84 predicted proteins | sample 778211 | NCBI WGS metagenome assembly MCND01 (sample SAMN04296812, study PRJNA304217) | bioreactor metagenome | isolation source: activated sludge enriched with benzalkonium chloride | place: Turkey: Istanbul urban wastewater treatment plant
CCATATACGGTTTCAAGTCCTTCTTGATTTGCGCGAAAGAATTGACACCGGCACTTTTTTGTGGCCGCCTCTGCCGGGCAAGCACACCGAAGCAGAGAGCCAGATGCACCACACCCCCCAAGCCAGCCAGCAAACCGCCACGCCGACCGCGTTCCAGGACGGCCGGGCCTCGCCGATGGAATACCTGAGGCAGATCCTGACCGCCCGCATCTACGATATCGCCCGCGAAACCGAGCTGGACCGCGCCCGCGGCCTGTCCGCGCGGCTGGGCAACCCGGTCTATTTCAAGCGCGAGGACAATCAGGCGGTCTTCTCCTTCAAGGTGCGCGGCGCCTACAACAAGATGCGCAACACGCCGCAGGCGGCGCTGGAGCGGGGCGTGATCACGGCGTCCGCCGGCAACCACGCGCAAGGCGTGGCGATTTCGGCCGCCAGGATGGGCGTGCGCGCCATCATCGTGGTGCCGCAGACCACGCCGCAGGTGAAGGTGGATGCGGTCAAGGCGCACGGCGGCCCCACCGTGACGGTGGTGCAGGCGGGCGATTCCTATAGCGATGCCTACGGCCATGCGCAGAAGCTGGCGAGCGCGCAGGACCTGACCTTCATCCCGGCCTTCGACGACCCCTACGTGATCGCCGGCCAGGGCACGGTGGGCATGGAGATCCTGCGCCAGCATGCGGGCCCCTTGCATGCCGTCTTCGTGCCGATCGGCGGCGGCGGGCTGGCCGCGGGGGTGGCGACCTACATCAAGGCGGTGGATCCCAGCGTCAAGGTCATCGGCGTGCAGACCGAGGATTCCTGCGCCATGTCGCTGTCCATGCAGGTGGGCGAGCGGGTCAACCTGCCCGAGGTGGGCCTGTTCTCGGATGGCACGGCGGTCAAGCTGGTGGGCGAGGAGACCTTCCGCCTGTGCCGCGCATACCTGGACGAGATCATCCTGGTGGATACGGACGCGGTCTGCGCGGCGATCAAGGACGTGTTCCTGGATACCCGCAGCGTGCTGGAACCGGCCGGTGCGCTGGCGGTGGCCGGGCTGAAGAAGTACGTGGAACGCGAGGGCGTGCAAGGCCTGCCCATGGTGGCGGTGACCTCGGGCGCCAACATGAACTTCGACCGCTTGCGCTTCGTCGCGGACCGCGCCGAGGTCGGCGAGGCGCGCGAGGCGGTCTTCGCCGTCACGGTGCCCGAGGAACGCGGCAGCTTCCGCCGCTTCTGCGGCGTGATCGGCCAGCGCAGCGTGACGGAATTCAACTACCGCATCGCCGACGCCCGCACCGCCCACATCTTCGTCAGCATGCAGATTTCGCGGCGCGGCGATGCGGCCGAAATCATGGCGGCGCTGCAGGAGCAGGGTTTCTCCGTCGGCGACCTGAGCAACAACGAAGTGTCGAAACAGCACATCCGCTACATGGTGGGCGGCCGTTCGCCGCTGGCTGCCGGCGAGCGCCTGTTCCGCTTCGAGTTTCCGGAGCGTCCCGGCGCGCTGATGAAGTTCCTGTCCGAGATGGCGCCCAACTGGAACATCAGCCTGTTCCACTACCGCAACCAGGGCACGGAATTCAGCTCGGCGCTGGTCGGCATCCAGGCTCCCTTGGCGGACAGCGCGGCGCTGGACGCGTTCCTGCGCCAGCTGGGCTACGCCCATACCGAGGAAACCGCCAACGAGGCCTACCGCCAGTTCCTGATCTGAGCGGGCGAGATCAACCCGGCGCGCAGCCGGGCTTGCGCGGCAGGGCCACGCCCGGCTGCAGGCGCAGCGCGGCGCGTCCCTGCGCCGCCTGCGTCAGCTGCAAGGTGGCGGCGCGCCAGGCCGGCACCTCGTCGAAGGCCACGTCGGGCGCGGCCGAGGACTTGGACTGCGCGTCCGGCCTGTCGAACTGGATCGCGGGCAGGCGCAGGCAGAGGTCCTTGAAATCCAGGCGGGCCAGTTCGCGCCCGTCGCTCATGCGCACCGCGCGGAAGGCCATCGGCGTGTCCACGAACTTGGTGATGGCCGGCACGATCTGCAGATAGCCGTCGGCGTCCTTGACCCGCTTGGTGGGCTCGATCTCGATTGCGTCCCTGCCTGGAGGCACGGCCAGGTAGGCCACGCCGTCGGCCACGTCCAGCAGTTTGCCCGGCCCCAGGTTCAGGGCGGCGAGCGGCGCGTGGCGGATCATCACGGTTTCGTTCCAGGAGGTCTGGACGCGCGTCCAGCCGGGCAGGCGCGCATCCTCGAAACGGGTGGTGGAGATGCGGTCACGCTCGGGCTGGGCGGACAAGGCCAGGCGTTCGACCCGCAGCGCGCCGTTGGCGACGCGCAATTGCGCCAGCACGGTGTCGGCGCTGGAACTGGTGAAGTAGGCCAGCACGGCGTCCGTTTCCAAGGCCTTGGCGGTGGACGCGCAGAAGAAGGCGCGGGCCTCGATGCGCTGGCCATCTGGATAGAGCAGGGCGCCGACGTCCTTGCCGCACAGCGGCTTGCCCTGGTAGGTAATGGTGGTGGCGCGGGTGGCCTGCCGCTGGCCGGTGTTCCAGTCGTTGCGGCTGCCGGTGGCGGCTTCGACCACCAGGCCGTGGTTGTCGTAGACGACGGCCGCGCCCGCGGGCGCGGCCAGCAGGCAAAGCAGAAACGCGAGGCTGCGTCGACGCGCCATGGTCGGACTCCCTGGTGTGGCTGGACGGGTCCATATATACCACTGCCGGGGAAAGTACCTTACTGCGGGCCGAGCTTGCGGATCAGGGCGTCCAGCATTTCCAGTTCGTCGGCCCGCAGATCCGTCAAGGGCGCGCGCACTGGACCCGCGTCGTGGCCCACCAGTTTGGCGCCGGCCTTGACGATGCTGACGGCATATCCGGGCACGCGGTTGCGGATATCGAGATAGGGCAGGAAGAAATCGTCGAGCAGGCGGTTGCTGGTTTCGTGGTCGCCCGCGGCGATGGCGCGGTAGAACTCCATGGCGGTACGCGGCACGAAATTGAACACCGCCGACGAATAGACCGGCACGCCCAGCGCGCGGTAGGCGGCGGCATAGACCTCGGCCGTGGGCAGGCCGCCCAGATAGGAAAAGCGGTCGCCCAGCTTGCGGCGGATGCGCACCATGGCCTCGATGTCGCCCACGCCGTCCTTGAAGCCGACCAGGTTGGGGCAGCGCTCGGCCAATTGCGCCAGGCTGTCGGCCGACAGGCGCGACTGCGCGCGGTTGTAGACGATGACGCCGATATCCACGGCCTTGCAGACCTGTTCGACGTGCGCGGCGATGCCTTGTTGCGAGGCTTCGGTCAGGTAGTGGGGCAGCAGCAGTATGCCCTTGGCGCCCAGGCGCTCGGCCTCTTGCGCGTAGGCGATGGCCGTGCGGGTCGGACCGCCCGCGCCAGCCAGGATGGGGACCTTGCCCGCGCAGGTCTGCACCGCGGTGCGGATGACGTCGGCGTATTCCTCTGGCGCCAGCGAAAAGAATTCACCAGTGCCGCCGGCGGCGAACAGGGCGGTCGCGCCGTAGGGCGCCAGCCACTCGAGGCGCCGGGCGTAGCTCCTGGCGTTGAAGTCGCCGTTCTGGTCGAAATCGGTGACGGGAAAAGACAGCAAGCCGTCCGAAACGATGTGCTTGAGTTCCTGCGGGGTGGTCATGTTGCGGTGATCCGTATGGGGTGCCATCGAAGGCGGAAGTGGGCCGATATGTCGGTTGATGGTCAAGTCATCGTACAACATGGAATGGCGGACTTCAACACCGATTTAGCGGAAATATAAGGTGAAATACGGACATACCCGATACCAGAACATTCTGCTTTCCAAGAATATTTATGAAGTTGTACGATGACATCCGCAAAGCCAGAGCGGGTTGGAGGCGACAGGGTCCAGCAGGCGGTCCCAAGAGGCTGCCGCAGCGCCGCCGGCCGCAACTGTCCGCAAGACAATTCCAGAGGAGACTTCATGAACCCGAGCAAGAGACAGTTCCTGGGCGGCGCCGCGGCGCTTTGCCTGTCGCCGTGGCTGCCGGCATGGGCGCAGTCGGGCGACTGGCCTACGCGCGCGGTCCGCATCATCGTGCCTTACCCGCCCGGCGGCTCGTCGGACATCATCGCGCGCATTGTGGCGCCGCGCCTGGCCGAGGCCCTGAAGCAGACCGTGGTGGTCGAGAACAAGCCCGGGGCCAATGGCAACCTGGGCGCCGGCCTGGTGGTGCAGGCGGCGCAGGAAGGCCATACCGTGCTGCTGTGCGACGTGGGGGCGCTGGCGATCAGCCCGTCGGTGTACACCAAGCTGTCCTTCGATCCCTCCACGGACCTGCGGGCGGTCGGCATGCTGGCCTATTCGCCGCACGTGCTGGCCGTGCATCCCGACGTGCCGGCCAAGACGGTGCCCGAGCTGGTGGCCTTGTCGAAGAAGCAGCGCCTGAATTTCGCCGTGACCGCGATCGGCAGCGCGCCGCACCTGGCCGCGGTCGCCGTGCAGCAGGCCACGGGCGCGCAATGGGAATACGTGCCCTACAAGGGTGGTTCGCAGGCGGTGACCGACACCATAGGCGGGCAGACCCAGGTCATCATGAACGGGTTGCTGGCCACGCTGCCTCACATCAAGGCCGGCAAGCTGCGCCCGATCGCGATCTCCAAGCGCGAACGGATGCAGCTCGTGCCGGACATTCCCACCATCTCCGAACAGGGCGTGGCCGGCTTCGAGTCCGGCACCTGGCAGGGGGTGATGGCGCCGGTGACCACGACCGATCCCGTCGCCATCCGCTTGTCGGAGCTGATGGCGCGGATCGTCAACCAGCCGGACGTGAAGGCGCAGCTGAACGAACAAGGCGCCGAAATCGTCACCCGCAATCCCGCCGAGCTGGCGCAGTTCTTCAACAGCGAACGCGCGCGCTGGGCCTCGGTGGTGAAAAGCGCGGATATCCGGCTGGATTGAGGCCGGGCCTGCCTGGACAGGCCGTCAGGCGCGGGAGCACACTGGAATCATCCCGCGCCCGTCCAGGCCCCGGCGCGACGCGGGTCTGGGCTGCGCACGCAACACCGCGCATGGCCGCGGACCAGGGGCAGGGGCATGCAGCCATGAAAATCCTCTACGCCGCCGCGCTGCTGGCGGCGGCTTGCGGGCAAGCCGTCGCGCAAGGCGCCGGGCCCGCCGTTCCCCCGGCCCCGCCTTCGGCCCGCGTCATACCCGATGCCTGCGTCGGCGCTTCATGCCCCAGACTGGTCAATCCGGGCGCAGCCCAGGAACCCTGCCTGGGCACCGGTTGCGCCACCGCCGGCAGGCCGCCCGGCCCGCCCGCGCCGCCCTCCAGCGGGCCGAGCCGGCAGCCCGGCTGGATGAGCCCGGCGCCATCTCGCCTGCCGCCGATGCCGGCGCAGCGCGGCGTGCCGACGGGGCCGCTGACGCCTGCGCCGCCGTTGCCGGTGCCGAGGTGATGCGGGGGGGATGGAAGGCGGCAAAACCTCATGGCGGTGCCGACCGCGCATCCGCCATCCGCATGTACGACCGGTAAGGCTCCGCCTCAACCATCTCCCGCAGCAACTCCCGCAGGATGTCCTGCACGATCCTCACCGCCTGCGTCAGCGGGCGGTTCGATGCGGTGGCCAGCATTAGGCGCGTGGACAAGGCGGGGTTGACGATCCGGCGGGCGACCAGTTGGCCGTTGTTCAATTCACCCACCACCGCGGGCAGGGCCAGCACCGTGTGGGCCAGTCCGTTCAATACGATTTCCTTCATCAGTTCCAGCGCGTCCATTTCGAACACGACGTTCAGGGGCGTATCCGCCTGCGCCGCCGCCTGTTCCAGCGTGCGGCGCAGGCCGTGGCTGCGGGTGGGCAGCGCCAGGGGCAGATCCGCCAGCTGAGCGAAGTCGATGGAGGGCAAGGCCCGCGCGGCGGGTGACAGGTTCTGCGCGGGCGATACCAGCGCCAGGTCCAGCTCGGCCAGGGGATCGACCGCCACGTGCTGGGAACGGCGCGCGTCATGCAGCACCGCGATGTCGACGCGGGCGTTGGCCAGCCATTCATGCACGTAGCCGCTGTAGCCGGTGATGACGTTGAGCTGGATGCGCGGATGGCGCTTCCAGACTGCCGCCACCAGCGGCATGCCGACCATGTGGGAGAGCGTGGGCGTCAGGCCCAGCGTGACCTGGCCGGAGGGCGATTTCTGCTCGTCGTGGAATTCGGTCACGACCCGCGCCATTTGGGCCAGCAGGGGACGCAGGCTATCCAGCAGCTTCTCGCCTTCCGGGGTCAAGGACACGCCGCGGCCGTTGCGGTAAAGCAGGGCGCAGCCGCATTCGTCTTCCAGCTTCCTGACCTGGCGGCCCAGCGCCGATTGCGCGATGCCCAGCACCGAGGCGGCCTTGGAGAAGCTGCCCGAGTCGGCCACGTGGATCAGGTTTTCGATCTTGCGCAGGTCCATCGCGATGTCTCGCCGCCGGCGCTTGCGGGCGGCTCCTCCTTGTGTGCGTTTTCTGTATATCTGATAGGCACAGTATGCCTACATGGCTTGCCGCCAGCCACCCTAGAATTCCTGCGTATCAGACCCGCGCCCGCGCGCTTGCCCTTGGTTTCTTGCCATCCATGACACCTGCTTCCGAACTGAACACCTCTGCCCACGCCTTGCTCGGGGTCTTCGCCCGCAACGGCGTCGACCGCGTCTTCCTGGTTCCCGGCGAAAGCTATCTGGGCGTGCTCGACGCCCTGCATGATTTCCCGGGCATCGATGTGGTGACCTGCAGGCACGAAGGGGGCGCGAGCTTCATGGCGTGCGCCGACGGCCGGCTGACGGGCCGCCCGGGGGTGGTCATGGTGTCGAGGGGCCCGGGGGCGGCGAACGCGGCCATCGGCGTGCATGCCGCGCAGCAGGACGGCGTGCCGCTGGTCCTGCTGATCGGACAGGTGCCGCGCAAGGACCTGCGCAAGGAGGCTTTCCAGGAGATCGACTACCAGAAGATGTTCGGTTCCGTCGCCAAATGGGTGCACGAGGTGGCGGCGCCCGAGGACGTGGCCTGGGCCGCTTTCAAGGCCCTGCGCGTCGCCACTTCGGGTACGCCAGGGCCGGTGGTGCTGGTGGTGCCGGAAGACGTGCAGCAGGCGTGCGTGCCGCAGCCGGACTGGGTGGCCGAGCCGGCCAGCGCCGCGCAGCCGGCGCCCGCCGCGCTGGCGCGGCTGCAAGCCTTGCTGGACGCCGCCCGCAAGCCGCTGATCATTGCCGGGGGCGCCTTCAACGCGCCGGGCGGCCGCGAGGCGCTGCGGCAGCTGGCGGAACGGCACGGCATACCGGTGGCAGTATCGTTCCGCCAGCATGACCTGTTCCCCAACACGCATCCGCTGTACGCCGGCGACCTGGACCTGGCGACGCAGCCCGCGCAGGTGGCGGCCTTCGATTCCAGCGACCTGATCCTGGCGCTGGGTACGCGCCTGGGCGACATCACCACGCAGGGCTACACGTTTCCGGCCTATCCCAGACCGTCGCAGACGCTGGTGCATTGCCATGCCGACGCGCATTTCGTGAACCAGCACTTTGCGGCGGACGCGGGCATCATCGCGGACCCGGTGGCCACGGCGCAGGCGCTGGCCGCGCTGCCGGCGGCGGACCGTGGCGGGCGCGAGGACTGGGCGGCATCCCTGCGCGCGATCCGTGAGCGCACCGCCGCCTGGCCCGCTCCAGAAGCCGACGACGGCGTGCCCTTCGTGTCGGTGGTGCGAGCGCTGGCCGAACTGGCGCCACCGGACCTCATGGTGTGCCTGGACGCGGGCACCTTCGCCGCGCCGGTGTACCGCCATTTTCCCTTTGTTTATCCGCAACGGCTGATGGCCTCGCAGTCCGGCGCCATGGGCTATGGCACGCCGGCGGCAATCGCCTCGCAGTTGCGCCAGCCTGGCAGCAAGGTCGTGTGCCTGGTTGGCGACGGCGGCTTCATGATGACCGGCAATGAAATGATGGCCGCGGCCGAACGCGGGCTGCCGGTGTTCTTCATCGTCTCCAATAACCACTGCTACGGTTCCATCCGCCTGCATCAGGCGCGCACCTATCCCGGCCGCCACGCGGGCACCAACCTGGCGAGCCCCGATTTCACGATGATGGCGCGCGCCTTCGGCATGCAGGCCGAGTACGTCACCCATCCAGACCAGGTGGCCGCGGCCATCGCGCGCGGACTGGCCTCGGCCGCGCCGTACTTCCTGGAGGTCAAGACCAGCCTCGCCGCGATCCTGCCGGACGGCGCGGACAGCGCGGCCGGCATCGACCTGCTGGGGCGGGGCTAGCCTGGGACTCAGTCGCGGTAGCCGGGATCCTTCCTGTCCATCAGGCGCAGCATCGCCGGCCATTCCAGCTCGCCGAAGGGGCGCCGCGTGGTCGGCTGGTACAGGTGCCAGGTTTTCTCGATGACCTCTGGCGGCGGGACGCAGAGTTCGCGGTTGGCGGCCAGGGCGTCGACCTGCGCCTTGCAGGCCATCTCCAGCCAGTACAGCGTGTTGAATGCCTGCGCGATGCTCGGACCCGCGGCGAGCAAGCCGTGGTTGCGTAGGATCATCGCCTCGGACTGGCCCAGGTCCGCCACCAGCCGTGCGCGCTCGTCCAGGTCGATGGCCACGCTCTCATAGTCGTGGTACGGGATCTTGGCGAAGCGCATGGCGGTCTGGGTCAGCGGCAGCAAGCCGCATTGCAGCGCCGACACCGCCATGCCGGCTCGCGTGTGCGTATGGATGACGCATTGCACGTCGTGGCGGGCGCCGTGCACGGCGCTATGGATGACGTAGCCGGCGGCGTTGATGCCATACTCGCCGGGGTTGTCCAGCACGTTTCCGTCCAGGTCTATCTTGACCAGGCTGGACGCGGTGATTTCGTCGTACATCATGCCGTAGGGATTGATCAGCAAATGGCCCTCCGGGCCAGGTATGCGCGCGGTGATGTGGTTGTAGATGAGATCGCTCATGCCGAAGTGGGACACCAGCCGGTAGCAGGCGGCCAGTTGTATGCGGGTATCGCGTTCCGCGGGGCTCATGGCGCTATGCATGGTTCGGGTCTCCGGTTCAGTCGCTGGCTTTGACGTTGAAGTCGCGCACCACCTGGCCCCACGACTCGTATTCGGATTTCATCAGCGCGCCGAACTCGGCGGGCGTGGCGGTGGTGCGGACCTGGGCGCCCAGGTCCGCCAGCTTGTCGCGCACGGCTGGATCGGCCAGCACGGCATTGACCTCGGCGGCCAGCTTCTGCTGGATGTCGGGCGGGATGCCGGCGGGCGCGATCAGGCCCAGCCAGGCGCCCATGTCGAAGCCGGGGTAGCCCTGTTCGGCGACGGTGGGCACGTCGGGCAGGCTGGCGACCCGCTCAGGGGTGCTGACGGCGATCGCCTTCAGGCGCCCGGCTTTCACCAGCGCCAGCGAGGACACCATGGTGTCGAAGGTGGCGTAGGTCCGCCCGCCGACGATATCGGTCTGCGCCTGGCTGCTGCCTTTGTAGGGCACGTGGATCATGCTGGCGCCGGCCTTGGCCAGCAGCACCGAGGTCACCAGATGGCTGGTGGTGCCCACGCCGGTGGTGGCGTAGGTGTACTGGTTCGGTTTGGCCTTCACGGCCGCGAGGAAGTCCTGCAGGTTGTTGGCCGGATTGTCGGGGCTGACGACGAACAGGTAGGGCAGCCAGGTCAGCAGGCCGATGGGCGCGAAGTCCTTGCGCGCGTCGTAGTTCAGGTTCGGATAGACGTGCGGGTTGATGGCCTGCGGCGCCGATGCGCCGATCATGAGCGTATAGCCGTCGGGCTTGGCCCGCGCACCCAGGCCGGCGGCGATGGAGCCGCCCGCGCCGGGCTTGTTCTCGACGATGAACTGCTGGCCCAGACGCTGCGCCAGGCGGTCGCCGACCATGCGGGCGACGGTGTCGGTCGCCGTGCCGGGCGGGAATCCGACCAGGATGGTGACGGGTTTGGAGGGATAGGGGGCTTGCGCCCAAGCCGGCCCGGCCGCGGCCCAGGCTGTGGCGGCCAGCATGGCGGCCAGCGCGGCTCGCCTTGTCGCATTGCGCATCGTAGTCTCCAGTCATTGTTCTGATGGCGGGAGAGCGCCTGCGCCTGCCCGCAACGGAACCGCGATGGGCAGCCCGTCGCCGTTCAAGGTCGCACAAGGGCCCACCGTCTTCAATGGCGCTGGCGGCCAAGCAGATAACGCGAAATGGCAAGGATGGCGGACGCCGCGAGGGCGTCCGCCCGGGGGATCAGGCCGTCAGGCTGATCCAGGTGGTCTTCAGGTCGCTGTACTTATCCAGCGCGTGCAGCGACTTGTCGCGGCCGAAGCCCGATTGCTTGACGCCGCCGAAAGGCACGGTGATGTCGCCGTCGGCGTAGCAGTTGACCCACACCAGGCCCGAGCGCAGGCGGCGCGAGAGACGATGAGCGCGCGACAGGTTGGCGGTCCAGAGCCCGGCGCCCAGGCCGTAGATCGAGTCGTTGGCCAGCCGCACCGCGTCGTCCTCGGTGGCGAAGCGCTGCGCGGCCAGCACCGGGCCGAAGATTTCCTCGCGCACCAGGCTGTTGTCCTGGCCTGCGCAATCGAAGATGGTCGGTTCGATGTAGTAGCCGCCGGTGGCGCCTAGGGCCTGGCGGCCGCCCATGCGCAGCTGTGCGCCTTCGGCGGCGCCCGCTTCGATGCGGGCCAGCACGCCGCGCATCTGGCGTTCATCGACCATGGCGCCCATGGCGGTGGCCGGATCCAGCGGATCGCCTGGCTGCAGCGCGGCGGCATGGTCCGCGACCTTGGCCATGAAGGCGTCGTAGATGCCATCCTGCACGTACAGGCGCGAGCCCGCGATGCAGACTTCGCCCTGGTTGGAGAAGATGGCGAGCGCCGCGGCCTGGGCGGCGCGGTCCAGGTCGGGGCAGTCCTCGAACACGATGTGGGGCGACTTGCCGCCGCACTCCAGCCACACGCGCTTCAGGTTCGATTGTCCCGAATACTCCATGAAGCGCTTGCCGGTGGCGGTCGACCCGGTGAAGGCGATGCAGTCCACGTCGGGATGCAGGCCCAACGCCTGGCCGGCCTTTGCGCCCAGGCCAGGCACCACGCTGAAGACGCCGGCGGGGATGCCGGCTTCCTCGGCCAGCGCCGCCAGCCGGATGGCCGACAGCGAGGCCTGCTCGGCCGGCTTGAGGATGACGCTGTTGCCGGCGGCCAGGGCCGGCGCGACCTTCCAGGCGGCCATCATCAGCGGGTAATTCCACGGCACCACCGCCGCGACCACGCCCAGCGCTTCGCGCGTGATGGTCGCGAGCGCGTCCGGGCCGGTGGGGGCGATCTCGTCGTAGATCTTGTCGATGGCTTCGGCGTACCAGGCGTAGCAGCGCGCCGTCTCCGGCACGTCGAAGGCGAGCGCGTCGCGGATCGGCTTGCCCATGTCCAGCGTTTCCAGCAGCGCGAGTTCCTCGCGGTGCGTCTCGATCAGCGCGGCCAGGCGCAGCAGATGCTGCTTGCGCTGGCGCGGCGCCAGGCTGCTCCAGACGCCGGCCTCGAAGGCGCGGCGGGCGGCCAGCACGGCGCGGTCCACGTCGGCCTGGCCGCAAGACGCCACGTCGGCCAGTTTGCGCCCGTCTATCGGGCTGGTGGCGGGGAAGGTGGCGCCATCGGCCGCGTCGCAATAGGCGCCGTCGATGTAGGCCTGGCCGTTGAAAGTGAGCGCGGCGGCGCGGGCGCGCCAGTAGGCGGCGTCCTGGGTCATGACCGGGCTCCCTGGCTGTTGGCGCGCGCCACCATGGCGTCGAGCAGCACGTTGCAGCCCGCTTCCAGATCAGCGGGCTTGGCGTCCTCGATCTCGTTGTGGCTGACGCCGTCCTTGCAGGGCACGAAGATCATGGCGGTGGGGGTGACGGCGGCCATGTAGACCGCGTCGTGGCCGGCGCCGGTGACGATGTCCATGGCGGCCAGGCCGCGGCGGGCAGCGCCGTCGCGCACCTTGCCGACCAGGTCCGGGTCGAATGGCGTGGGCGGGAAGTACTGCACGTGCTTCACGTCCACCGCCACGTTGTGGCGCTGGGCGATTTCGGCGCAGACTTCGTGCCAGCGCTGGTCCATGCGAGTGAGCGTGGCTTCGTCCTCGTGGCGCAGGTCCGCCGTGAAGCGCACCTGGCCCGGAATGACGTTGCGCGAACCGGGATGCGCGTGGATCTCGCCCACGGTGCCGCGGCCATGCGGCTGGTTATCGTTGGCGATGTCCACCACCGCCTGCAGCAGGAAGCTGGCGGCGTACAGCGCGTCGCGCCGGATCGGCATGGGGGTGGGGCCGGCATGCATTTCCATGCCGGTCACGGTCACGTCGTACCAGCGCAGGCCGAGCGATCCGGTCACCACGCCGACCACTTTTTCTTCATGCTCCAGGATCGGGCCTTGCTCGATATGGGCCTCGAAGTAAGCGCCCACCGGGCGGCCGCCCACGGGGTCCGCGCCGGCATAGCCGATGGCGGCCAGCTCGTCGGCCACCGACTTGCCGTCGCGGTCGGTCGCGGTCAGCGCCACTTCCAGCGGGAACTTGCCGGCGAACACGCCCGAACCCATCATCACGGGCACGAAGCGCGAGCCTTCCTCATTGGTCCATATGGCCACTTCCAGCGGCGCTTCCGTGACCACGCCGTGGTCGTTCAGGCTGCGCATGACCTCCAGGCCCGCCAGCACGCCGTAGCAGCCGTCGAACTTGCCGCCGGTGGGCTGGGTGTCGATATGGCTGCCGGTCATGACCGGCGGCAGGTCATTGTTGCGGCCGGCGCGGCGGGCGAAGATGTTGCCCACCTGGTCCACGCGCAGCGTCATGCCGGCATCGCGCATCCAGCCGGTGACCAGGTCGCGGCCCTGGCCGTCCAGCGCGGTCAGCGCCAGGCGGCAGTTGCCGCCCTTGGGCGTGGCGCCGATCTGCGCCAGGTCCATCAGCGACTGCCACAGCCGCTGTCCGTTGATCGAGATAGTCGTCGTCATGTTGGAGTCCCTCTGTGTCAGTGGCTGGCGGCGGCATTGCGGGCCAGCGCGGCCTCGCGGATGCCCATCAGGGTTTCGCCCGGCGAAATGCCGTTGGCGTCGTAGCGGATTTCCAGCAGGGCCGGCAGGTTCTCGCGTTCGGCAAACGCCAGCGCGCGCTCGAAGGCGGGGCCGAAGCTGGCGGTGTCTTCCACGGCTTCGCCATAGCCGCCGTAGCCGCGGATGATCTGCGTGAAGTCCGGATTCTCGAAGGACAGGGCGATGGTGCGGGCCGGGAACTCGCGTTCCTGGTGCGCGCGGATGGTGCCCCAGATGCCGTTGTTGAACACCAGCACGACCACGCCCAGGCGGTATTGCAGCGCCACGCCCAGTTCCTGCATGTTCATCTGGAAGCAGCCGTCGCCGGCATAGCAGACCACCGTGCGCTTGCGGTCTTCCAGCTTGGCCGAAATCGCCGCCGGCAGGCCGTAGCCCATGGAGCCGACCGTGGGAGTCAGGCTGGTGCCCGGCCCGGCGTAACGGCGATAGCGGTGGGGGTATAGCGCGTAGTTGCCCGCGCCCACGGTGATGCAGGCGTCGGCGGGCACATGCGCGTCGACATAGGCGGCGGCCTGGTCCAGGCTCATCGGCCCGGGCGAGGGCAGCGGCTGCAGGCTGTCGACCAGTTCCTGGTGCGCGGCGCGCACCGCCTCGCCGCGCGCCGTCTTGTGGCCGGGGACCAGGTCCGCCACGCTGGCGGCGAAGCTGGCCACGTCCGCCACGATGGCCTGGGTGGGCGAGAACACCCGGCCCAGTTCGGCGGCGTCCGGATACACATGGATCAGCCGCTGGCGCGGCAACGGGCTTTCGATGACGGTATAGCCTTCGGTGGTGGCCTCGCCCATGCGCGTGCCCACGGCCAGCACCAGATCGGCGTCGCGCAGGCGTTGGCGCAGCTCAGGCGTCATGGCCCAGCCGACGTGGCCGGCGGCGTTGGGGTGGCGCTGGTCGAAGCACTCCAGGCGGCGCCAGGCGGTGCCTACCGGCAGCTCGAAACGCTCGGCGAAGCCAGCGATCTGGTCGATGGCGGTCTGGTGCCAGCCATTGCCGCCCAGCAGCAGGAAGGGACGTTCGGCGGCGTCCAGCAATTGGGTCATGCGGGCCAGGTCGGCGGCGCCGGGGTGGCTGTGCACGCGCGGGTAGCGCGGCAGGTCGGCCACGCGGGCGCGGCCCCACAGCGTGTCCTCGGGCAGCGCCAGCACCACGGGGCCGGGACGGCCGCTGGTCGCGATCGCGAAGGCGCGCGAGATGTACTCGGGAATGCGGTCGGTGCGGTCGATCTGCGCCACCCATTTGGCCATCTGGCCGAACATGCGGCGGTAGTCGATCTCCTGGAAGGCTTCGCGCTCCATGAAGTCGTTGCCCACTTGGCCCACGAACAGGATCATCGGGGTGGAGTCCTGGAAGGCGGTATGCACGCCGATGCTGGCGTTGGTGGCGCCCGGGCCGCGCGTGACGAAGCAGATGCCGGGCTCGCCGGTCAGCTTGCCATAGGCCTCGGCCATGTAGGCCGCGCCGCTTTCCTGGCGGCAGACGATGGCCTCGATGGCATCGGTGTGGTCATTCAGCGCGTCGATGCAGGGCAGATAGCTTTCGCCGGGGATCATGAACACGCGGCGCGCGCCATGGATGCGCAGCTGCTGCATCAGGATCTGACCGCCATTGCGTTCGGGAATTGCTGCTGACGTCATGCGGAGTCTCCTTGTTGCGGGACGGCCTGCGCGCGGCGCTCGGCGGCCCATCGTTCGAATTGGTGATGGCGCGCCAACAGGCGGCGCGCGGTGTTGTAGACAGGCGGATCGATGCGTTCGGCGTCGTGGCGGCCGGCGCGCTGGGCTTCATAGCGGGCGACGCAATCATGGGCCGCCATGACTTCGTCCGGGGCGGGCGTGAACACCGTGTGGATCAGCTTGACCTGGTCGGCCACGGTGGCGCACTTGGACTTCAGGCCCATGCGGCGGGCCCAGCGCACATCGGCTTCCAGCGCGGGCATGTCGCGATAGTTGAACGGGCAGTCGATGGGCAGGCAGCCTGCGGCGGTGCAATCCAGCAGGAAGCGGGCGCGCAGGTGATGCAGTTCGATGCCGTCCTTGCCGCGCTCGGCGCCCAGGCTGGCGGTCAGGTCCTCGGCGGCCAGCAGGCAGGCGGACACGCGCGGGCTGGCGGTCAGGATGTCATAGGCGCGGTGCACGCCCAGCGCGGACTCCAGCGTGGGCACGATCTCGGTGCTGCCGGCGGGCAGGCCGAGTTCGGCTTCCAGCGCGCTGATGGCCTGGTCCAGCGCGGCGATCTGCGCCGCGCTTTCGGCATGGGGCAGGAACACCGCGTCCGGCGCGCCCGGCATCACGCCGCGCAGGTCCGCCAGGCCGTCGTCTTCAAGCTTGTTGATGCGCACCGCGGCCACCACGCCCAGGGCGCGGCAGCGGCCGAACAGTTCGGCGATGATGGGGCGCGCGGCCGGCCGGTCCGCCGGGGCGGTGAACTCTTCCAGGTCCGCGACCAGCGCATCGGCGCCGCTGGCCAGGCCGTCGGCCTGGGCGTTGGCGTCGAATCCGGGCACGAACATCCAGCTGCGGCGCAGGAAGGGGGGACGGCGGGAGGGGGTGATAGGGGTCATTGCACGTGCCTCGGCAGGAACAGCACCAATTCAGGTACGAAAGTCAGCAGCAGCATGACCGCGGTCATGGCCAGCATCATCCAGGACAGCGGGCGCAGGGTCTGCATCATGTTGATGCCGCCGATCTTGCACGCGGCCATCAGGTCGACGCCGACCGGCGGCGTGTTGGCGCCGATGGCCATGTTGATCGACAGCAGGATGCCGAAGTGCACCGGGTCGATGTTGTAGTGCGCCAGCACCGGCATCACCACGGGAGCGACGATGATGATGACCGGAATGGCTTCCATGAAAGTGCCCAGGAGCAGCAGCACCACCGTCAGCACCAGCAGCACGGCAGTCTTGCTGTCGGTCCATTCGACCAGCAGCGTGGACAGCGCCTGCGGCACCTGTTCGGCCACCAGCACCCAGGCGAACAGGCCCGACGCGCCGATGATGAGCAGGATGGAGGCGCTGCTTTCGCCGGTGGACTTGAGGTTGTCCCACAGCGACTTCAGGCTCAGCGTGCGGTACCAGAAGAAGCCGATCAGCAGGGCGTAGATGATGGCGCTGGAGGCGGCCTCGGTGGCGGTGAATATGCCGAAGCGGATGCCGCCGATGATCAGCACCGGCACCATCAGGGCGGGCAGCGCGTCGACGGCGGCGGCGCGCAGCTCGGACCAGCTGAACGGCTGGCCGCCGGCCCAGTTGTGCTTGCGCGATTGCCAGATGGCCACGCCGATCAGCGACAGCCCCAGCAGGATCCCAGGGATGATGCCGGCCACGAACAGCTTGCCCACCGAGGTGTCGGTGATGGTGCCGTAGACGATCAGCACGATGCTGGGCGGAATGATGGTGGACGTCGCGCCGGCGCTGCCGACCAGGGCGCAGGAAAAGCCCTTGTCGTAGCCGCTGCGGGCCATGGCGGGCAGCAGCAGGCTGCCGATGGCGACCACGTCGGCCACGCCGGAACCGGACAGCGCGCCGAACATCAGGCAGGCAAGCACGGCCACCACCGCCAGGCCGCCCTTGATGTCGCCGACGATCGCGGCGCACAGGCGCACGATGCGCTGGGTCAGACCCGCGCCGTTCATCAGCTGCGCGGCCAGGATGAAGAGCGGAATCGCCAGCAGCGTGAAGCTGTCCAGCCCCACCACGTACTGCTGCGCCGCCACCATCATGGGCGCGGAGTCGAAGACCGCCAGATAGGCCAGGCAGGACAGCACCAGGCCGAAAGCGATGGGCATGTCGATCAGCACCGTGATCGTGAACACGCCCATCAGGAAGAGAGCACCCGTAGACATCTTGTTAATCCTTTGCAGCGGCGGGAGCGGGCGAGAACAGCTGCGCCAGGTGCACCACGATGGTGATGGCGCAGGCGAAGGGCAGCGCCAGGTAGACGGTGCCGGCGGACACGTCCAGCGCGGGCAGGGTCTGGTCCATGGTCAGCTCGGCCAGCTGCCAGCCGGCGTAGCCCAGCGCCGCCAGGCCGACGATGATGAGCGCCTGGTTGATGCGTTCGAAGGCGTTGAGGATCCGGGGATTGCGCACCACGAACGGCAGCAGCCCGGCCATCAGGTGCGAACGCTCATAGCTGCAGACGACGCCGCCGATGAAGGCCGACCACACCAGCACCAGGCGCGGCAGTTCCTCGGCCCAGTGCGGCGTGGTGTGGGTGACGAAGCGGGCGAACACCACGTAGGAGATCAGGATCGCCAGCAAGGCCACCGCCAGGGCGGCGAAGGCCTTGCTGATGCCCGACAGGATCGCGGACAGTCGGTTGAGCATTACTTGGCCTCGCGGTACTTCTGCACCAGTGCCATCAGCTCGGGGCCATAGGTGACCGAGTAGGTCTTCCAGACGGGTTCCACGGCGGCGGCGAAGGCGGCCTTGTCGACCTCGTTGACCTGCATGCCCTTGTCCTTCAGCTGGGCGATGTACTGCTGGTCGCCGTCGGTAATCATCTGGCGTTGGGTGTCACGCCACTTGTCGGCGGCCGCCTGCACGATCTTCTTGTCCTCGGCCGAGAGGCGGTTCCAGACCGGCTTGGAGATGATCAGGTTGGCGGGACCCCAGACGTGGCCGGTCAGCGACAGGTACTTCTGCACTTCGAAGAAGGACGAGGTGTAGATGATGGACAGCGGATTTTCCTGGGCGTCGAACACCTTCTGCTGCAGGGCCGAATACAGTTCGCCGAAGGCCAGCGGCGCGGGGTTCGCGCCCAGCGCGGTAAAGGTGTCCAGGCGCATTTTGTCGGGCGTGACGCGGGTCTTCAGGCCGGCCAGGTCGGCGGGCTTGGCCACCGCGCCGCGGTTGTTGGTGACGTGGCGAAAGCCGTTTTCCCACCACGAGATGATGGTCAGGTTCTTCTTGTCGGCCAGCTTGGCCAGGGCCTCGCCCAGTTCGCCGTCGAACGCCTTGTAGGCCTGCTGCGAGGTGGACCAGGTGTAAGGCAGCTCGACCACGCCGAACTTGGGTTCGATGGGTTGCAGCGAACCCGAGCCGATGATGGCCGCGCCCTGGCTGCCGATCTGCAGGCCTTCCAGCATGGTCTTTTCATTGCCCAGCTGGCCGCTGGGGAACAGCACGAAATTGACGCGGCCGGCGGTCTTTTCCTTGACCTCTGCGGCGAAGCCTTCGGCGGCCTTGTTCCAGCTGTGGCTGGGCGCCAGCACGTGGCCGAGCTTGATGTCCAGGGCGTGGGCCGACAGCGGCGCCAGGCCGGCGAGGGCGAGCAGGGCGGCGGCCAGCAGGGCCGGTTTCTTTTGAGGAGCGGTGGTCATGGCGGAACTCCAGGAGCAGGGTGGGATGGTTGGGGTCAGTAGGATTGGGCGCGCATCGAGGCGGGCCGTCCGGGCAGGGCGATGCGGGTGCCGGTGTCGCTCAGGCCGTGGTCGCCCACGGCGAGGACCTGCATTTCGGCATCCAGGAAATTGCCGACGTAGAGGTAGCGGCTGTCGGGGCTGAAGGCCACGCCCTCGGGCAGCGCGCCGACCTCGATGGTGCCGGCGCGGGTCACGCACTGGCCGTCGATGCGCAGCAGCACGATCTGGCCGCGCGGGTGGTGGAACCAGGCGCTGGAGGGGTTGTTCGAACCTTGCACGATGGCGACCGCGGCATGGCGGCCGTCGGGGCTGATGGCGATGCCTTCGGGGCCGTCCTCGACCATGAGGCGGTCGATCACGCGCGGCGGATCGGCGCGCAGGTCCACCACGCTGACCGAATCCGCATGGCCGTCCGACGCGGTCGGGCTGCCCATGTCCACCACCAGCGCCAACGCGCCGTCTGGCGACACCACCAGGTTGAACGGCACGAGACCCGTGGTCAGGTCTTCGGCGGGATCGTGGGTCACCACGGGCTGCGCGCCGCTTTCGTCGATACGCAGCACACCCAGGCGGTGCGTGTCGGTCTTGACCACGAAGGCGCGGCGGCCGTCGGCGGCAAAGGACACGGCCACGACAGGGGTGCCTACGTCCACTTCGCCGCAGACCTCGGCGCGCTTGCCTGCGATGCGCAGCACCGACACCGAGCGGCCGGTTTTGTTTGCCACCAGCGCCAGCGTGCCGGCGCGGTTGATGGACAGGCCAGAAGGTTGCAGGCCCAGCTCCAGCCGCTGCACGATGGCGGGCGGATTGGCTTCCAGGTCGATCACGTACAGGCCGCGCCCGGGCTCGGGCTGCCAGCCGGCGCCGTCGGCGCGCGCGCGCCAGTCCATGGAATCCGCGATCAGGCCCAGGCGCTGGTCCGGCGTGACCGCCAGGTTGACCGGCGGGCCGAACAGCGAGTTGGGCAGGGACAAGGTGGCGACCAGTTCCGGCGCGGCGGGATTCGCGCCGGCGTCGTAGACGCACAGGCTGTCGTTGCCGGGGGCCAGGAAGCGGATCTGGCCGTCGTCCCAGGTGACCTTCTGGTCGTTGCCGACCAGCAGCAGGTGGCGGGTGGCGGGCGCGGTCATGCCGCGAGCTCCTGCGCCTGCGGCACCGCCAGGGTGGCGCCGATGAGCTGCCGCGTGTACGGGTGGACCGGCTCGAAATACACCTGGCTGGCGGGGCCGCGCTCGACCACGCGGCCGCCTTGCAGCACCACGATCTCGTCGGCGATGTGCTGCACCACGGCCAGGTTGTGGCTGATGAACAGATAGCCCAGGCCGCGTTCGCGCTGCAGCTCCATCAAGAGGTTCAGGATTTGCGCCTGCACCGACACGTCCAGCGCGGAAGTGGGTTCGTCGCAGATCAGCAGCTGCGGCTCCAGCATCAGGGCGCGCGCGATGGCCACGCGCTGGCGCTGGCCGCCGGACAGCTCGCGCGGATAGCGCGCGGCGAAGGCCGGCACCAGGCCCACGGCATCCATCATGCGGCGCACCGACGCTGCCTGCGAGGCCGCGTTGCCGATGCCATGCGTGCGCAGCGGCGCGGTCAGGATCTCGCTGATGCTGCGGCGCGGGTTGAGCGAGGAATACGGATCCTGGAACACCATCTGGATGCGGCGGGCGCGGGCGCGCGCCGGCATGGCCGCCAGCGGCTTGCCGTCCAGCAACGCCTGGCCTTGCGTGGGCGCCAGCAGGCCCAGCATCAGCTTGGCGATGGTGGACTTGCCGCTGCCCGACTCGCCAACGAGGCCGATGGTCTGGCCGGCGGGCACGTGCAGGTCGATGTCATGCAGGATGCGCGGCGCCGGCCGGCGCGAGAACAGGCCGGCGCGGCCGTACTGGAAGCACAGCGCGTTCAGGCTGATGCTGGCGGAAGTGGCGGACGGGCTGCTCATGCCGTGGCTCCTAGGCGCAGGGCGCCGGGTTTGATGCACAGGCAGCGGTGTCCGCCCTGCACGCGCGCGGGAAAGGGCTGGGCGCAGCGGGCTTCCGCGGCCGGGCAGCGCTCGCGGAAGGCGCAGCCACGGATGGCGGTGTCCAGCGAGGGCACGGCGCCCGCAATGGTCGGCAGGTCGGCGCGCGGCGCGGTTCGTCCGGGCTGGGGAATGCAGTTCAGCAGCATGGCGGTGTAGGGGTGGCTGGGTTGCTCCAGCACCTCGCGCACGCTGCCGCCTTCGACGATGTCGCCCGCGTACATGACGATGACATGGTCGGCGATGCGCGCCACCAGGCCCATGTCATGGGAGATGAACACCATCCCCAGGCCGAACTCGGCCTGGATGTCGCGCAACAGGTCCAGCAGCTCGGCCTGCACGGTGACGTCCAGCGCGGTGGTGGGTTCGTCGGCGATCAGCAGCTCGGGACCGCACATGAGCGCCATCGCGATCATGACGCGCTGGCGCAGTCCGCCCGAGAGTTCAAAGGGATACTGCCGCATGCGGTCGCGGGGATTGGCGATGCCGACGCGCCGCAGCAGGTATTCGGCGCGCTCCTCGGCCGCGCGGCGGCTGACGCGCTTGTGCCGGCGCAGCACGTCGACCAGCTGGGTGCCGATGGGGAACACCGGGTTCAGCGAGGTCATCGGGTCCTGGAAGATCATGGCGATGCGGGCGCCGCGCAGTTGCGCCAGGGCGGCCGGTGTCAGCGTGGCCAAATCCTGGCCGGCAAACTCCAGCTTGGCCACGCGGCGGCGCGCGGCCGCCGGCAGCAGGTCCAGCAGCGCCAGCGCGGTCAGCGACTTGCCGCAGCCCGATTCGCCGACGATGCACAGCGTCTTGCCGCGCTCCAGGCTGAAGTCCACCGCGCGCACCACGTGCTTGACGTGGGTGGGCGTCTGGATGTCGATGTGCAGGTCCTGGACCCGCAGCAGGGGATGGCTGGTGTCGGTCATGGGATCAGCCTTTCTTCATTTGCACGGCGCGCAGCGATTCGCCGGCACGGTTCACGCACAGCACCAGCACGAACAGCACCACGCTGGGGATCACCACCAGCGAGGGCTGGAACAGCATGTTTTCCTTGCCCTCGGCGATCATCAGGCCCAGCGACGGCATCGGCGCCGGCACGCCCAGGCCCAGGAACGACAGCGAGGCCTCCAGCGTGATCGCCATGGCGGCGTCCACGGTGCCGATGATGAGCAGGTTGCCCACCAGATTGGGCAGGATGTCGCGCCAGATGATCTGCAGGTGGGTGCAGCCCTGCAAGCGCGAGGCCGTGACGAACTCGGCGTTGCGCAGGCCGGCCGCCATGGTGCGGGCCACCAGCGCATAGCGTTCCCACAGCAGCAGGCCCAGCACCAGCACCACCACGGTGAGCGAGGCGCCCACCACCGACACCACCGCCAGCGCCACCAGGATGATGGGCAGCGCCAGGCGCGCGGTGATCAGGAAGGACACGGCGCGGTCCACCGCGCCGCCGAAGTAGCCGGCGGCCACGCCCAGCGTGGTGCCGATCAGTCCGCCCATCAGCGCGACCGACAGGCCGATCAGCGCCGACACCCGCACGCCGTACAGCGCGCGCGCCAGCACGTCGCGGCCCAGCTGGTCGGTGCCGAGTATGTGGTTCCAGCTGCCGTCTTCGCCCCAGACGGGCTCCTGCAGCCGTGCCAGCAGGTCCTGCGTGTACGGGTCGTGCGGCACCAGGTAGGGGCCCAGCAGGCCGGCCAGCACCAGCAGCGCCAGCATGGCCAGGCCCAGGTTGCGGCCCAGGCGGGCCGCTCGTGCGCCGCGCGAGCGGACGGGAAAGGAGGAGGCGATGACGCTGCTCATGAGGAAACTCGCACGCGGGGGTCGAGCCAACCGTTGATCAGGTCGGCGACCAGGGTCAGGACGATGTAGATCAGGGCGAAGATCAGGATCAGCGCCTGCATCGTGGGAAAGTCGCCGCGCAGGATCGAGGTCCAGGCCAGCAGGCCCGCGCCGTTGATGGCGAACACGGTCTCGATGACGACGGAGCCTGCCAGCAGCGTGCCCATCTGGGCCGCGGCCAGCGACACCAGCGGCCGCAGGGCGTTGCGCAGCGCGTACTTGAGCACCACGCTTGCGCCGCCCAGGCCCATGGCGCGCGCGGTGCGGATGTAGTCGGTGGCCAGCACGGTTTCCATCTCGGACTTCATCAGCCGCAGCATCGCCGGCATGGCGAACAACCCCAGCGCGGTGACCGGCATCACGTAGTGCTTCCAGCTGTCGAAGCCCGAGGCCGGCAGCCATTGGTTGCGCACGCTGAAGAGGATGATGAGCAGGAAGGCCAGGCAGAAGGGCGGCATGGCCTGGGCGCAGGCCGACAGCAGCATGGTGGCGCGGTCGATCAGCGAGCCGCGGCGCAATCCGGCCAGCACGCCCAGCGGAATCGCCAGCAGCAGCGCGAACAGCATGGCGGCCAGGCCCAGCTTGGCGGTGGCGGGGAAATGCTGGGTCAGCAGTTCGGCCACCGGGCGGCTGAAGTACAGGCTGTCGCCGAAGTCGCCGCGGGCGACGCCGCCCAGCCAGCGGCCGTACTGGACCAGGATCGGGTCGTTGAAGCCGTGCAGCTGGGCCAGGCGGGCCGCGTCGGCGGCGCTGCCTTCACCGGCCAGGCGCGCCGCCGGGTTGCCGGAGGCGAACACCAGCGAGAAGCTGATCAGCGAGACGAACACCACCAGCAGCGCGGACACCACCAGGCGGCGAAACAGGAATGCAATCATGGGACTTACCTATGACGGAGTGCGCCGCAGCGGCCGGCGTTCCCGCCCGCATGGGCAGGGACGCGCGGCCATGCCGGCGGGGCCGGTCAGTTCCAGCGGGCCTTGTAGAAACGCGGGAACTCGTCGCCGTCGACCGAGAAATTCAGGTCCTTGGACTGCACGGCGTTGAGCGAGTGGTTCCACAGCGGCACCCAGTAGGCCTGGTCGGCCACGATCTTCTGGGCGGCGGCGTAGTTCTTGGCGCGCAGCTCGCGGTCCACGGAGGTGTCGGCGGTTTCCAGGTACTTGATGACTTCCGGATTGCGCGCCTGATCGTCCGGGCCGCCGCGGAAGAAGTTGCTGGTCGACAGCGCCGCGTCGGCGATGCCGTAGGAGCCCCAGTTGGACGACAGCATGGCGATCTTGCCTTCGCGCCAGTTGGTCATGGCGGTGCCGTACTGCTGTTCGACCAGGTTGAGCTTGATGCCGGCCTGCGCCATCTGCGCGGCGGCGGCGTCCAGAATGGCGCGCGGCGGGGCCGAGATCACCAGGTCCAGCGTCACGCCGTTGGGGTAGCCGGCCTGGGCCAGCAGCTGCTTGGCGCGGGCCGGGTCGAACTTGTAGGACTGCACGTCGGCGGCGCAGCCGAACTGGGCCGGGTTGCAGGCCGCGTTGATCACCTTGGAGGCGCCGCCCACCAGGGCTTTGCGGATGGCTTCGCGGTCGATGGCGTAGTTGATGGCCTGGCGCACTTCCTGCTTGGCCAGCGGCGACTTGCCGTCGTCCGCGCGGGGGTTCAGCGAGATATAGCTGATACGCATGATGCTGCTGCTCTTGACCGTGACGGCCGGCTGCTTTTCCATGCGCTTGGCTACGTCGGGCGGCACGCGCCAGATCCAGTCCAGGCCGCCGGACAGCATCTCGGCGTACTGGGTGTTGGCGTCCGGCAGCACGCGCACCACCAGCTTCTGCACGGCCGGCTTGGGGCCGAAGTAGTCCTCGAAGCGTTCGTACACGTAGCGGCTGCCGGGCTGGCTTTCGACCAGGCGGTAGGGGCCGGTGCCGATGGGCTTGGCGCCCATGTCGGACTGGTTGGCCTCGTAGTACTTGCGCGGATAGATCGGCAGGTTTTCCGACAGCATCTCCAGCGCCAGCGGGTACGGCGTCTTCATCTTGATGCGCACCGTGTCGTCGGAAGCCTTTTCAGCCTTGGCGATCCAGGCTACCTGGTTCTGGAAGCGCGCCTTGTAGCCTTCCGAGGACACCAGGTTCAAGGTGTACAGCACGTCGTCCATGGTCAGGAGCGACCCGTCGTGGAACTTCACATCCTTGCGGATCGGCAGTTCGATGGTGGTGTCGTCCACGAACTTGTAGCCGGTGGCGATGGCCGGGCCGAACTCTCCCGTGTCCTGGTTCTTCTGCAGCAGCCCCGAGAACACCATGCGCGCCAGCGCCAGGCCCGGACGGTCCGATTCCTTGTACGCGTCCAGCGTGGCGGGCGCCGCGTCGAAGGCGATGTTGAGGGAGTTGTCAGCCTTGTTGGCCTGGGCGGCATGGGCGCCAAGCGCCAATAGCGCCGCGCTCAAAAGCTTCACGGTACGGGTCAGCTGCATGTTTTCACCTTGATGTGTTTTAGGTATGGGACTTACGGGCACTGCGGAACTGCTGTTTGCGTATCGGCGGGCAAGCCGCTCCCCTTGCCGCAGGCGGCGCGTTTTGCGCCGGCGGTGCTTGCACGGGTCGGTAGGGAAAGGGGCCTGGGCGTCAGGCCAGGATTCAGGCGTTCATCAAATCATCGGATCCCAGCGCTGCCGAAGTCTTCCCGCAGGCGGGCCAGGATGCCGACCAGGTGGTCGTGCATGGCATGGCGCGCGCGGATGGGATCGCGGTCGGAAATGGCCGCGAGGATGCGTTCGTGTTCCTGCTGGGCTTCGCTCCACACCTTGGTGGTCACGAAGTGCTCTTCAAGACGGTTGAATACCGGGCTGAGCGTGCTCAGGTGCCAGATATGGGAAATCGCCGCCGCCAACGCCGCGTTGCCGCAGGCCGCGCCGATCGCGCTGTGGAAGGCGCGGTCGTGCACGCTGGGCGATTCGGTCAGGGACATGCCTTCGTGCGCCGCGCGGATCGCCGCGATCTGGGCGGGCGATGCCTTCTGCGCCGCCAGGGCCGCGCACTCGGGTTCCAGCAGCAAGCGGGTTTCCAGCAGGTCGAAGGGGCCGATGTCGGTGGCTTCGACGCCGTTGGCGGCAAGCGGCGCCTGTTGCGGCGACTGGTACTGGCCGTCTTCGCGCGCCTGGTTCACGAACACGCCCGTGCCCACGCGGACCTCGACATAGCCTTCGATTTCCAGCGCGATCAGCGCTTCGCGCACCGAGGCGCGGCTGACCTGCAACTGCTCGGCCAGCTCGCGCTCGGCCGGCAGCCGCCCGCCCGCGGGGAAGTCGCCCGCCTTGATGCGCGCGGCGATCTGGTCGGCAATCATGCGGTAGAGGCGGGTGGAGGCGACGGCCTGGAGAGAGGTCATTGTTGCGGTCGGGTGGATGATCGGGATGTAGAGGGTAATGGGTCTGTCGGGGCTTGTCTTGCCAGATTCCCTGGGAGGGTCCCAAGGAGTGTCTGGATATCTGGTGGCCCAGTGGTCAGGCCACTGGACGAAATGTACCGGAGGCAATCCGGCTTGTGAACCGGGCTTTTCCATTTTTAGGGAAAACCACTAGCGCCGCGTTTGCCTGCGGCGCTGGCTTGCGGCCGGCGTCCGCGGCGGGACGCCGGCCGCGCGTGGGGTCAGGCCGAAGCCAGTCCGCCGAAGAAGCGCGAGGCGTTCGATTCCAGGCCTTCGATGTAGTAGCCGCCTTCCTGCACGATCAGGGTCGGCAGTTTCAGGCCGCCGACTTCCTGGCCCAGGCGTTCGAAGCCGTTTTCGCTGACGGCGACCATGGCCTGCGGATCCTTTTCGAAGATGTCGAAGCCCAGCGACAGCACCAGGGCGTCGGGCTGGAACAGCTCGATGGCGCGGCGCGCCTCTCCCAGCTTGTCGAAGAACACCGATTCCGGCGAACCATGCGGCATGGGCAGGTTGATGTTGTAGCCGTAGCCGGCGCCCGCGCCGCGTTCGTCTTCATAGCCGGCGACCACGGGGTAGAAGTTCTCGGGGTCGCCATGGATGGACACGTACAGCACATCGCTGCGCTCGTAGAAGATCTCCTGGATGCCCTGGCCGTGATGCATGTCGGTGTCCAGGATTGCCACGCGCGGAAAGCGCGAGGTCAGGCGCTGGGCGGCGATGGCGGCATTGTTCAGGTAGCAGAAGCCGCCGGCCGCGTCGCGTCGCGCATGGTGGCCGGGCGGGCGGCAGATGGCGTAGGCGTGGCGTTCGCCCGCCAGCAGCGCGTCGGCCCCGGCAATGGCGCATTGCGCCGACCAGTAGGCCGAGTGCCAGGTATGCTGGCCGACCGGGCAACTGCCGTCGGCCAGGTAGCGCGCGGCCTGGGCCAGCACGCCGCGCAGGGCGTTGGGTTCGCGCACGAAGACATTGGAGACGACTTCGTCGCCCCAATCGTCGGGCAGCTGCTTCCAGGCGGCGTGCGCCCCTTGCAGGAAACGCAGGTAGTCGAGCGTGTGGACCGCCGAAATCGCGCCGGCGCCCTGGTCGGACGGCGGCTGCACGTCAAAGCCCAGCTTGCGCGCGGCCTCTGCCAACGCGTCCAGGCGCGAGGGCACTTCCTGCGGGGTGCGCATCTTGCCGCGCGAGAAATAGGTCTGCGGATGGTGCAGTTTCTGGTCGTCGTGGAAGTATGCCTTCATGCGGAATGACACCTGGTTGTGGGTTGACGCAGGGCCTGCCAGCCGGGTGGTCCTGGGCAGGCGGCCAAGACGACGTTATACGTCGGCCGCAGCGGAAACGAAAGCAGTATGGCGTTGCCTGCAACGGAATGGCCGGCCGCGTCGCCTGCGCTTGTGTTCAGCAAAATAGGACTGGGCTGATTTCGGTTCATGGCGGCCGGTGGAACAATGAATTCGTCGGCAGTCAGCCGTCCTTGTCGCCAGCTTTCAGCGTTGGACGGCAGAGCCCCAGGCCCCTACGCTCATCGGGAGCACCATGCTCAAATCCGCCCTGATTGTCGATCAAGACGTACTCCAACGCTGCGCGCTGGTGAGAATACTGGCGCAGATCGGCGTGGCCGAGGTGGACGCGGCGCACGACGGCGCGTCGGCGGTGGCGGCGATCCGGCAACGACAGTGGGATCTGGTCATCGTCGACCTCGACATGGCGGACCGCACCGGACTGCAGATGATAGACGCGCTGGCCGACGCCGGCGGCTGCGGCGGCATCGCGATCGCCAGCAGCCATCCTTCGCGCATCCTGCAGGCTGCGGCGACCTACGCCCGCAACCGCGGCGTGCCCATCATCGCCGCGCTGGGCAAACCCCTGGAAGCCGATTGTGTGGTTTCGATGATCGAATCGCTGGCGCGGTCGGCGCTGGCGGACGGGGCGGCCACGCTGCGCGCGGCAGCAGCGAGCAGCGGCGCGGTGCTGGCCGGCCTGGACCGCGAACGCCTGCTGCGCGCCCTGGCGCTGCGCGAGATCACCGCGCATTTCCAGCCGCAGCACTGCGCCGTGACCGGTGAACTGCGCGGCGCCGAAACGCTGGCCCGCTGGGCCGGGGAAGATGGAGCGATGGTGCCTCCGGCGGCGTTCCTGCCGGCCTTCGAGGCCGCCGGCCTGCTCGAGCCCCTGACCGACTACATGCTGGCGCGCGCCTTCGAGGCGCAACGCGAACTGGGCGGCCGCCCGGATTGCGTCATCGGCATCAACGTGCCGGCGGTGGTCGCCAGCTCCATCAGCTGGGCCCAGGACGTCGCCGACCGCGCCGAGCGCGCGGGCGTGGATCCAGGCCGCATCGTCATCGAGATCACCGAGGACGGCGGCGCGCGCTCCAACGGCGCGCTGGCCGGCGCCATCACCCAATTGCGCCTGCGCGGCTTCAGCTGCGCGATCGATGACTTCGGCACCGGCGACTCGTCGCTGGACCGTCTGCTGTGCGCGCCCTTCGACGAACTGAAGATCGACCGAGACCTGGTCGCCCGCGCCGGCCGGCAGGGCCACGCCCAGCGGATCCTGGCCTGCACCATCGAGATGGCAAGGTCGCTGGACATGACGGTGGTGGCCGAGGGTATCGAAACCCACGAAGAGCACGAGATGGTGCGCGTCTTGGGCGTGCAGGTGACCCAGGGCTACTTCCATGGCCGGCCGACGCCGCTGGACGCGTTTCACCAATACGCGCTGAGCCAGGGCGTGATCGGGCACGGCATCCTGCGGATGTACGCGAACGCCTGAGGCCCAGAGGCCGGCAGCACACCGGCGCGGCTCAGGATCCCGACAGCACCACCAGCACCGCCAGGCACAGCAGCACGCCGAACGCGGCCAGGGCATAGGGCATTAGCTGCGCATACACGCCGCGTTCTTCGCCGCGGCCATGGGCCAGCCCGGCCGCGATCGACATCCGCACCGGCGAGAATATCCCCATCGACGTGCCCGACACATGCAGCAGCGCCGCCGCGGCCGGGACGCTCAGGCCGGCATTCAGCGCGAGCGACAGCTGCGCGGGCATGAACAGGCTGTTGGGCGCGTTGCCGCTATTGGCCAGGATGCCGAAGATTCCGGCCAGCACCGGCGTGATCAGGATGGTCCAGTCCTGCAGGCTTGCGAACAGGCCGTCGGCGTAGGCTTGCGAGATACCGGCGCCCGCCAGGACTTCGGCCATCATGGCGAACAGGAATACCGAGTACACGGCGTGGCGTCCCGTGGTCCAGGCTGCGCGCGCCTGCGCCGCGAGCAAGCCGCGCTGGCGGCGCAGGGCAGCCATCAGCACGGCGCCGATGAGGAGCCAGCTGCCGGCATGCAGCAAGGGCATCCAGCCGGGCAGGTCCGGAAATGGCCTGAATGCCGCCAATCCGGCCAAGCCGCTGCTCAGCCCCGGCAGCAAGCGTGTGGCCACCAGCCAGGCGATCATCAGGATGTAGGGCAGGGCCTTGCGCGCCGCCGCCTTCATCGTGGACCGGTCAGGCCGGCGGTCCAGTAGAAAGCGCAGGACGATGAGCGGGCCGTAGGCCGACAGCAGCGCGGTTTCCGGCCCCAGCAGCGCCGTCGCGGCGCTCAGCGCGGCCAGGCTCGCGATCATCCAGATGGCTTCGCGCACATGTTCGGCCGGCTCGGTCCGCAGGCCCGCGCGCCTTGCCGTGCGCCAGTACAGCAGCATCCACAGCACCGTCAGCAAGGCCACCGGCGCCATGCCGTACAGCGCCAGCTCCGTTGCCGGGACCCGCGCGTAGGCCGATGCCAGCAGGGTGCCGCTGCCCATCGCGCCCCAGGGTATCAGGGTCTGGCTCAGCAGCGCGAACACCATGGTGTCGCGCGGCTTCAGGTGCAGCGGCCGGATCAGCAGCACCGTTCCCAGCATGCCCACGCCAAAGCCCGTGGCGGACTCGGCGAACGGGCCTACCAGGAAACAGGCAAAGAACAGCAGCCGGCGGCGCGCCAGGGGGGTGGACAACGCCGTCTTGCCGCCGTCCGCCGCCTGGTGGGGCGCGCGGCCTTGCGCCGCCATGTTCCAGAACAGCAAGCCGCCCAGGATGTATGGCGTGATGATCCCGCCTATCCAGAGACCCCGTTCCAAAGCCAACCCGAGCTGGCCGGCGCTGAAAGATGCGGGCGCCGTGTACAGGGCGATGGGCACGGCGGCCAGCAGGCCCAGCACGGCGGCGGCCGTGGTGTTCAGGCGCCCGCTGGCGATGGCGCCGATGACGGCCAGGGCGGGTAACGACCACAGGAGGTACATCATGGATTGAACGTCTGCATGGCGGGGTCCGGGACGGGCGTAGCGCGTAGCAGTGTATGCCGAGAGCCGCGCCGCGGCGGTTCATGCCTGCCCGATCGCGGGGTCTTTTGGAAGGCGCGGCAACCGTACGCTGCGTCCTGCGTCTGGAACGCGGGACGATGATAAAAATGCCGCAACCTGCGGGGGCGGGTTCAGAAGTCCAGCGTGGCGTGCGGCCAGCGCTTCGTCGCCACCAGCTCGTGCGCCACCTGGCGCAGGATCTCGACCGCCGCCTTGGTGGCGCGCGAGGCCGGCCGATCCGAAGGGTGGGCCAGGATGCGGCGCAGGCTGAGACCCTCGATCGGCTGGGCGGACAGGCGGCCTGCCTCGATGTCTTCCAGCACGGTTGCGGCGAAGTGCACGGTCACGCCGACCTTTTCCTTTATGAGGCGCTTGGCGACTTCCATGGTTTCGACTTCCACCACCGGATTCAGATGCACCCCGGCGTGCGCCGCCTGGGCCTCGAGCTCGAGCCGCACGCCGGACTTGGCCAGGCCGGTCATCACCAGCGGCAGTTCGGCCAGGTCGCGCACGCCGATCCGCGCGGGCCGGGGCTTGCGGTGCGCGGGCGGTCCGATGAGGCACATGCCTTCGGTCAGGAAGGGATAGGTGAGCAGGTTGGCGACGGGTACCGGACCATTGAGCACGGCCAGGTCGACCTGGCCCTTGAGCAGCATTTCGTGCAGCGTGGGAGAGAAGGCTTGAACGAAGCGCAGCCGGACTTCAGGGAGCTGTTCCCGCACGGCGCGCGTCAGGGGCACGGCCAGCGTCATGGCGAGTCCCGGAGACAGGCCGATGACGACGGGGCCGCTGGGATGGCGTTGCAGGGCCGACATGTCCTGCTTGAGTTGTTCGGCGTAGCGCAGCAGGAAGGAGGCGCGCTCCAGCAGGAAGGCGGCTTCTTCGGTGGGCGACGCGCCGCGCGAGTGGCGCACGAAGAGCTGGACGCCGAGCTCCTCTTCCAGCAACTGGATCTGGCGCGTGAGCGCGGGCTGCGCCACATGCAGGACGCTCGCGGCGCGGCCGAAGTGCCCTTGGTTGGCCAGGACAACAAAGTAGCGGAGTTGCCGCAGATCCATTTCGGTAGCTGCCCTATGTGGCGGATTGATTCATAACAAAATTATATGAGAGCGGTAAGAAAATGGTAGTGGACGCTGTGTGGCGGCGAGCTTTAACTTGCATCAGCCGCGAGAAATACGCAGCAATTCTCCGTTTAAAGCTCATCAAAAAAAGGAATGACATGGATATCAATCCCCAGGAAATGGAAGCCACCCGCATCGCGCGCTGGGGCAAGGTCGAACCCTACCGCGAGACCTTCATCGAGAGCCGCCTGCCGGGCATGAAGAAGAACATCTACAAGATCATGAACCGCGGCGTGCTGGAGAACAAAGGCGTGGAGCCGGCCATCCCCGGCAACCACCGCTTTGGCGTGACCTTCATTGAAATTCCCGTGGGACAGGGCGCCAGCCTGCATGCCCACAAGACCGAGGAAGTCTTCTGCCCGCTGAACGGCCAGATGGAGGTGATCTGGGGCGAGAAGGGCGAGCACTCGGTGATGCTGAACCAGTGGGACGTGATTTCCTGCCCCATCGGCGTGATGCGCGGATTCCGCAATCCCAACCCGCATGCCCTGGTCGTCTATTCCGTGGTCGGCGGCACCGACGAGGAATGCGGCCGCATCGCCTGGCATCCGGACGTGGTGCGCGCCGCCGAGAACACCGGCCTGGTCTATGGCACGGACGGCTTCCTGAAGGAAAAAGCGGACAGCTGATGCCGCATGGTGGCCTGCGCTGGTCACGGCGCGGCGCCATCGATAACGAAGAAATCGATAGAGGAGACATGGAATGAGCGATGCCAAGGGCGTATCCCGGCTGATTGCAAGAAGACGCGTGCTGCGGGCCGTCGCCTGTACGGGCGCGCTTTGCGCGGTTCCTGCGATGGGCCAGGCCAAGCAGCTCGTTCCGTTCTTCGGCAGGAGTTCGCGCACGCCGGTGCGTCTGGTGGTGCCGTTCGCCCCCGGGGGCTCCACGGACATCGTCGCGCGCCTGTTGGCCGCGCAGCTGCCCGCCTATCTGGGGCAGAGCGTGATCGTGGAGAACCGCCCGGGCGCAGGCGGCAATATCGGCGTGGCCTCGGTCGCGAAGGCGCAGGCGGACGGCGGCACGCTGCTGCTGGTGTCGTCCTCGTTCGTCACGAATCCCGCCATCGCCGCGGAACGGCCCGCCTACGATCCGGTGCGCGACTTCGCGCCGGTGAGCCTGGTGGTCAGTTCTCCGGACGTCATCGTGGTCCGCGCCGAAAGCCGCCTGGCCACGCTCAAGGATCTGCAGGACGCCGCCGCCCGGGATCCCGGCACGCTCACATACGCGACGCCGGGCAATGGCAACAGCGTGCATCTGGCGGCCGAACTGCTATGGCGGCGCGCGGGTGTCAAGGCTTTGCACGTCCCGTATTCGGGCGCCGCGCCCGCGGTGCTGGCGGCGCTGGGCGGCCAGGTCGACTGCGCTTTTGCCGCGCTGCCCGCGGCGCAGGCGTTTCTCGCCGACGGCCGGCTCAGGGCCTTGGCCGTGGGCGGGGAAGAACGCTGGCCAGCGCTTTCGGGCGTGCCGACGATCGCGCAAGCCGGCTTCGCCGATTTCCGCTCGGAAACCATCCAGGCGCTGTTCGCGCCGGCGGGCACGCCCGCGGCCATGGTCGAGCGCGTCAACCAGGCAGTGGCTGAAGCGCTGGGCAAGGAGCCGGTGCGCAAGCAGCTCGACGGGCTCGGTTTCCGCGCCATCGCCAGTTCTTCAGCGGCGCTGAAGGCCAGGGTGGCGCAGGAGGTCCCGCAATGGGCCGCGGTCGCGGCCGAGGCGGGAATAACGGCCGACTGAAGCGCGGCACGCAAATTTCATTAGTCAGACTACAGGGTTGAATGTTTATGAGTCATGCCAATTCCTGCGCGGATACGCGCGCCGCCGGCGTACAGCGCGCCATACCCGCCACGCCGCAAGCGTTGCTGGAAGCGGTTCTTGCGGTCAATCAGGCTGCGGATCCGCGCGCTCGCGAAGTTCTTGATTCCCTGATCCGGCACCTGCACGCGTTCGCTGCGGACGTAAAGCTGAGCTACGAGGAGCTGCACCAGGGCCTGGACTTCATGGCGCGGGTGGGCCAGGCCACCAATCCGCTGCGCCACGAAGGCATCCTGCTGGCCGACATCCTGGGCGTGGCCACGCTGGTGCTGCTGATGGACGCCGAGGGCGTGCTGCAGGCGGGCGGCACGGAGCCCGCGCTGATCGGGCCGTTCTGGCGCGCCAACCAGCCCGTGCTCGAAAACGGCGCCAGGATCGCCTCCGAGGATACGACGGGCGATCGGCTGCTGGTGACGGGCCGCATCTGCACGCTGGACGGCCAGCCGCTGGCGGGCGCGCGCCTGGAAACCTGGCAGGCCGCGCCCAGCGGCCTGTACGAGAACCAGGATCCGGAACAGGAAGACATGAACCTGCGGGCCGTCTTCATGACCGACGCGGACGGCCGCTTCTGGTTCGACAGCGTCAAGCCCGCCGGCTACGGCGTGCCTATCGATGGTCCTTGCGGCGACTTGCTGGCGCTGCAGCAGCGCGATCACATGCGGCCCGCGCACCTGCACTTCATCGCCTCGGCGCCCGGGCACAAGGTCCTGACCACCCAGATCTTCGACGCCAACGACGCCTACGCCTACAGCGACGCGGCATTCGGCGCGGTGGGGTCGTTGCTCAGGAAGTTCGAGCCGGCGGGCGACGGCACCTACCGCCTGGACGTGGAACTCAAGCTCGAGCCGGGTGAAACGCGCATGCCCAAGCCGCCGCTTTCCTGAGTCCGCCTTTCCACATTCGCCCTCTATCCGGCGCGGCCTGCCGCGCCCCGGGCAGCCTTTGCCCGCAACAACCAGAATCCAGAGACAGACATGAGCAAGAAAACCCAAGCCCTGCGCGTGACCGAACGCGTTTCCGCCGTCGCCGACCTGCAGCCGGCCCTGGTCGATATCTCCGTGCCGCAGCCGCCAGAAGGCCATGCCGTGGTCGAAGTCAGCGCCGCCGGCATCAATCCCAGCGACGTCAAGGCGGCCATGGGCATGATGCCTTACGCAATCTGGCCGCGTACCCCAGGGCGCGACTACGCCGGCAAGGTGATTGCCGGGCCGGGCGAATGGATAGGGCAGGAAGTCTGGGGCACCGGCGGCGACCTGGGCATCACGCGCGACGGCACCCATGCGCGCTACTTGCTGCTGCCCGTCGCAGCGCTGGTGCGCAGGCCCGCGCACATCGCGGCCGCCAGCGCGGCCATGGCGGGCGTGCCTTTCGTCACAGCATATGAAGGCTTGCGCCGCGCCGGCCTGGCGGGCGCTGGCCAGACCGTGGTGGTGTTCGGCTCGAACGGCAAGGTCGGCCAGGCCGCCATCCAGCTGGCCAGCCGCGCCGGCGCCCGGGTGATCGGCGTGGAGCGCGGCGGTGAGGGCTATGTGGGCCATGCGGTTTCGGGCGTATCGGTCATCGATGGCAGCCGCGACGGGATCGCCCAGCGTGTCATGGAGCTGACCAGCCAGGCGGGCGCCGACATTGCCTACAACACGGTGGGCTCGCCGTACTTCGCCGCGGCGCTGGAATCGCTCAAGGTGGGCGGGCGGCAGATCGTCATTTCCACGCCCGACCGCAATGTGCCCTTCGACATCCAGGCCTTCTACCGCCGTGACCTCCAACTGATCGGCGTGGACAGCCTGAAGCTGGACTCGACCCGCTGCGCCGCGGTGTTCCGCGAGTTGCTGCCCGGCTTCGAGGACGGCAGCCTGCAGTCCTTCCCGGTAAGTCCCGGCGCCGTGGTGCCGCTGGCGCAAGCCCGCGAAGCCTACATCAAGGTGCTGGAAGGCGCGCAGGACCGGCCCGTCCTCGCGCCCTGATCCGCAACACGCTTTATGCGGCCGATCGCCTGTCCGTCATGGGCGATCGGCTTTTTTTCGCGCAGCAGAAGCATAAAAGGAGACAAACCATGACACTGCACCGCAGACATTTCCTTCAATACGCGACGGCCCTGGCTGGCGTCGTGGGGCTTTCCTCCACCTTGCAGGCCCAGCCGGATTATCCGGCGCGCCCCATCAGGATGGTGGTGCCGTTCACGGCGGGATCGACCACCGACGTCATCGGCCGGACGGTGGCCGAACAGCTGGAGAAGAAACTCGGCCAGCCGGTGGTGGTCGAGAACCGGCCGGGCGCCGGCGGCGTGCTGGGCGCAACCATGGTGGCAGGCGCGGCGGCCGATGGCTACACCTTGCTGGTGCACTCCGCCGCCCATGTGGCCAACCAGTCGCTCTACGCCAACCTCAAGTACGACACCCTCAAGGACTTCACGCCCGTGACCATGCTGGCGTCGATGCCGAACGTGATCGTGGCGTCGAACTCGCGCAACTTCAAGTCGCTGAAGGATCTGGTGGAGCGCGCCCGCGCTGAACCCGACCAGTACACCTACGGCTCGTCCGGCAGCGGCAGCGGCGCGCACATCGCGGGCGAAAAGTTCAGGGCGGCGACCGGCATCCAGGCAATCCACGTGCCATACCGCGGCACGCCGGAGGCGGTCAACGACGTGATCGCCGGCCGGGTCGACTGGTTCTTCCTGCCGCTGCCCCTGGCCTTGCCCATGGTCAAGGCCGGCAAGCTGACCGCGCTGGCGATCAGCGCCGACCACCGCTCGCCCGCGCTGCCGGACGTGCCCACGACGGAAGAGGCCGGTTACCGCGGCGTGGACCAGCAGTTCTGGGTGGCCATGTTCGTGCCTGCCGCGACGCCGCCGGCGGTCCTGGCCAAGCTGCATGCCGGCACCGAACAGGCGCTGCGCTCGGACGCCACGCGCGAGCGCTTCGAGAACCTGGGGGCCGAGCCCGCGCCCATGCCGCAGCAGCAATTCGCCGAGCTGATCGGCCGGGAAATGGAAAGCACCGGCAGCCTGATCCGCGGCGCCGGCATACGTGTCGGCAACTGAGCTGCGAGTTTTTTTTGGGGGGGAATATGTCCATAGTCAGAAGAATCGGCCTGTTGGGAGCCTGTGCGCTGGCGGGTCCGGCGCTGGCGCAATCGTCGTCGCTGACCTTGTTCGGCCACATCGACTTGAACGTGACCAGCGCCACGGCGGGCAGCACGTCCAAGATCGGCATGGACCAGGGCGGCTACATGCTGCCCAGCCGCATCGGCATGCGCGGCACCGAGAACCTGGGCAACGGCAATTCGGTGGGGTTCTGGCTGGAGGCGCCGATCCTGCCGAACACCGGCGGGCCGCAGGGACTGAACTGGACCCGGCGCTCGACCATCAGCCTGAGCAACGAGCGCTATGGTGAACTGCGGCTGGGCCGGGATTACACGGCGGCCTTCTGGAACGTGTCTTCGTTCTCGCCCTTCGGCACCGTGGGCGTGGGCGGCAGCAGCAACATCATCAAGGGCTGGCCCTTGGGGATGGAAGGCGCCACCACGCTCTCGCGCGCCAGCAACATGGTGGCGTACTTCCTGCCCAAGAACCTGGGCGGGGTATACGGCCATCTGAACTATGCGCGCGAGGAAGACCTGCGCGGCGCCGACTACGCCGGCGGGCGGCTGGGCTACCAGTCCGGTCCGCTCAACGTTGCGGCCGCCTATGGCAGGACCTCGATGGGCGGCGGCGATCACTACGAGACGGCGACCGTGGGCGCGAGCTACGACTTCCGCGTGGTGAAGCTGTTTGCCAACTACCTGCAGCAGAAGATCGGTTCGGACAAGCAGCACGTGGCCCTGGCGGGCGCGTCGGTGCCCGTGGGCGGCGGCCATGTGAAGCTGTCGTACTCCCGTTCCACCCAGAGCGGGCAGTACGAAGGCGACGACGCCCAGCAGTTCGCGTTGGGCTATACCTATGCGCTCAGCAAGCGCACGGTGCTGTACACGGCCGCATCGTTCATCAAGAACGAGGGCAATGCCGCCTTCGTGACCGGGGACGTCGCGCCGGAAGGCGTGCCGGGCGCGAACTCGAAGGGCTTCCAGGTCGGGATCAGCCATTCGTTCTGAGCGCGGCGCCGCGCTTGCGGGCCAGCGGCCCCGCTCTCGGGGCGGGGCCGCTACTTTTATCGGACCGCCTTGGCAGGCGCGGCCGGCAGCACGCCCGCGTCATGGACCGGCTTGCCGCCCAGCAGCGTGAGTACCGAATTGATGGCGTGGATCTGGTCGGCCGGCATCGTCAGGTAGGGCTGGTCCAGCACTGCCAGGTCGGCCAGCTTGCCGGCGTTTAGTTGGCCGCGGTCGTCTTCGTCGAACGCCAGCCATGCGGCCTGGCGCGTATAGAGCGCCAACGCTTCTTCCCGCGTGAGCAAGGCCTCGGGTTGGCGCTGCGCCGTGGCGCCGATGGCTTGTCCCAGGACGTGATACTCGACCGCCTGCCAGACCCCGGCCACGCCGATGCGGGTGGAATCCGTGCCGCCCGCGACCGGCAGGCCCAGGTCCAGCGCCGTGCGCAGCGGCGGCGAATCCAGCTCCGCCGCCTTGGGATTGGCCTCGCGTATCGCCTCGCCCTCGAAGTACGGACCCATCTGCACCGTGTAGGCCAGCCCCAGGCGCGCCATGCGCTCCAGCGTTCGGCGCGAGCCGGTGTTCAGGTGCGCGATCGACCAGCGCAGCGGACGCAGGTCGTGGTCGCGGCCGACTTCCTCGAACACGTCGAGGATGGCGCTGGCCGCGTCGTCGGTGTAGGCGTGGATCTCCAGCGGGATGCGGCGTTCGGCCGCGTACCTGGCGATGCGGGCGAGTTCCTGGCGCGCTTCCGCCGGCGGGTTGAAGCCCGGTCCCATGCGCACGCCGTCGTTCATGGCGGACACCAGGTTTTCGCCCAAGCCCAGGAAGGCGAGCTTGCCATCGTCATGGCGCGGCGGGCGGAATGCCATGATGTCGCGGAACCATTGCGCCTCGCCGCCCGCGCGCATGGCCGAGATCCGGTAGCCCGCGCGCACGGTGAGTTCGCCGCGGTCGCGCAGCGCGTAGAGCGGCTCGTAGGCTTCGGCGGCGCCGGCCGAGGGATCGATGAAGCCGGTCAGGCCGCGCGCGTTCATGGCGCGCAGAAAGGCTTGCAGTCCGGCGGCGCGGTCGGCGGTATGGCTCAGGCGCGCGAACAGCGCGTTGAACGGGCCGATGCCGCCCAGCAGCCTGCCGGTGGCGCGGCCCTGCGCGTCGCGCTCGACCGTGATGCCGTGCAGTTGCGGCGGTTGCGGGTTGTCCAGGCCCAGCGCTTCGATGCCGCGGCTGTTGAGCAGGGCGTAGTCGTACAGGTATTGCACGTAGGCCGGATGCGCGGGCGCTGCCCGGTCCAGGTCGGCGCGCGTGGGCGCGCGGCGCTCGCGGAATTGGCGCGGATGCCACGATCCGACCACCGCGACCCAATGATCCTGCGGACGTTGTGCGGCGTCCCGCGTCAGCCGGTCCAGCGCGTCCGCCAGGCTGGGCGCGTCGTACCAGTAGGTTTCGAACGTATAGGTCTGGCCGCCGCGGATGGCGTGGATGTGCGTGTCGATGAGGCCAGGTATCACCGTGCGGCCCTGCAGGTCCAGCTGGCGCGTGGCCGGACCGACGTGCGGCGCCATTTCGCCGTCCCCGCCCACCGCCACGATGCGCTCGCCCTGGATCGCCAGCGCCGTGGCGCGCGGCGCCGCGGGATCCATGGTGATGATCTGGCCGTTGCGCAGCACCAGGTCGGCGTCGCGGCTGTGGGCGGCGCAGGGCAACGCCGCTGCCAACGCGAGGACGAGCGTTGTGGCTATTTTCATGTGTAGTCTCCGGTCATCGAGGGGGTTCAGTAGCGCCATAGCGCTTCCAGGCCAAAAAAATGGACGGTCTCGGCGCGGCCCGTATCGCGGATGAAGCCGCCGGGCCGGAACACCGAGTAGGCGGCTTCGAAACTCAGGTGGCGCGACACTTCCCAGCCCAGCACCACGTCGGCCTGCGTGCCGATATAGCGCGAACGGCTGGCGCCGGCCGGCCGCAGCAGATTGCCGGCCACGCCGTAGACCCCGTCCTGCAGGCTCTGGCGCCAATAGAAGACCGCCGCGGTTCCCAGCGTCCAGCCGGAACCCAGGTCCAGCGTGAGCGAGGGATGCAGGTTGATCAGGTTGGAGGGGCCGATCAGGCCCGCTTCGCCGAAGTACTTGCCCTTGGGGAAGAAGACGGCGAAGGTCTGGAGCTTGGGATCGTCCGGATTGCGGTCGCCGCTGATGATGTTGGCCTTCAGGCCCACGCGTGGCTGCAGCGGCGCGCCGCGAAACGTGTAGCTCACGTCGCTGGCGAGCGACCAGGCCCGCGCTGGCGCGCCGGCGAAGCTGCCGTACTGATAGACCGCCTCCAGGTCCCAGCGCCAGCCCGCGCGCTTGCCGAAGTAGCGCGTGCCCAGCGCGTTGCGGGTTTCGGGGCCGCTGCCCTGGTTGTAGCGGGCCGAGTCGCTGGACAACGACAGCAGGTAGGCATCCAGGCCGGTGTCGGCCAGGCCGCCGGGCGCCGACCAGGTGCCATAGAGGCCGCCGAGCCTGCGCTGCGGGTCGGCGCGGTCGCTGAAATCGTCCGGGTCGTTGCGCACCGGTCGCACCAGGAAGCCGTCCACGCGCAGATCGCCGCCCAGCCAGCCCAGGGCGCCGCCATCGAACGAGCGCAGCACGTTGGGACCATAGCGCGCCGAGATCAGCCGTTCGCTGCCGTAGGCCATGACCTGGCGGCCGGCGCGCGCGGTCCAGGTGCCCGCATCGCCCGGAAAGGAGACGTCGACGAAAGCCTGCAGCACGTCGCGGCCGGTGTCGTCGGGAGGTCCGATGGTGCCGGCGTCGCGCTCGGCATGGGTCAGGTTCAACTGGCCGAAGGCGCGCACCTGCCGGCCCAGCCGCAGGTCGGCATAGGGCAGGAAACGGTAGAGCTGGTAGCCCTCGTCGGGCACGGCCGCGTCGCCGAATTCGTTGTTGCGGTAGCGCTCATAGCGCGCGCGCAGCTCGGCGCCCAGGGTCAGCGTCGCGGACTCGCCCAGCCGGATCCACTTACCGGCCTCGCCCCAGGCGCCGGTGCGCCTGGCGGGGTCGTCGAGGTAGCTGTAGTCCTCGGAATAGCGCCAGGGGTCGATGGGCGGCAGCGCGGGTTCGGCGGCCTGCGCCGCCGAGAGCGCCAGCGCGGCCAGGGGGAGGATTGCGATACGGATGAGGTTCAAGTTGCCTGGGCTGCGCCGGAAGTATCCGGACGCGGAGCGTAATGACGGGGCCAGGCGGGGAAGATAGGGTAAGCGCGGGGGTGGCGGTAGTCGCCGTCAACCGCCTGATGCGTCCTATAAAAAGAACGCTGATCCAGATGTCGCAGGATGGCTGCGCTGAAGAAAATACGATCAATCGACGCGAAAATCGCGCTCGCCGCGGCTATGGCGGCCCGATAGAGTGGCCTGGTGGCGAGATCCTTCGCCGCGTGCTTTCAACCCTTGCATAAGGCCGCCACCGTGTCTCAAGCGCAGCAATCCACCTCTTCATCCACCGACCGCGCCGGGGCGCGCCCAGGGCCCTTGGCAGGCGTGCGCGTGCTCGATATCGCGACATTCATCGCCGCGCCGTTCTGCGGCACCATCCTGGCGGATTTTGGCGCCGAGGTCATCAAGATAGAGCAGCCAGGCGAAGGCGATTCGCTGCGCCAGTTCGGCACCGTGACGGAATGCGGCGACAGCCTGATTTGGCTGAGCGAAGCCCGCAACAAACAGACCGCGACGCTGGACCTGCGCCAGCCGGAAGGTGCGGAATTGTTCCGGCAGCTGGTCGCGGAATCCGACGTGGTGCTGGAAAACTTCCGTCCCGGCACACTCGAGAAGTGGGGAATCGGATACGAAGACCTGCGCAGGATCAATCCGCGGCTGGTGATGCTGCGGATTTCCGCCTATGGGCAGACCGGTCCCAAGAGCCAGGAACCCGGGTTTGCGCGGATCGCGCATGCGTTTTCGGGTCTGGCCAACCTTGCGGGCGAAGCGGGCGGCCCGCCGGTGGTGCCCGGATCCACTTCGATGGCGGATTACACCTCGGGCATGTGGGGCGCCATAGGCGTGCTGCTGGCCCTGCGCGTGGTGGAGTCGGGCGGAGCAGGGCAGTTCATCGATATCGGGCTGTACGAATCCGTGTTCCGGCTGCTGGACGAAATGGCGCCCGCCTATGCGCGCTATGGCGTGGTGCGCGAGCGGCTGGGCGCCGATGTCGTGAACGTGGTCCCGCACAGCCACTATCGCTGCGCGGGCGGCGAATGGGTCGCGCTGGCGTGTTCCAACCACCGCATGTTCGAGCGGCTGGCGGGAGCGATGGGCCAGCCTGACCTGGCGCTGGCCTATCCGAACGGCACGGTGCGCGTGGCCAACCGCGAAGCGATCAACCAGCGCGTGGCCGATTGGATCGCAGGGCTGTCGCTTGCGGACGTGCTGCGCCAGACGCAGGAGGCGGGAGTGCCTTGCGCCCAGATCTACACCATCGAAGACATATTCAAGGATCCGCAATACGCCGCGCGCGCCAACATGCTGACCGTGCAGGATGCGCGTGCCGGCGAGCTGGTGCTGCCCGCGGCCGTGCCGCGCCTGTCGGCCACGCCGGCCAGCTTCCGCCACAGCGGACGAGGCTTGGCGGCCGACAACGAGGCCGTCTACCAGGGCCTGCTGGGCCTGACGGCCGAGCGCATGCAGGCGCTGCGGCAAGCGCGCGTCATCTAGAGCCCGCCCATACCAAAACTAGAGCCCGCCCATACCAAAAGGAGACATCCATGAGTGCAACCCTGATTGCGCCGGCCACGGCGCGCCTGCAACGGTCGCAGCTGGCCGTGCCGGCCTCCAACACCGCCTTGTTCGAGAAGGCGGCGCGTTCGCAAGCGGACGTGATCTTCCTGGACTGCGAGGACGCGGTCGCGCCCGGCGAAAAAGCGGCCGCGCGCCGCAACGTCATCGCCGCCCTCAACGAGATCGACTGGGGCGCCAAGACGATGCAGGTGCGCATCAATGGCCTGGATACCGAATACATGTACCGCGACGTGGTCGATATCGTGGAGGCCTGCCCGCGCCTGGACATGCTGCTGATTCCCAAGGCGGGCGTGGCCGCTGACGTGTATGCGCTGGATATGCTGGTCAGCCAGATCGAGCTGGCGCACCCGCGGGCCAGGCGCATCGGCTTCGATGTGCTGATAGAGACCGCGCTGGGGCTGGCGAATGTGGACCAGATCGCGCAGAGTTCGCGCCGCATCGAGGCCCTGTCGTTCGGCGTGGGCGACTACGCCGCCTCGGTGCGGGCCCGGTCCACGGTCATCGGCGGCGGCCATCCGGACTACGGCGTCCTGTCGGAGGGCGCGGCGCAGACGCGCGCTTTCCATCCGGCAGACCTCTGGCATTACGCGCAATCCCGCGTGCTGGTGGCGTGCCGCGCGTATGGCTTGCGGCCGATAGATGGGCCCTTCGGCGACTACTCCGACGCGCAGGGCTATGCCGCGGCGGCGCGCCGGGCGGCCGCGCTGGGCTACGAGGGCAAGTGGGCCATCCATCCGTCGCAGATCGCGCTGGCCAACGACGCGTTCACGCCAGCCGAGGCCGAGCTGGCCCAGGCGCGCAGGATCCTGGCCGCCATGGAGCAGGCGCAAGCGGACGGCCGCGGCGCCGCCAGCCTGGACGGCCGCCTCATAGACATCGCCAGCATCAAGATGGCGGAGAACCTGCTGCGGCTGGCGCCCAAGCCCGCCAGCCCGCAGGCCGCGGGGGGCGACGCGCCGGCGCAGCGGAGCCGCAAATGAGCGCGGCGCGCGAACAGGCCGGGCGGCCTTTCCGGTCGGTGCTGTACATGCCGGGCGCCAATCCGCGCGCGTTGGCGCGCGCCAGGGAACTGGACGCGGACGCGCTGATCCTGGATCTGGAGGATGCCGTTGCGGTCTCCGCCAAGGATGAGGCGCGTGAATTGGTGGCGCAAGCGCTGCGGCAAGGCGGCTTCGGGCGCCGCAGCGTGGTGGTGCGGATCAATGCGCTGGACTCGCCCTGGGGCCTGGCCGACGTGCAGGCGCTGGCGCCGCTGCGGCCTGACGCCTTGCTGGTGCCCAAGGTGGAACGTGTGGAACAATTGGCCGAGGTGTCGGGGCTGGCCGGCCAGTGCGGCGCCCGGGATCTGCCGCTTTGGGCCATGGTGGAGACGCCGCCCGCGATCCTGAACCTGGCCGCCATCGCCGCGGCCGGGCCGGCCTTGCGTGCGCTGGTGGCGGGCACCTCGGATCTGGTCAAGGACTTGCACGCCCGGCATACGGCGGCGCGCACGGAAGTGCTGGCGGCTTTGTCCTTGACGGTGCTGGCGGCGCGGGCGCATGGGCTGCTGGCGCTGGACGGCGTGCATCTGGACCTGGATGATGCGGCGGGCTTGCAGGCGGCGTGTCTCCAGGGCCGCGATCTGGGATTCGACGGCAAGACGCTGATCCATCCGCGGCAGATCGAGGCGGCCAATGCCGCCTTCGGCATGTCGGATGCCGAGATTGAACGGGCGCAGGCGGTGATCGCGGCTTGGGGCGAGGCCCAGGCGCGTGGCAGCGGCGTAGCCGTGGTCGACGGCAGGCTGGTCGAGGCCCTGCACGTGGACGAAGCGCACCGTGTGCTGGCGCTGGCCCGCGCGATCGAGGCCTAGGGCGTCAGGCCGCCCCGGCGATCATGCGTTGGGCCAGGTCGGCCAGCCGGGCGGCCGCTGGCGACAGTTCGCTGCCGCGCAGGGTGCAGATGGCCAGTTGCCGGGTCAGCGATGGGCGCGCGATGCGCAGCGCCGTCAGGCCCGCGCCGCGCGTATCCGGCAGCGCGATCTTCGGCAGGATGGCGCAGCCCAGGCCGGCGCGCGCCATTTCTATCAGGGTCTGGACCTGGGTGAACTGGTAGCGGCATTGCCACTGCAGCCCGGCCGTGCGCAGCGCGTCCTCGATGATGGCGCGCAGGCCGGTGGCGTGGTCCAGCAGCAGCAAGGGCATGCGCGCCACCGCTTGCAGCGAGATGGTGGCCGCGGACGTGGGCAGGCTGAACTGCTTGGGTGTGACCGCGTACAGCGGGTCGTCGCAAATATGTCGGAAGTCGAAATCCGCGCTGTCGGCCGCCGGGCCGACGGCGAAGTCGACCAATTCGCCGCGCACGCTGTCGAACATGGCTTGCGCCGATTGCTCGAATACCTGGACATGCACGCCGGGATAGTCGCGCTCGAAGACGGCAAGTATGCCGGCCAGTTGCGAACCGGCCACGGTAGGCGCGCATGCCAGCGCGACGCGGCCGCGCCTGACCTCGACGGACTCGCGCAGGCCGCGCAGCCCCTCGTCGATCTCCTGGACGGCGCGGCGCGCATGCGCCAGCAGCTGTTCGCCCTCCTGGGTCAGCCGCACGTTGCGGGTGGTGCGGCGGAACAGTTCCACGCCCAGCTGGGTTTCCAGCTGGCGCACCTGGGCGCTGACGGCGGATTGGGAACGGTTGGCGCGGCGGGCCGCTTCGCGGAAACTGCCCACTTCGCCGACCAGCGCGAAGATCTGCAGCAGCTTCAGATTGATGTTCGGCGTCGAGGGCACGGAGCGATCGGTAGGCATGGCGCTGGCCGGGTCCGGCATCAGGAACGGAAGATCGAGGCAGGCATGCTCTCGACCATTTCACAGGCGCGCTTGAGGTGAGCCTTGACCTCGGCTGCTACCTTGCGGCCATCGCCGTCGATGATGGCTTGCGCGATCCGGCGATGCTCATTGATGGACGCCTGGATGGACTGGGGGCTGATGGCGCCGCCCAGCTGGAACATGATCAGCGGCAATTGCAGCTTCTTGATCAGGTCGGCCAGCTGGGTGTTGCCGGACAGGTCGGCGATCGCCTGGTGGAAGCGCCGGTTCTCGTCGAAGTAGGGGGTGGCGGCCAGGGGATGGCTTTCCCAGATGGGGCCGATGGCCGCCAGAAAGCTGGCTTTGGCTGCGGCATCCTGCATGCACTGTGCCGCTCGCCTGGCCGCAAGCGCTTCAAGTTCGGCGCGTATCTCGAAGAGTTCCAGCATTTCCGCCTTGGAATAGCGGCGCACCATGGTGGTCTGGTTGGGGATGCTCTCGACCAATCCTTCGGCCGACAGGCGGCGGAAGGACTCGCGTACCGGGCCGCGGCTGACGCCCAGTTGGCGGGTGAGGTCGGCTTCGACCAGGCGCTGGCCTGGCACCAGCCGGCCGCTGAGTATGCCTTGGCGCAGCGTGTCGACGACGTATTCGAGCGTGCTTCCAGCGGTGGCGGTGGGCTTGTTGGTTTCTGTCATGAGGTCCGGTCTGCTACGCGATTACCCTGATTGTACGGCACATGGCCGTACATTATTGTCCTACAAAAACGTAGTTCAATAATGGCAAGCCAGCAGGCAAAGCCTCCTAGGAGACACAGTGACATGAACGCCGTAGAACGCATCGACAAGCTGTTGAACCCCCGCAGCATCGCCATCGTTGGCGCCTCCCAGGCGCCCAACAAGTTGGCGGGGCAGTTGATTCCCGCCCTGCGCGAAGGGGGCTACCAGGGCGCCATCTATCCGGTCAATCCGCGCTACCAGGAGGTCGCGGGACTCGCGTGCTACGGCTCGGTCGCGCAGATACCGGGCGAGGTCGATCATTGCGTGATCGTGGTCGGCAAGGAGCGCGTGCCGCAGGTGTTGGAAGAGTGCCGGGCCAAGCGCGTGCCTGGGGCCAGCATCTATACCTCCGGCTATGCCGAGGCCAGCGCGGGCGGGCAGGAGGCCCAGCAAACGCTGGAGGACCTGGCGCGGGGCATGACCTTTATCGGCCCCAACTGCATGGGGTTCTCGAACCTGGCGGCGCGGGTGATGGCGGCGCCGTCGGCGGTGCTCAAGCGCGCGCAGGGAGCGGGCGACGTGGCCCTGGTGTCGCAAAGCGGGGGCCTGGCCTACGCCACCATCGCCTATTTCGCGCAACGCGCCGGGATGGGGTTCAGTCACATCGTCAATACCGGGAACTCGGCCGGCGTTTCATACGGCGACCTGCTGGAATACATGTTCCAGGATCCCGCCACGCGCGTCGTGCTCGCGATCACCGAAGCCGAACGGGCCGCCTGCGAGGTGATCGACGCGGTGCGCAGGCTGGGCCTGCGCAAACCGGTGGTTTTGCTGAAGCTGGGGCGCGGCCAGACCGGCACGCGCATGGCGCTGTCGCATACAGGATCGCTGGCGGGCGATTACCGGCTGGTGCGGGACGTGGCGGAGCAGCATGGCATCGTGTGCGCCAGCGACGCGGACGACGCGCTGGGCCTGTGCGAACTGCTGCGTCATGGCTTTGACGCCGGGCATGCGCAGGGCATCGCTTCTCTGTGCATCTCGGGCGGCAATATCACCTTGTTCGCGGATCAGGCCGACGCGCATGGCTTGCGTTTCGCCGAGTTGGCGCCAGCCACCGAAGCCCGGCTGGCCGAGGTGCTGCCCGATTACATTTCCGTGCACAACCCGATCGACATCACCGCCCTGGGCTACGAAAACCCGGGTTTGCACGCCGATGTGCTGAACGTCCTGCTGACGGATCCCGCGGTGCGCACGGTGGTGCCGATCCTGACCACGCTGGACGACTACACGGAAGTCTGCGAGATCCTGGCAGGTGTGCGTAAGCAAACCGGGTGCGGCATGGCCGTGCTGTGGAGCGGCGGTTCCTACGAAACGCAGTCGCGCGAAGTATTGCGCGAGGCTGGCATTCCCGTATTCCATTCGGCCACGCTGCTGGCGGGCTGCCTGGACCGCCTGCGCCGCGCCGCCGGCCGCCGGCCTGCCGGCGATGCGCCCGCGGCAGGCCGGCCCGGCGCCGCCGCGCAAGCGATGAGCGAAGGCGCTGCCCTGCAATGGCTGGGCCAGCGTGGCGTGGCGGTGCCCGCCATGCGCGCCTGCACGCGCGACGGCCTGGCCAGTGCTGCGCGGGAACTGGGCTACCCGCTGGTGATCAAGGCGGACTCGACCGAGACCCATATCTCCGACCAGGACAGCGTCATCCTCAACATCCGCAACGACGAAGAACTGGCCCAGGCGCTGGCGCGCGTGGCGCAGTGGCCGAGCGATCAGGTGCTGGCGCTGCGCTACCTGCCGGGCCACGAGCTGGTCGCGGGCACGTTTGCGCATCCGCAGCTGGGCCTGGTGCTGATGGTGGGATCGGGCGGACAGTGGGTGGAACTGTTGAAAGACGTGCGCTTCGTGGCCTTGCCGGCCAGCGCCGGCGAACTGGCTGCCGCGCTGGGATCGACGCTGGTGGGGCGCGCCTTGCAGGAAGGGCACCGTGGCGCCAGCGGCTTCGAGCCGGCGGTTCAACTGCTTGCCGCCTTGGCCGACGCGGCGTTGCAGGCGGCGCCCGCGGTGGCGCAGATCGAACTGAACCCGGTCACGGTAGGAAAGCATGGCGCCGCCGCAGTGGATGCGGCGATCTATCTGCAGGCGTAGGCCAACAGGCACAAGGAGATTGTGATGAGCAAATTCGCTGCAATATTGACTGCCCTGGCGCTGGCCGGTTCCACCGCGCCGCTCTGGGCGCAGGCGGCCGGGTACCCGGAGAAGCCCGTGAAAGTCGTGGTGCCGTATTCCGCCGGCGGGCCTGCCGACGCGCTGATGCGCGCGGTCGGCCAGAAGCTGAGTGAAAAGTGGGGCCAGCCGGTCATCGTGGAGAACCGGCCCGGCGCCAATGAAATCATCGGCGCAGATCTGGTGGCCAAGTCCGCGCCCGACGGCTACACCTTGCTGCTTGGATCGGAAGCCGCGTTCTCCCTGAACCCGCAGCTGTACGCGAAACTGCCTTACAAGGCCGAAACCGATCTGGCGCCGGTATGCCGCGTCGTCACCGCGCAGCTGATGCTGGTGACGCGGCCAGACTTTCCCGCCAACGATGTGGCAGGGACCATCGCCTATCTGAAGGCGAGCCCAGGCAAGCATACCTTCGCCATTACCGGCATAGGAGGGGTGCTGCATCTGGCGGCGGCGTGGTTCAACAAGCTCTACGGCGTGCAGACCAGCGAGGTGCCTTACAAGGGGCTGCCGCTGGCGCTGCAGGACGTCATGGCGGGACGCGTCGACATGTTGTTCGCCATCAGCGGCGGCCCCATGCCCTATGTCGCCACGGGAAAACTCAAGGCCATCGCACTGGCCGGCCCCCATCGCGTGGCGATCGCGCCCGACGTGCCGACCTTCGCCCAGGCGGGCTATCCGGAATTCGATGCGTCGGTGTACTTCGCGCTGGCCGCGCCAGCGGGCACGCCTCAGGCCATACGCGGCAAGATCGCCGCCGACGTGGCCGAGATCGTGGGGGCGGCCGATTTCGTCGACAAGAACCTGAAGGCGATCGGCTTTGAGCCTGTCAGCGAAACGCCTGAAGCGTTTGCCGGTTTCTTGACCAAGGATCGCGCCGTCGCGGCGCAACGCGTGCAGACGGCCGGCGTGAAGCTGGACTAGGCCGGACACAGACTACAGAGACTACACAGACGACACGGAGCACAACCATGACTACCCTGACTTCCGACATGGGATGGAGCAATGCCACGAAGATCGTGGTGCGAGGCCACGACCTCAATCGCGACATCATCGGCCACTTGAATCTTGGCGATTTCGCCTTTCTGGAAATTACCGGCCGTACCCCCGACCCGCAGGAGTCGACTCTGTTCAATGCGCTGCTGGCGGTGCTGGTGGAGCACGGCATGACGCCGACGGCGATGGTGGCGCGCCTGACGTATCTCGGCGCCCCCGAATCGATGCAGGCCGCCATCGCCGCCGGTTTGTGCGGCATGGGGACCAAGTTCGTCGGCACGGCGGAGGGCGCGGCGCGGCTGCTGCAGCAGGCATTGCCGCTGGGCAGCGCGGAAGCGCTGGACATCGACGCGGCCGCGCGCGCCATCGTCGCCGAGCATCGCGCCTCGAAGCAACTGGTGCCGGGCCTGGGGCATCCGGTACATAAACCCGTGGACCCGCGCGCGACGGCGCTGTTCGCCGTCGCCGAGCGCACAGGGTTCAAGGGCCGTTACGTGGCGTTGATGCAGGCCTTGTCGGCGCAGGCGGAGCTGGCCTTGAACAAGCCGGGCGTGCTGCCGGTGAACGCGACCGGGGCGCTGGCGGCCCTGGCGAGCGAACTGGGCATACCCTGGCAACTGTGCCGCGGCATCGCCGTGATCGGGCGCGCGGTGGGGTTGGTCGGCCATATTGCGGAGGAATTGCGCAATCCCATCGCCGAACGTCTGTGGGTGCGCACGGATGCGGAAGTGTCGGCGCATCTGCACGCGGCGGCGCGGGAGGCGGGCGCATGAAACTGCCCGGGCATGTCCGCGGCCTCAGGCGGTGTACGGCCGTGTCGAACTGCGGATGGTGAGCGTGGCCGGAAATCGCGAGGGCAGGGGATGGCCGGGGTCTGCCGGAACGGGTTCGGTCTCGCCGTGGATGCGCGCCAACAGCAGATTGATGGCGTAGGCGCCCATGGGGTAGACGGGCGGCGCCACCGTGGTCAGCCCGTCGCCGACCAGCTCGAACCAATCGGGATCGCCGTAGCCCACGACCGACACGTCGGCCGGGCAAGCCAGGCCCAGGCCGCGCAAGGCTTTGAGCGCGCCGACGGTCAGCCGCGAACTGCCCACGATCAGGGCGGTCGGGGGCTGGGCGCCGCCCATCATGCCGTGCACGGCGCGATGGGCGAACTCGACCCGGGGCGGTCCGACCGCGGTCATGCTGGCGTCCAGTCCGGCATGCCGCATCGCGCCGTAGAAGCCGGCCAGCCTGTCCTCGCCGCAACTCAGGTCGGTGGTGGTGCCGACATAGGCGATGCGCCGGTGGCCGTAGTGGATCAGGTGTTCGGCGGCAGCGCGGGTCGCGGCCTGTTCGTCGATCACCACTGCTTCGGCCGCCATCGAGGCATGTTGGCGGATCAGCTGGATGGCGTGCACGCCCTTGAGCAAGGCGATGGTCTCGGGTTTGGGCGTGACGGTGGGCGTGATGATCACGCCGGCAGCGCGCGACACGACGAAAGCGCGCAGGTCGTTGAGTTCGCGCTCCGGATTGTCCTCGGTGATGCTCAGGGCCAGCTGGAAGCCGCGGGCCACGGCGGCATCCGCCACGATCTTGGCGACCGAGGCGTAGAAGTCGTTCTGGATGTCCGGCACGATCAGGCCGATCACCGGGCTGCGCGCGGAACGCATGTTCTGGGCGGTGCCGTTGGGCACGTAGCCCATCTTGCTGGCGGCCTCGCGCACGTTGGCCTTGGTGGCGACGCTGATCTTGGGGTGGTCGGCCAAGGCGCGCGACACGGTCGCGTGCGACAGGTCCAGCGCGGTCGCGATGTCCTTGATCGTGACGTTGGTGCGGGCGGCTATGTCAGCCATGGCTGGGTCCGTTGCTGGCGCTGCTGGAAGGCGTCGATCTCGGCCGCGCGCTGCAGCGCCAGGTCGATGTCGTCCGTGCCGTCGAGCAGCAATTGACGCCGTCCGGCATCGATCTCGAAGGCATGGGCCTGGCCGTCCGGCCCGATGACGCGCTGGCTTGCCAGATCGACGGTGCAGCTGCTGCCGGGACGGTCCAAGGCCTGCGCCATCAGCGCGTCGATGACAGCGACGGGCAGCGTGACGGGCAGCAGGCCGTTCTTGAGGCAGTTTTCGTGGAAGATCGGCCCGTAGCTGGCGGCCACGATGGCGCGGATGCCATATTCCTGATGCGCCCACACGGCATGTTCGCGCGACGAGCCGCAGCCGTAGTTTTCGCGCGCCAGCACGATGGCGGCGCCTTGATAGCCAGCCTGGTTCAGGACGCAGTCCGGGCGCGGCTGGCCGTGCTCGTCATAGCGCAAGCCTCCCATGAAGCCATCTGCCAGGCCGTTGCGCTCGACAGTGACCAGCCAGCGCTGGGGCACGATCGCGTCGGTGTCCAGGTGGTCTTGATTCATGGGCAGGATGATGCCGTGGGCTTGAATAAAGGGCTTCATATTAGACCAGATCCCTATGATCGATGATGGCGCCGGCAATGGCCGCGGCAGCCGCGCTGGCGGGGCTGGCGAGATGGGTGCGGGCGCCGGGTCCCTGGCGTCCTTCGAAGTTGCGATTCGAGGTCGACACGCAGCGCTCGCCTGGCGGCACCTTGTCCGCATTCATGCCGACGCACATGGAGCAGCCCGGTTCGCGCCATTCGAATCCTGCCGCCAGGAAAATGCGGTCCAGGCCCAGTTGTTCGGCCGCCCGCTTGACCCGCTGCGACCCCGGGACCACCAGCGCGCGCACGCCCGCGGCGACCCGGCGGCCTTGCACGACGCGCGCCGCCGCCAGCAGGTCGGACAGCCGCCCGTTGGTGCAGGATCCGATGAACACCCATTGCACCGGCACGCCCGCCAGGACTCCGCCCGGCGTCAGGCCCATGTAGCGATAAGCCTGGCGCAGTGCGGTGCGTTCGCCGGCCTCGGCCGCGTCATCGGGGTCGGGCAGGACTTCATGCACTCCCGCGACCTGCGACGGAATGGTGCCCCAGGTCAGCTGCGGGGCGTCCAGCGCCAGAGTCAGGTCCAGCTCGGTGTCGTAGCGGGCCCCGGCATCGCTGCGCAGGGCGCGGAAGGCCTGTTGCGCGGCGTCGTCCAGGCGCGCGGCGGGCGCATGGCGCCGCAGATAGTCGATGGTGACCGCGTCGGGTGCGATCACGGCGGCGCGCGCGCCGGCTTCGATCGCCATATTGCAAAGCGTGAGGCGCTCTTCCATCGACAACGCCGCCACCGGCGCGCCGGCCAGTTCCAGGAAACCGGCGGCCGCGCCGCGCACGCCTATGCGGCGCAGTACGTGCAGGGTCAGGTCCTTGGCGCTCAAGCCGGCGGGCAGGGCGCCGGCCAGTGTCAGGCGCATCGCGCGCGGGCGCCGCATCGCGAGTGTCTGGGTGGCCAGCACATGCTCGGCTTCCGAGGTGCCGATGCCCCAGGCCCAGGCGCCGAGCGCTCCCAGGGTGGAGGTATGGCTGTCGCCGCAGGCCACGGTCATGCCCGGCAGCACCAGGCCCAATTCGGGCGCGATGACATGCACGATGCCCTGGTCGGGGTCGTCGACGCCATAGTGGCGTATGCCCGTGCGGGCGGCGTTGCTTTCCAGCGCGGCGATCATGGCCTCGCTGCCCGGCACATGTTCGGTGCGGCGGCCCGGCGCGGTGGACACGATGTGGTCGGCGATCGCCACATTCCGGCGCGGGCTATGCACGCGGCGGCCTTGGGCCTGCAGCGACGCGAAGGCCTGCGGGCTGGAGAGGTCATGCAGCAGATGACGGTCGATGTGGATCAGGCTGCGCCCGTCGGCCAGGTCGGCGACGTAATGGGCATCCCACAGTTTGTCGAACAGGGTTTGCGGCGCGCCGCCAGCGGGCTGGGGCGGTGCGGCGTTGGGGCTCTGCATGGCGACTCCCTAGTGCACACGTATGAATTTCGTGAATCAGGATGAAACCCGGGTAAACGAGCATCAGAAAGAATATTGACGCGGAAATTTCGGCTCATTATATTGCGATCAGTGCAAACGTGTGCATTATCAGAAGTCGCTTCCCAAAAAAATAACGAGGAGACATCCATGAAGTGCGTAAAGCAGGTTCGCAACAGGGCGGCCGCGATGCTGGCCGCGTTGGGCATGTGCGCGGCGCTGGCGCCCGCCGCCGCCACGGCGGCCTATCCGGAGAAACCCATCAGGCTGATCGTGCCGTTCGGCGCGGGCGGCACCACCGACATCCTGGGCAGGGTGTTGGGGCAAAAGCTGGGCGATGCGTTGGGGCAGAGCGTGATCGTTGAAAACCGGCCTGGCGCCAACGGCAACATCGGCAGCGACGCGGTGGCCAAGGCTGCGGCGGATGGCTACACGCTGTTGTTCGCCGCCGACGCCACCCTGGTCATCAACCCCTCGCTGTATCGCCAGTTGCCGTTTCAGCCTGAACGCGATTTCGCGCCGATCTCACGCATTGCGGTGGTGCCGCTGGTGCTGGTCGCCAATCCCGGCGTCAAGGCCGACACGTTGCCCGAACTGGTCAAGCTGGGGCGCAATGGCGACTCGCGGCTGGATTTCGGCAGCGCCGGCGCAGGCAGCATGGGCCATCTGGTCGGCGAACGCCTGAACCGCGCGACCAGCATGAAGATGACCCATATTCCATACAAGAGCGGAGCGCAGGCGATTGCGGACGTGGTGTCAGGCCAGATTCCGCTGCTGATCACAGGACTGGCGGTGGCGGATCCGTTCCTCAAGAATGGCAAGCTCAAGGCGATTGCCGTCACTTCCGGCCAGCGCTTCCCAGGCGCGCCGACAGTGCCCACGATTGCCGAAGGCGGGGTGAAGGACTTCGACTCCCCCAGCTGGTACGGCCTGCTGGCGCCAGCAGGCACGCCTGCCCCGGTACTGGAGAAAATCCATGGCGCCTTGGCGACCGCTTTGCAGACCGAGGAGATGAAGGCACGCATGGTCGAACTGGGCGCGTGGCCGGTGGTCGACAGCCAGGCGGCGTTCGCGGAACTCATCAAGCAAGACACCGTCCGCTGGTCGCAGATCATCCAGGCCGCCGGCATCACCGTCCAATAACCTCACATTGACGACCCATCCATGCGCATTACCGCCATACGAGAAATCGCCGTCCCCCTGCAAGGCAACATATCGAACTCGCTGGTCAACTTCGCCGAACATACGGTGTCGCTGGTGGCGCTGGTCAGCGACGCGGTGCGCGATGGCCGTCCGGTCATCGGCTACGCCTTCGATTCCATCGGCCGCTATGCCCAGCCTGGGCTGCTGCGCGAACGCTTCATTCCGCGCCTGCTGGCGGCGCGACCCGAAGCGCTGCTCAATGAGGAAGGCACGGGGTTCGACCCCGCGCGCGCCAGCGCCGTCATGATGCGCAATGAGAAACCCGGCGGCCACGGCGACCGGGCCGCTGCGGTCGGCGCGCTGGAACTGGCGTTTTGGGACTTGAACGCCAAGCTGGCGGACGAGCCGGCCTATCGCGGCATCGCGCGGCACGCGGGGCGCGCGGCCGGCAGCGGCTCGGCGCAGGTGTACGCGGCTGGCGGCTATTACTACGACAGCGGCGATCCGGTGCGGCGCCTGAAGGATGAGTTCCAGGCCTATCGCGACCAGGGATTCGTCAAGTTCAAGATGAAGATCGGCGGCGCCTCGCTGCACGAAGACCTGGCCCGCATCGAGGCCGCGCTGGCGGTGGCGGGCGAGGGCGCCAATCTGGCGGTGGACGCCAACGGCCGCTTCGACCTGCCTACCGCCCTGGCCTATGCGCGCGCCATGGAGCCCTACGGCTTGCGCTGGTACGAGGAAATCGGCGATCCGCTGGACTATGCGCTCAATAGCCAGGTGGCTCAGGCATATGGCGGGCCGATCGCCACCGGCGAGAACCTGTTCTCGCTGCCGGACGTCAACAATCTGCTGCGCTTTGGCGGCATGCGCCCGGCAAGCGATATCCTGCAGATGGACGCGGGCCTGGCCTATGGCCTGACCGAGTACCTGCGCATGATTGCGGCCGCGGAAAGGGCTGGCTTTTCGCGCCGCTGCCTGCACCCGCATGGGGGGCACTTGATCAATCTGCACATCGCCGCCGGTCTGGAACTGGGCGGGTGCGAAGCCTATCCGGGCGTATTCCAGCCGTTTGGCGGCTATCCCGCGCAGTGCGCTCTCGGGGCCGGGCAAGTCCGGCCGACCGACGCGCCAGGATTCGGGCTGGAACAGAAACAGGAATTGGCGCCGTATATTGCGGCCCTGGCTACAGGCAGTGCTTGAGGAAGCTGACATCATGAAGATAGCGATTATGGGGTGTGGGGCCATGGGCTCCGTGTATGCCGGCCTGCTGGCCGCTGGCGGGCACGATGTGCTGGCCATCGACCATTGGGCAGAGCACGTGGAGGCCATGGCCGCCCGCGGCCTGCGCGTGGAAGGCGCCAGCGGCGACCGCGTGGCGCGGGTACGCGCATTCCGCCAGGCGCCGGCCGAACCGGTCGATCTGATCATCATTGCGGTCAAGGCCGCGCAAGCCGGCAGCGCGGCACAGCAGGCGCGAGCGATGCTCGGACCGCGCACGCGGGTGCTGACGATACAGAACGGCCTGGGCAGCGCGGACAGCGTGGCCGAAGCCATAGGCGCGGACAGGTTGGCGGTCGGCATCGCAGCCGCGTTTGGCGCGTCGCTGCCCGCGCCAGGGCATGTCCACCACAACGGCATGTCGGCGGTGCGCATGGGCGCCTATGCAGGGATGCCGCAGGATGAGCTCGAGGGCATCGCCGCCGTGTGGAGCAATGCCGGCTTCAACGCCCAGGCGGTGGACAACCTGGCTGCGATGCAATGGGAGAAGCTGATCTGCAATGTGGCCTATAGCGCGCCTTGCGCGCTCACCGGCCTGACCATAGGCGCGGTCATGGATGATCCCCATATAGGCGCGGTCAGCCAGGCGGCGGCTACCGAGGCATGGGCAGTGGCCCGCGCCCTGGGGGTGCCGATCCAGGTCGCCGACCCGGTCGCGCACGTCCGCGCGTTCGGTGAGCGCATCCGCGGCGCCAAGCCCTCGGTGCTGTTGGACCACGAACGCAAGCGCACGAGCGAGATCGACTACATCAATGGCGCGATTCCCGTCCAGGCCAGGAAGGCCGGTCTATCCGCGCCAGTGAATGAAACCCTTACCAGGCTGGTCAAGCAGCGCGAGGATGGCTTCAGCAGCGGGCGTGCCAAGCATTGAGCAGTTTTGCCTGGATTTCAACGGGTGGCGCTGGCGACTGCCTCCACCGTGATGCGCAACTGCACCTCGTCGCTCACGCCGGGGGCAAACGCGTCCACGCCGAAGTCGCTGCGCTTGAGTACCGTCGTGGCGTCAAAGCCGATGGCCGGCCGTTGCGCCATCGGATGGACGCCTTCCTGGTTCTTGCGGGCTTGCAGCACCACGGGCTTTTCGATGCCCTTGATACGCAGGATGCCGCTGACGCTCAGTTTGCCGTCGCCCTGGTCAGCGACCGAGGTGCTCCTGAACTGGATGTCGGGATACTTGGCCGCCTGGAAGAACTCGGCGCCTTGCAGCATTTCATCCAGCTTGGGCACGTGCGACGTCAGGCGCGGCACGGGCACGCTAAGGTCCACGGACGATTTCGAAGGCTGCGCCGCGTCGTAGCGGATCACGCCCGTCACGGCTCCGGCATGGGCGGTGGGCTTGGAATAGCCCAGGTGGTCCCAGGTGACCACGATTTCCGTATGTTCTGGGTCGATCTGGTAGTCCACGGGGGCGGCCTGCGCTGGCAGGCTGCCCAGGGCCAGGACGGCGGTTGCCAGGAATGCGGCGTAGGTGTGCTTCATGGGGTTTTCTCTCTTGGTACGGCGCCGCCGGATCGGGCGGCCTGGATCACAGGGTTCAATGACGTCCGATAAGCTTAGAGATCGGGGTATTGCAGCGCTAGTGGTTGATAATTGATCTGACTGTCCTGATTTTGTTTGCAATTGGCAGCACTTCCTGATTGACCCGGGCGCCGACTAGTCCTCCTGCAGCTTGCTGAAGCGCTCCGCCAGGTAATCCACCAGCGCCCGCACCGACGACAGCAGGCCGCGCCGGGACGGGAACACCGCATGTATCAGTTCGCGGCGCGGCGCCCAGTCCGGCAGCAGGCGGACCAGCTGTCCCGCCTGCAGTTGTTCCCGCACCATCATGGTGGGCAGCTGCACCACGCCCACGCCGGCCACGGCCGCATTGCGCAGCGCGATCATGTCGGTGGTGATCATCCTGGGGGCGAGCGATACCGTGGCCAGCTGGCCGTCCTGGTTGTACAGCTCCAGGCGATAGGCCTGATTGGGCGTGCCCAGCGCCAGGCTGGGCCAGGCGCCCAGGTCGTCCGGCGTTGTTGGCTGCCCGCATTCGGCCGCCAGGGCGGGGCTGGCCACCAGGCTCTGGCCGCGATCCGACAGCACGCGCATGACCAGCTCGCTGTCTTCCAGCGGAGGCGGGCGCACGCGGATCGCCACGTCCACGGCTTCTCCCAGCACGTCGACCCGGCGGTTGGTGGCTTCGAGCTGGATGACGACGCGCGGGTACTTCAGCATGAAGTCCGCGAGCATGCCGCCGACATGGGTGTGCAGCAGGGCGATGGGGCAGGTCAGCTTGACCACGCCGCGCGGTTCGACCTGGGCCGCGTCGATCACTTCCTGGGCGGCCTCGGCTTCGGCCAGCATGGCCTTGCAGCGCTCGTAATAGGTCTGGCCGATGTCGGTCACCATGAAGTGCCGGGTAGAACGCTGGATGAGCCGCACGCCCAGGCGTTCTTCCAGCAGGGCCAGCCGACGGCTGAGGCGGGACTTGGGCATGCCCAGCGCGCGTCCGGCGGGCGCAAAGCCCTGGTGCTCGACGGTCTGCACGAAATAGAAAAGGTCGTTGAGATCCTGCATGGCATCCCTTTGGTTCTAAAAATAGAACGCTGATAGCAAAAAATCGGTCTTCCGCTAATTTTGTTCTATTTTTAATATTTGTGCAGCCATAAGGCTTCTGATTCGGCCACAAGCCGTCGACCTTTCAAATTAGGAGTACACCATGTCCGCACCCGCCAACTTCAACGGCCAACGTCCTGTCATCGACGCCAACGACGCCGTCATGCTGCTGATCGACCACCAGAGCGGCCTGTTCCAGACCGTGGGCGACATGCCCATGCCGGAACTGCGCGCCCGCGCTGGCGCCCTGGCGTCGATGGCCACGCTGGCCAAGATGCCCGTCATCACTACGGCTTCCGTGCCGCAAGGCCCGAACGGTCCGCTGATTCCCGAGATTCACGCCAACGCCCCGCATGCGCAATACATTGCGCGCAAGGGCGAGATCAACGCCTGGGACAATCCCGAGTTCGTCGCCGCCGTAAAGGCCACCGGCCGCAAGACGCTCATCATCGCCGGCACCATCACCAGCGTGTGCATGGCGTTCCCGGCCATCAGCGCGGTCGCCGACGGCTACAAGGTGTTCGCGGTGATCGACGCGTCGGGCACGTACACCAAGATGGCGCAGGAAATCACGCTGGCGCGCGTGGTGCAGGCCGGAGTGGTGCCGATGGACACCGCCGCCGTGGCCTCGGAATTGCAGAAGACCTGGAACCGCGAAGACGCCATGCAGTGGGCCGAGGTCTACACCAAGGTGTTCCCGGCCTACCAGTTGCTGATCGAAAGCTACGCCAAGGCGCAGGAAGTGGTGAAGAACAACGAAGTGCTGGATTCGCAGCGCTGATCCGCTTCGATGCAAGTGGCGGTCCGGGCCTTGCGGCCCGGATCAGGCCGCCACGCCATGCCGCTCGGCAATGCGCAGCAGCAAGGCTTCCAGTTCCTGGAGGATGGGCCGGTGGTCGTCCACCCGCCTGACCAGGGCCGAAGGCATGGCGGGCAGGTCTATTTCCACGAATGCGATCTCGGGCGTCGCGTAATAGCTGGCGGCGCGCTTGGTCAGCATCAGCAGGCCCTCGCGCGTGTTCACGGCCGCGATGCCCTCGCGGATCGTGCGCACCACCGGGCCGTCGCCGATGGGCTTGCCCTTGGGCGTGTGGCGCGGAAAGTGGTAGTCCTGCCATTCCTGGTTGACCGATCCCGGCACCATGCGCACCAGCCGTTCCTCGGCCAGCAGCTCGGGGTCCAGCAGGGTCGCCCCGGCAAACGGGTGATCCAGCGGGACGCACAGCATGCGCTGGTCCCGCAATACGATGGGCCCATGGCACAGGCCGTCCGCGCCCAGCGGCAAACGGCAGAACGCGATGTCGACCGAGCCGTCGGCCACCGCCGCGTAGTGGGTGACGTAGGTCAGTTCCACGAACTCCAGTTCCACGTTGGGATGCGCCGCCTTGAATTCCGAGACCAGCGGGCGGTATAGCTCGTAGAAACCGCCGCCCAGGAAGCCGATGCGCAGATGGCGCGGCTTGCCCGCGGCCTGGCGCTTGCAGTCGTCCAGCGCGGCTTTCAGCATGACCACGGCCGGCCCCGCGCCCAGCTTCAGGGTTACGCCCAGCGGCGTCAGCGCGACGCGGCGGCTGCTGCGCTCGAACAAGGGGGCGCCCAGCGTCTTTTCCAGCGCCTTGACCGCTTCCGATACGGAGGATTGGCTCATGTGCAGCGCTTCCGCCGCGCGGCCGAAATGCAGCTTGTCCGCAACGGCCAGAAAACAATCGAATTGGCGTAGATCCATGGCTCCGGGGCACGTTCCGTGCGCGTAGTCGTCATTCTTATATCAATCGGGATTAACGATTGATGGCGTGAATAATAGCGCTTGTTCGCGTCAGGCCCGATGGGCAGAATTCGACCTGTTCACACAAGCTTAGCTCATTGATGAGCGATAAGGAGACAGGCATGAGTTCATCTATGCCAGAACGATCAGGCCTAAAAGGATCGGCAGAGCCGATTGAATTCCTGGTCGAAGGGGATCTGGTGCGCGGTACCTTCTACCGGCCCGAGCAGGCTAGCGGCCCGGTGGGCGCGGTCGCGCTCGCACATGGCTGGTCCATGGTCGCCGGCGGCGACCTGGAAGAGTACGCCGCCGCGGTGGTGGCACGGGGCTTGGCCGCGCTGACCTTCGACTTCCGCAATCTCGGCCGCAGCGAGGGCATGCCGCGCCAGGAGATCGATCCGCAGCGGCAGATCCAGGATTTCCGCTCGGCCATTTCCTATCTGCGCCGGCGTCCGGAAGTGGACCGCGAGCGCATCGGCATCTGGGGCAGCAGCTATAGCGGCGGTCATGCGCTGACGGTTGCGGCCATCGACCGGCGCGTCAAGTGCGTGGTCAGCCAGGTGCCGACCACCAGCGGTTTCTCGGCGGCGCAACGGCGCGTGCGCTACGACAAGGCGCAGGCGCTGCAGGCCGCATTCGAAGCCGACCGCGAGGCGCGCGACGCGGGCCAGCCTGCGGCGACATTGCGCATGGTCGACGCCGATCCCGATGCGGCGGTCGCGTATCCGGGCCCGGATTCCTACCACTACATGACGGGCGAAGCGCGCCGCTGCCCGAGCTGGGTCAATGAAGTCACGTTGCGGTCACTGGAACTGGCCCGCGCCTACGAGCCCGGCATGTACGTGCGCCGCATCGCGCCCACGCCGCTCCTGATGATCGTCGCCACGGGCGACGGCCTGACGCCTGCCGACCTGCAGCAGGACGCATTCAACGCGGCGCACCAGCCCAAGGAATTGCTGCTGCTGCCCGGTGGCCATTACTCGGTCTACACGGAACATTTCGAACGCACCAGCAGCGCCGCGGCCAATTGGTTCGCGCGGCACCTCGGCCAAGACCAGCACGGATAAAAAAATGACGACGACAATAATGATGGAGACACAGGACCGCCAACGCCGTCACGCTTCGCTGCGCGCGGCGGCCGTGGGCAATGCCCTGGAATGGTTCGACTGGACCTTGTACGGCACGTTCTCGGCCTACCTGGCCATGAACCTGTTCGACCCGTCCGACCGCGGTTCGGCGCTGCTGGCCACGCTGGCGGTGTTCGCGGGCGGATTCCTGGCTCGGCCGATCGGCGGCTGGCTGTTCGGGCGCATCGGCGACCGCTACGGCCGCAAGTTCACGCTGGTCCTGACCATGTGCCTGCTGGCCCTGACCAGCCTGGCGATCGCGCTGCTGCCCACCTATGAGCAGGCCGGTGTGCTGGCCTCGGTGCTGCTGTTCGTCTGCCGTCTGATGCAGGGGCTGGCGCATGGCGGCGAGTCTGGCGTGGCCTATACCTATGTTGCCGAAATCGCGCCGCCGGCCAAACGCGGACTGTGGTCCAGCTCGGTGTTCGTCAGCGTCACCATCGGCGTCATGGCCGCGACCGCGCTGGCGGCCTTGCTGACGTCCTGGCTGGGCAAGCCGGCGATGGAGGCCTGGGGCTGGCGCGTGGGTTTCGGCGTGGGGGCGCTGCTGGGCGTCTACGCGCTGTTCCTGCGCCGCAGCGCAAGCGAAAGCGAGGTCTTCGAGCACAGCGCGGAGCAGGGCGGCGCGCAGAAGGTGTCGGCGCGCCAGGCCTTGAAGATCGCCCGCAACATCGTGATGATCGCAGCGGCGTCCAACGCCACCTACTACACCTGGGTCACCTTCGCGCCAGCCACGGCCATCGCGACCAAGGGCATGGATCCGGCGGGCGCCTACACGGCCAGCCTGATCGCGCAGCTGCTGTGCCTGTTGTGGCTGCCGGTCTGCGGCTGGCTGGCGGACCGCTATGGCCGCAAGCCCATGGTGATGGCCTTCGGCCTGGGCGTGGCGCTGGCGGTGTTCCCGGTATCGCACATCGTCACCGACCAGCCCTGGACACTATTCGTGGGTCAACTGATCGGGCTGCTGGTCTGGGCGCTGCTGGCGGCGATCTTCCCGGCCGTGGTGGCCGAACAGGTGCCGACCGGCGCGCGCGCCATGGGCGTGGGCTTCATCTCATCGCTGTCGGTCGCGATCTTCGGCGGCACCGCGCCCTACATCAATGCCTGGCTGGGCGCCCAAGGGCTGGACTGGGTCTACACGGCCTATGTGGGGGCGCTGGGGCTGATGGCCTTTGCCGGCGCCTTCCTCATCAAGGAAACGGCGGGCATGGACCTGAACGACATCCGCCTGCCGGGCGAGGAAGCCGGCAACGCCGTAGCCAACAAGGCCGCCAAGCGCGCGGCATTCAACTGAACTCCAATCTTTCCATCATCACATGAGCAAAATGAACTATCCGGATCTGGCAGGGAAAATCGCGGTCGTCACGGGCGCCGGGGGCGGTATCGGACGCGCCATGGCGGCGGCGTTCCGCCAGCAGGGCGCGACCGTGGTCGCCACCGACCTGGACCTCGAGGCGCTGTCCGGCGTGGACGCGGATTGCCGCCAACTGGACGTCACGCAAGCGCAGGCGGTGCGCGAACTGGCCGACGCGGTGGCCGCGCAGTACGGCGCGCTGGACGTGTGGGTCAACAATGCCGGCTTCATGGCCCGCATGCCCGCCCTGGACCTGGACGAAGCCGCATGGCAACGCACCATGGACATCAACCTGAAGGGCACGTTCTTCGGCGCCCAGGCGGCCGCGCGCCACATGATTGCGCAAGGCAGCGGCGCCATCATCAACCTGTCCAGCTATGCCGGCGTCAAACCGCGCCCGAACTGCGCCGACTACGCGGCCGCCAAGGCCGGCGTGGCCCATCTGACCCAGTGCCTGGCGCTGGAATGGAGCCCCAAGGGGCTGCGCGTCAACGCCATCGCGCCGGGATTCATCGAAACGCCGATGAGCAGCTGGATGCACGCCGACGCCGCCACCTATGCCGAGTACGTCGAACGCCTGCCGGCGCGGCGCGTCGGCCAGCCGTCCGAGATCGCCGACGCGGCGCTGTACCTGGCCTCGCAGGCATCCGCCTATGTCACCGGCCACGTCTTGATGGTCGACGGCGGAGTGTCCAAGACATGAGCGGCGGCAAGGACGCGGCATCCTGGTGGAACGGCAAGGCGGCCGTCGTGACGGGCGCGGCCAGGGGGCAGGGCGCGGCCGAGGCGCTGCGTTTGCTGCAGGCGGGCGCAACCGTCTACGCGCTGGACGTCCTGCCTGAAGGCGACGCCGCCTGGGCGGACCTGGGCAACGCGGCGGGCGCCCATGCCGAACGCTTGCGCGTCCGCGTGGCGGACGTGGCCCGCGAATCCGATTGGGTGGCGTTGGCCGACGAGATTACGCAGGCGGGCGTGCCGCTCTACGGCCTGGTCAATAACGCGGGCGTGACGCTGCGCAAGACCGTGACCGAGACCACGCACGCGGAATGGCGGCGTTTGCTGGACATCAATCTGGACGGGCCGTTCCTCGCCATCCGCCACCTCGCCGCACTGATGCCGCAGGGCGCGGCCATCGTCAATACGTCCTCGACGGCGGGCCTTACCGGGTACTTCAGCGCGGCCTACACCGCCAGCAAATGGGCCTTGCGCGGCCTGACGCGGGCGGCTGCGCTGGAACTGGCCGGCCGCGGCATACGTGTCAACACGGTATGTCCGGGCCTGGTCGAAACGCCCATGATCATGCAACCGAATGCGGTGCATGATGCCGGACGGGCGCGCCTGTTCTATGAAGGCAACCGCGATGCGACGCCCTTGTCGCGCGGCGCGGACGCCGACGAGATCGCGGCGGCAGTGATGTTCCTGCTGGGGCCGGATGCGTCATTCATTACCGGCGCGGACCTGCCGGTAGACGGCGGCATGACGGGCGGGGGCGTTTATTGGCGGATCGGCAAGTCCACCGGCAATCTGTAGCCGCAGTCCCGGGCCTGGGCCCGGGACTGGTCTCTGCGCGCAGGCAGAGGCTTAGTGCTTGTCGCCGTAGATATTGCCGGCAATGCCGCCTGCGGCGGCGCCGATGGCGGCCCCGGTCCAGCCGCTGCCGCCCGCGATGGCGGCAATGCCCGCGCCGGCCGCGGCGCCGATGGCCGCGCCCGACAGCGTGCCTTGCTGCTTGGAACTCATGTTGGTGCAGGCAACCAGGGACCCCATCATGAGGCCTATGGCGATCGATCGGATGACTTTCATGGTTGACTCCTAGCGGGCGCGCTTGGCGGGAGCGGCCGGCGTGGCCGGCGCCGCGGGCGCGACGATTTCGAACCAGAGCGTTTCGACCACGGGCCGGTCCATTCGGGTCGGATTGGCCGCGTACCAGCTATCCAGCCGTTCGCGCACGGAATCGAGCGTATGGCTTTGCAAGCCCTTGGCGAAACGCGGAATCAGCGTCTGGTTGTCCGCCGGCGCGCGGCGCTGCTGATAGGCTTGCTCCACCTGGATGAGGTTCGCCATGCCCAGCAGGTAGGCCTTCTTCAGATTCGCGTCGGAATCCGTCCATTGCTTCCCGGTGATGATGGGCGCCGGATCGGTAGGCGCCGCCACCACCGGCGCGGCGACCAGCAGTGACAGCGCGAGGGCTGCCGGGCCTAACAGGTGTTTCACTTTCATCGCATCGCTCCTTGGAGGAACAAAAGACAGAAAAACAACCCAGTGACGCCATGCGCGCCGCGCGCTTGCAAGGGCCTGGCGGCGGGCGACAACAACCAATGTAGGCTCGAAAGCAGGCCGGCGCAAGAGCGGCCGCCGGCGTATTCAGATTCCCAGATAGGCCTGGCGCACCTTGGTGTCGGACAGCAGCGATTGCGCCGGACCGGAAAGCGCAATGCGGCCGGTTTCCATCACATAGCCGCGGTCGGCGCCCGTCAGCGCCAGGTGGATGTCCTGCTCCACCAGCAGCACCGTGACGCCTTCCTGGCGGATACCGGCCAGCACCTCCATCAACTGCTCGACCACCACCGGCGCCAGGCCCAGGCTCATCTCGTCGATCATCATGAGTACGGGCGCCGCCATCAGCGCGCGCGCCATGGCGCACATCTGCTGTTCGCCGCCGGACATGCTGCCGGCGAGCTGGCGGCGGCGTTCCGACAGCCGCGGGAAGTAGGCGTAGACGCGGTCCAGGTCGCGCGCGACGGCCGCCTTGTCCCGCCGGCGGTAGGCGCCCATGAGCAGGTTGTCCTGCACCGTCATGCGGTCGAACAGCTGGCGTCCTTCGGGCACCTGCACCAGGCCGCTGGCGAAGGCCTGGTCCGGCGTGGCGCGCGACAACTGGCGGCCGTCCATCACGATGCTGCCGGTGCAGGGCAGCACCCGCGACAGCGCCCGCAGCAGGGTGGTCTTGCCCGCGCCATTGCTGCCCACCAGCGCCACGATCTCGGCGCGGCGGACCTCGAGCGCAATGTCCTGTAGCACCGGCAGTTCGCCATAGCCGGCGCTCAGCCCTTCCACCTTCAGCAGCGGGGCGGCGTCGTTCATGCGCGTCTCTTGCCCAGGTAGGCCTGCACCACCTCGGGATCGGCCAGCACCGCGTCGGGCGCGCCGTCCGCGATCTTTTCGCCGTGATGCAGCACCAGCAGCCGGTCCGACAGGCTCTTGATCGCCTTGATGACGTGTTCGATCACCAGCACGCTGATGCCGCTGGCGCGGACCTTGCGGATGACCTCGATGACCTCGTCGATCTCCACCAGGTTGAGCCCGGCCATGACCTCGTCGCACAGCAGCACCTTGGGCTGCATGGCCAGCGCCTTGGCCAGTTCCAGCCGCTTGCGGCCCGGGCCGCCCAGTTCGTCGGCGCGCTGACCGGCCGCGTGGCCCAGTCCGACGAAATCCAGGCAGGCGCGGGCCTGCTCGCGCGCCAGCGCCAGCTTGGGCTGGCCGCCGCCGTGGCCGAACAGGGCGCCCACCGCCACATTGTCCAGCACCGACAGGCCGGGGAAGGGCCGCATGATCTGGAAGGTGCGCCCTATGCCCAGGCGCGCGCGGCGGTAGGCCGGCAATCCGCCTATCGGCTTGTCCTGGAACAGGATCTCGCCCGCGGTCGGCGCAAGTGTGCCGCTGATCAGGCTGACCAGCGTGGTCTTGCCGGCGCCGTTGGGGCCGATCAGGCCAAGGATTTCGCCTTCGGCCAGCGTGAAGCTGACCTGGTTCACGGCCACCAGCCCGGCAAAGCGCCGGGTCACGTTGCGCACGTCCAGGATCGCGCTCATAGCCTGTGCGCCCGTATGTTGTCGACGAAATAGCGCCAGCCCGACTTGCGCGCGCGCCGCAGCAGGTCGGCCAGCCCGCGCGGCATCAGCACCACCGCCGCGACGATCACCGCGCCGTAGAACAGCCCCGCCACGCTGGTGACTTCGCTGGACAGCAGCTCCGAAATGGCCGACAGCGAGAACGCGCCCACCACCGGGCCGAGCACGGTGCCCGCGCCGCCGAACACGGCCATGATGATCATCTTGACGTTCAGGCTGATGTCGAAGGCGCTCTCCGGATCAAGGAAGGTGATCCAGTAGGCGTGTATGCCACCGGCCAGGGCGCTGAACACGCCCGAGATCGTGAATGCCGCCACCTTGTACAGCGTGGTGTTCACGCCCATGACGGCCGCGCCTTCTTCGTTCTCGCGGATCGCGATCAACCCGAAGCCGAAGCGGCTGCGCGTGAGCCAGGCGACCGTAAGCGTGGCCAGCGCCAGCAGGCCCAGGGCCAGTTCGTAGAACAGCGTATCGTTGTTCAGCGGCGGCAGCACCAGGCCGATGTTCTGCCCGGCCAGCCCGATATTGGAGACGATCGCCGTCATGACCTGCGCCAGCGCCAGGGTGGCGATGGCGAAGTAGTGGCCGCGCAGCCGCAACACGGGTAGCCCCAGCACCACGGCGAAAATCGCGGCCAGCGCGGCGCCCAGCGCCAGCCCGGCGGCGAAGGGCAGTTCCCATTGCGCCATGGCGATGGCCACGCCGTAGCTGCCCAGGCCGTAGAAGACCGAATTGCCGAAGGACGCGTAGCCGGCGTATCCGCCGATGATGTTCCAGCCCTGGGCCAGCACCGCCAGCAACAGCGTGTTGATGCCGAACTGCACCAGCACGTCCGAGCCATACCAGGGCACGCCCGCCAGCACGGCCAGCGCCAGCAATGCCAGCAGCGCGGCGCGCGGCATCTTCATGCCGCTCTGCCCAACAGGCCGCTGGGTTTGACCAGCAGCACCAGCACCAGGATGCCGAAGCTGGCCACGTCGGCGTAGGTCGGCCCCACGTACAGCGTGGTCAGCGATTCCACGATGCCCAGGAACAGGCCGCCCACCATCACGCCCAGCGGATTGTCCAGCCCACCGATGATGGAGATGGCGAAGCATTTCGCGGTCAGCGTGGCGCCGATGTAGGGATTGATCTGCGAGACCGTGCCGTACAGGCCGCCCGCGGCGCCCGCCAACGCCAGGCCCAGGCCGAACGTCACCGCGTACAGGTGGCGCGGCTCCACGCCATAGAGCCTGGCGGCCACCAGATTCTGCGCGGTGGCGCGGATCGCGCGCCCCAGGCGGCTATGCAGCAGGAACAGCCACATGCCCAGCGTGATGGCCAGCGCCACGCCAAAGGCGGCCAGCCGCGCCATGGGCAGCGTGACGGGACCTAGCGCATAACTGTCGCCGGCATACGGCGGATTGATGGTGCGGAAATCGGCCGAGAACGCCAGCTGCGCCAGATAGGTCAGCACGACCTCCAGGCCGAAAGTGATGAGCAGCGTATTGAACATGGGCGCGCGCACCACCAGGTTGAGCAGCCCGCGCTGCACGGCGTAGCCCAGCAGGAACATGGCGGCGGCGGTCAAGGGCAAGCCCAGGAATGGATCGATGCCGGCGTCGTTGTACAGATACCAGGACGCGTATGCCCCCAGCATGATGAACGCGCCGTGCGCCAGGTTGACGATGTTCAGCACCCCCCAGACCAGCGCCAGGCCTTGCGCCATCACGGCATACAGCCCGCCCAGCAGGATGCCGTTGACGAGGATTTGCGCGAGCAGATCCATCGTGCGCTCCCCAAGCCCCTAGCGCGCGTTCCAGGCCGGCATGGGGTACTTGGGCTGCGTGATGTAGCCCTTGGCGCCGTAGATCTCGGCCAGGCCGCCATCCTGCACCTGGATCACCACTTGAGGCAGGTCGATCTGCCCTTGGGCATTGAAGGCGACGGGACCGTACAGGTTGTCGAACTTGATCTTGGCCAGGGCATCGCGCACCTTCTGCGGGTTGGCGCTGCCGGCGCTTTCCATGGCGTAGACCAGCGCTTCGACGTCGGCCACGCCGGATGCGGCGTGGTAGTCCGGGTCATAGCCGAACTTGGCCTTGTAGGCGCGGGCGAACTGTTCCGCGTCGCCGAACCAGCGGTCCTTCAACGCCGCCGATGGCAGCCAGGCGGTCATGCCAAAGGCGTAATCCGCGTCGCGGCCCAACGCTTTGCGGAAGTCCTCCGACGGCACGCCAACGGTGAAGGAATACATCTTGGGCGCGACGGCCAGGCTCTTGGCCTGGCGCACGAAATTGAGGATCTCGGTTTCGTGTCCCGCCACCAGCACCGCATCCACGCTCTTGCTCTTGATCTGCGACAGCAGCGAGTTGAAGTCGGTGGCGTTGGTGCTGTAGCGCTCGTCCATCGCGATGGGCAGGCCCGCGGATTTCAGCAGCGGACGGGTGCCCTGGGCCACCGATACATCGAAGGCGTCATCCGCGTAAAGCAAGGCCACGCTGGCCGGCGCGGGCTTGAGCGTCTTCAGCATTTCCACGGTGCTGCCGAAGTAGTTGCTGGCGGGCGCCAGCGTGCCGAAGATGTACTTGAATTTGCGCGAGAAGATCTGATCCGAGGCGCCGCCGCCCTGGACCATGGGCACCTTGTACTTTTCCGATACCGCCGAGTCGGCCAGCGCGAAATTGCTGGCGAAGGGACCCAGCAGCAGGTTGGCCTTGTCCTGCGTCACAAGCTGCGTGTACTGCCGCACGCTCAGATTGACGTCAGACTGGTTGTCGTAGATCTTGAGCGCCAGCTTGCGCGTTTCGGCGCCGATCTTCACGCCGCCGGCGGCGTTGATCTGGTCCACCGCCATCTGGTAGGCATCGCGGTAATAGCGCCCGGTATTGGCGACGGGGCCGGTGAGTTGCACGGACGCGCCCAGCAGGATGTCGGGCGGCGGCGCGGCCGCCGCGGCGGCGCTGTACAAGGCCAGCGCCAGGACGGGCAGGGCAAGCAATAGTCTGCGAGACATGATGTTGTCTCCTGCAAGTTCTTATGCAGTCCATTTTCTGCCCATGCGTTTACGTCTACCTGAACCTCGGCATGGTCCGTCGCTGGTTACATATTCTGACTAAGCTGATCAAATGAAACAGCGTTCCACGGCGAGCCGATTTGGTTGTACATATGGCAAGGGCCTGGAGCGGCCCTGACTGTCGCATTGGGCGGCATGACCCTCGATGTCCGGCAGGCAGCTAGAAGACAAATAAACCCGAGGAGGAGTCAATGCGTACGTTCAATCGCAGGGCCGCGGCATTCCTGGCGAGCGGGCTGATTGCAGTGCTGGCAGGCTGCGCGTCGCCCGGTGGCAAGAAAGAAACCGTCGATATGAAGGGGCTGTCCCAGCCCGTGGAGATCGTGCGCGACCGCCACGGGGTGTCCCACATCTACGCGCAGAACCAGGACGACCTGTTCTTCGCCCAAGGCTTCAACGCGGCGCGCGACCGCCTCTGGCAGCTCGACCTCTGGCGCCGCCAGGGCGAGGGCAAGATGGCCGAACAGTTCGGTCCGCGCTTCGTCGAACAGGACCGCGCCGCGCGCCTGTTCCTGTACCGCGGCGATATGCAGGCAGAGTTCGCCAGCTACCATCCGCAGGGCAAGGCGATCCTCACGTCCTTCGCGGCGGGCATCAATGCCTACATCGATTGGGTCAAGGCGAATCCTGAACAGATGCCGCCGGAATTCAAGCTGACCGGCACCGAGCCCGGCTATTGGAGTCCCGAGACCTCGCTCATCCGCATCTACGGCCTGACCCGCAACCTCAGCGAAGAGGTCCGCATGGCGCAACGGGTCGCGGCGCTGGGCCTGAACACCGTGCAAGGACTCAGTACCTTCGAGCCGCCCCTGGCGCTGCAGGTGCCTGCCGGACTGGACGTGCGCGACGTCGACAGCAAGGTCCTGGGCGACTACAACCTGGCGCGCAACGGCCAGAAATTCGTCGCCGCCGACTTCCCGCGTAGTCCGCTCGCGGCCGCCGAGCGCGAAAAACTCGCGCAGGAGTTGTCCGCGAATCTGCTGGCGTCGCTGGATCCGGCGTTCGACCCCATGGCGACCCGCTACGAGAGCAACAACTGGACCATAGCCGGCCAGCACACGGCCAGCGGCAAGCCCATTCTCGCCGGCGATCCGCACCGGTCCATCACCATGCCGTCGCTGCGCTACATGGTGCATCTGAACGCGCCGGGCTGGAACGTGATCGGCGCGGGCGAGCCGGCGCTGCCCGGCGTGTCCATGGGGCACAACGACCGCATCGCCTTCGGGCTGACGATTTTCGCCTTCGGCGACGAGGAAGACCTGTACGTCTACGATACCAACCCGGCCAAGCCCGACGAGTACCGCTACAACGGCCGCTGGGAGAAGATGCGGCAGGTGGATGAATCGATTCCGGTGCGCGGGCAGGCCGCGGCGGTGCGGCAGCTGAAGTTCACCCGGCATGGCCCGGTGATCCACGTGGACCCGGTGAAGCGCAAGGCCTACGCCTTGCGCGCGGCCTACCTGGAATTCCCGGGAACCGCCGCCTATCTGGCCAGCCTGCGGCTGAACCAGGCGCAGGACTGGAACGAGTTCGTCGCCGGCATGGAAAAACACTATACGCCCAGCGAGAACATGGTGTACGCCGACGTGGACGGCAACATCGGCTGGTTCGGCGGCAGCATCGCGCCGATACGTCCGCGCGCCGACTGGTCCGGCATGCTGCCCGTGCCGGGCAATGGCGAGTTCGAATGGCGCGGCGTGCTGCCGGGCAGCGCGCTGCCCCGCGCCTACAACCCGCCCGAAGGTTATTTCGCCACCGCCAACGAGTACAACCTGCCCGCCGACTATCGCTACAAGGACATGTCCGCCCGCACCTGGGCCGAGCCCTATCGCGTGCAGCGCATACGCGAGGTGTTGGCCGACAGCAAAGGCCAGACGGTGCAGAACTCGCAGGCGCTGCAGTACGACAACCTGTCGATTCCGGCGCGCACGCTGGCGGGCTACGCCAAGTCGCTGAACTCGGCCGATCCCGCGACGTCGCAGGCCCTGAGCATGCTCAAGGACTGGGACGCCCGCGTGGAAACGGAGTCGCGCACCGCCACCGTTTACGAGTTCTGGCTGCCCGAGGTGGTCAAGCGCGTGACCGAACTCTATGTCCCGGCCAACGGCCGCGCCGCCTTCGGCAATCTGTCCACGGCGAAGACGCTGGAGAAGCTGGCCTCCCCGGACAGCGCTTTCGGTCCGCAACCGCAGCAGGGCCGCGACGCACTGCTGTTGCAGGCGCTGAACGACGGCTTGCAGAAGCTGCGCGCCAAGCTCGGGCCGGATTCCTCGCAATGGCAGTGGGGCAAGCTGCACCACATCCAGTTCGAGCACAGCCTGGCCGGCCTGTTGCCCGAAGCCACCGCCAATGCTTACGGCACGCCCCGCTATCCGGTCAGCGGCGACAACGACACCGTCCACCGCGCCACCTTCCGCGCCAGCGACTTCCGCCAGACCAGCGGCGCCTCATACCGCCAGGTGATAGACGTGGCCAACTGGGACAACTCGCGCATGCAGAACGTGCCGGGACAGTCCGCCGACCCGCGCAGCCCGTACTACCAGAACCTGCTCAAGGGCTGGGCAACGGGCGAGTACTTCCCCATGGCGTTCAGCCGCGCCAAGGTGGATAGCGAGAAGGCGGGTACCTTGAATCTGCGTCCGGCGCCGCGCTGACGGGGAGAGCAGGGAAGACCACGCCGGCAAGCGCCAGGGATTGGCGTCCGCCGGCGTTTTTCAATGCGCCGCGCTGGCTTCGCCTAGAATTAATTGACACCCAGATAAATACCTCATAAATTAATTGCCTAGGTGTTAATTAATTGGAGAGGCTCGTGGCGGAGAAAGAGATTGCCGCAGTGACGGCAGGCATGCGGGGTGCGTCCTGGGATGCCGAGTTGATGCAACGGCCCTATAAGGTTGTGCCCTACGCCTTGGGCACGGCCGATGGCCAGCGGACCCTGGGCTTCCTGTTCACGGCGACGGGCAAGGAGCGCACGGTCGTATCCCTGATGCATCCGCGCGAGATGTCCGTTACGCACTATATGGTGCCGGCGGTGCTGGATGCGGGCTGCGCCTGCTGGGTGCAGGGGCCGCGCTCGATCGGCAACGACCTCAGGCTGGAGCATGAGATTGCCTTGTTCGATGTGGCGGCGGGCATGCAGCACTTACGGGATCTTGGCTACGAGCGCATCGTCCTTCTGGGCAATTCGGGCGGGGCCGGGCTGTATGCGCTGTACAACCAGCAATCCCTTTTGGCGCCGGATTCCCGTATCGCCAAAACGCCAGCCGGCCGGCCCACCAGGCTGAACGAACTCACCATGCCGGTGGTGGACGGCCTGGTGTTGCTGTCGCCGCATCCGGGGCAAGGCAGGCTGCTCATGTCGGGCCTGGATCCCTCGGTCGTTGACGAAGCCGATCCGATGCGCACCGATCCCGCGCTGGATCCGTTCAGCACCGCGAACGGCTATGACGCGCAGGCAGGGCAGGCGCGGTACGACCCGGCGTTTCTCGATAAGTATCGTGCCGCGCAGGTCGAGCGCGTGCGGCGCATCGACCAGCACGCGCGCGCCTTGCTCGCCGGCAAGCAGGATGCCCGCGCCAAGGTCAAGGCCGGTTCGTGGCAGCCGCTGGACCGCCAGCAGGCGGCATTCGCGCCGATCTTTCACGTCTGGCGCACGGACGCGGACCCCAGGGCTTGGGATATCACGCTGGATCCTTCGGACCGCAAGACCGGCTCGCTTTGGGGCAAGGATCCCTTCGTGTCCAACTGGGGCAGCGTGGGCTTTGCCCGGATCGTTACGCCGGAGTCCTGGCTGTCGACCTGGTCGGGGCTCTCGTCCAACGCCGCGCTTGAGCAGACCCTGCCGGCCGTGCGCCAGCCGACGCTGTTGATCGAGTACACCGGAGACCAATGCACGTTCCCGGCCGACATCGCTGCCATCCACGGCCAGATCGGCACGCAGGCCAAGACCCATGTGCGGGTGCGCGGCAACCACCATGGCATGGCGCTGGCCAAGGACGAGCCCGCGGGCAGGACGGTAGCGGCCCAGCACCTGGAAGCGTGGCTGCGCGCGCATTTCTGAGCGGGCAAGCAGGAGACTCGCCCATTAGGGGCGCAAGAGGAAAGTTCAATGACGAGTTTGGAAAGCATCTTGCCGGCCGAGCGCCTGCAAGGCGTGCGCTACCCGGATGAAGCGCGGCTGCGCGCGTATGTGCGCCAGGGCGTGCTCGGCCGGGAAACGCTGGCGGGCGGCCTGCGCGACGCCTTTGCCGCCCATGCCGACAGGCTGGCGCTGGTGGGGCCGGACGGCCACTACACCTATCGTGAACTGGACCAGCGCAGCGACCGGCTGGGCGCCGCGCTGCTGGAACTGGGCCTGCGGCCGCTGGACCGCGCAATCTTCCAGTGCGGCAACAGCCATGAACTGCTGGTGGCGTTCTGCGCCTGCCTGAAGGCGGGGATCATCCCCATCTGCTCCTTGCAGGCCTTCCGCAAGCTGGAGATCGAATATCTGGGAAACCTGGCGCAAGCGCGGCTGCACCTGGTCCAGGGCGACGATCCGAAGTTCGACGACGTGGCTTTCGCAGAAGAGATGCAGCAGCATGTGCCGACGTTGACGCATGTCGTACAGGCGCGCGGGTCCGCCCGAGGATGTGCCGTCACGATAGCCGGCCTGATCGCGGCCACGCCGCTGGCAGCCGCCCGCGCGCGCCTGGCGCAAGTGCGGACGCATCCGTTCCAGGTGGCGGTATTCCAACTGTCGGGCGGTACCACGGGGGTGCCCAAGATCATCCCGCGCTTTCATTCCGAGTACCTCTACAACATGCGGGCGGTGGCGGCCTGGAACCGCTACGCCAGCGATGACGTGCTGTTCTTTCCCACGCCCTACATGCACAACCTGAATATGGGCTGCTTCTTCGGTCCATTCCTGTTGAGCGGCGCTCAGATCACCGTGTGCCGCAGCCTGGACGAAGCCACCTTGCAGGGCTTGGTGCGGACGTACCGCCCCACCTGGTTCGGCGTGGCGGGCCCGATCCTGACCCGCATCCTGCCCGAGCTGGACCGCGCCGCCGCCAGCGAAAAGGCGCGCCGCCGCTTCGTCACGCCGCGCAACGCCGCGGGCCTGGCCAGAACCACCGGATCTCCCGCTTTCCATATCTTCGGCATGACCGAGGGCGTCATCATGTTCGCCAAGGAGGGCGACAGCGCGGACGTGCTCGAGAGTTCCGTCGGCCGGCCGGTTTCGGACCACGACGAGGTCCGGATCGTGACGCCCGGCACCGACGCCGAGGTGCCTGCAGGAGAAACCGGCGAAGCGCTCTTCAGGGGGCCCTACACCATACGCGGGTACTACAAGTCGGAGGCGGAGGACGTCGGCCGTTTCACGGCCGACGGCTTCTACCGCTCGGGCGACCTGATGCGCTGCGAGGTGCACGACGGCCGGCGCTATTACTACTTCTGCGGGCGGATCAAGGACGTGGTGGACCGCGGGGGCGAGAAGATCAACGCCGAGGAAGTCGAGAACGTGCTCAACGCGCATCCGGCCATCCTGACCTCGGCCGTGGTGGCCATGCCGGATCCGGTCTACGGCGAGCGCGTCTGTGCCTTCGTGATAGCCCGCCACCCTGGCGCGGCGCTCACGCTGCCCATGGTCTGCGGTTATCTGCAAGAGATCGGGCTGGCCAAGTTCAAGTGGCCCGAACGCCTGGAAGTCGTGGACGAATTTCCCCTTTCCGCATCCGGAAAATTGAGCAAAAAGGCGTTGCGCGGCCAGATCGCCGCCACGCTCGAGGCCGAACGCGGCCAGCAAACGAATGGAGAACACGCCAAATGAGCCCGTCCTTGCTTGAACTTTCTTCCATCCCTGCGGTGCGGCTGCACGGCGTGCACCACACGGCCAGGCCGACCTGGAAGCTGGCGCAAACCGTGCGCTTCTATCGCGACTTGCTGGGCTTGCCGCTGGTGCATGCCATTTCCGCCAAGGGATGGGGCCCGCAGAACCATCCGGATTTCCTGCACTTCTTCTTCGACAGCGGCAACGGCAGCACGATCGCCTTCTTCTACTACATCGGCACGCAGCGTCCCGAGCGCCTGGCGCCCACGGATCACTACCAGGACCGAGCCACCCACACCGCCTGGCGGGTCGAAAGCGAGGCCGAGCTGCTGCAATGGCGCGCCCGCGTGGAGGCGGTCGGGATTCCCTTGCGCTACCAGATCCGCCACGAGGTGATCGAATCCATCTACTTCAACGATCCCAACGGCTATCCCATAGAAATCACCTGGCAGGTGCGGCCCTTCAGCGCGGAAGACGCGCAGGACGCCCAGAACACGCTCGAAGCCGCGATGGCGCTGGAGGAGGGCGGCTTCGACTCCATCGAGCCGGTATGGCAGGCCAAGGGCGCCGCGCTGGGCGGGTACGCGCAGGACAAGGCGGCCATCTACGTCCTGGATGTGCCCGAATTCAAGGCCTTGCTGGACGCCGCCCGCGACAGCGCGGGCTACGCCACGCAGCCCGCTGGCAACGGCTATGTACGCATCTCGGGCAATCCAGGACTGCGGTTCGAGCGCAAGGAACTGGGCTTCAAGCCGGCCGTCTGGTATGGCGCCCTGACCGGCGGGTTGAGCGGCCGGATCGAGCAGTTCGACATGGACGTCCTGTCCATTGCACCTCTGGAGCTTGCATGAAAGCCGCCATCATCGGGGGCGGGCCCGCGGGCCTGTTTCTCGCCATCCTGTTGAAACAGCGACAGCCGGCCGCGGCCGTCACCGTGTATGAACAGAACCCGGCCGATGCCACCTTCGGCTTCGGCGTCGTCATGGCCGACAAGGGGCTGGACCGATTGCGGGACGCTTCCCCCGGGGTATTCGACGCGCTCGCCGGCGCCATGCGCTTCAGTGACCGGCAGGTCATCGTGTCGAACGAGACGCCGATCACGGTGCAGCGTCCCGGCAGCGGCGGCGCCATTGCGCGCATCGAACTGCTGCGCATCCTGGGTGTACACGCCAGGCGGTTGGGAGTGGATGTGCGCTACCAGGACAGGATCGAGGACTTCCAGGCGCTGGATGCCGATGTGGTGGTCGGCGCCGACGGCATCAACTCGCGGGTGCGTGACAGCGACGAACGGGGGTTCGACGTGCACCGCTACGGCCTCACAAACCATTTTGCCTGGTACGGCGTCGCAAAGGCCTTCCCATCTCCAAGCCTGGTGTTCCGCAAGCACGGCGCGGGCTACTTCGTGGCGCACTACTACCCCTATTCGGCATCCATGAGTACCTTCGTCGCGGAATGCGATCACCGCACTTGGCAGGAACTGGGCATGGAGGCGATGAGCGCCGAGGCGCGGCAGGACCTGTTCGAACAGGTGTTCGCGCCTGAACTGGACGGGCACGCATTGGTCTCGAACCATTCCAGCTGGCGCCAGTTCCCAGTCATACGCGCGCGCAATTGGTGCGTGGGCAACCGGGTGCTGATAGGTGATGCGCTCAGCAGCGCACATTTCTCGATCGGGTCGGGCACGCGTATCGCCATGGAGGACGCCATTGCGCTGGCCGATGCCTTGAACGGGTCGCCCGGCGATATTCCTCGTGCGCTGGCCTCCTATTGCGAGACGCGCCAGCCGCAGAAGCAGAAGCTGATAGGCGCGTCGGAAGCCTCCTTCAACTGGTACGAGCGCATGCGGGACTGGATGGACCAGTATGGACCGCAGGAGTTCGTATTGCGTTTCATGACGCGCACCGGGCGCGTCGATGTGGGCCGGCTGCGCGAGCAATATCCGGCCCTGGTGCGGGAATTCGAAGCCGCCGGACTGATTCCTGCCGAATTCGAGGGACATCCATGAAAGCCACCGAGATGGTCCTGAGCCTTGACCCCTTTGTGGTTCGGCGCGAGGTGCGATGGGGGGATTGCGATCCGGCGGGCGTGGTCTATACGGGTCGCTTCACCGATTACCTGCTGGGCGCGGTCGCGCTCTATACAGAGCACCTGGGGGAAGGGCGGCGCTTGGGCGAGGCGCATGAGGTCGGTACGCCGTGCCGGGGCATGTCCTTCGACTTTACCGGCACGCTCTGGCCGGGCGACGTAGTCCATATCGCATGCAGCCTGGGAGCGTTGCGCACACGCTCATTCGATATCCAGGCGCGGGCCGCCCGGCCCGACGGCAGCCCGGTGTTTTCGGCGGTGTTTTCGCCCATCTGCGTGCGGCAGGATGCGCGGGTCGGCACGCCGATTCCCGCCTCCTTGCGCGTGGTGCTGTTGCGGCACGGCGCCAAGGCGCATCAAGGCTGAAGCGGCTACGAGTGGGGTATTTGCCAGGGGGGCAATAAAACCTTAGGATGCCCCGGTCATCCGGATTTTCCAGAGTGTGCCGATATGCCCGCCACAAAAAAGCCCGCCAGCGATGCCGCACCGCGCAAGCGGGGCCGTCCGCCCCGGGTCGAATCGCCGATCAATGGCGAAGCCACGCTCAGCCGGGCGACCATCATCGAGCGCGCGATCGCGCTGGCGCGCGAAACCTCGCTGGAGCAGATATCCATGGTGCAGCTGGCGCGCGACTTCGGCGTCGCGCCCGGCCTGATCCATTACTACCTGGGCGGGCGCGACAAATTGATATCGGGCGTGCTCAACAACTACTACCGGGAGCGGTTGGCGCGGATGCCGGCGCTGACCGGCGATTGGCGCGCCGACATCGAAACCATCGCGCGGCTCAGCCTGGCCTTTGCGGTGGAGAATCCCGGCGTCAGCACCTATGTCGCGTCCCACAACCGCTTCCGCCTGTTCCAGGACGTGGATTCAGGCGAAACCGATTTTGGCGCGGTGTTCTTCAACCACGTGACCACGGCCTTCATGCAGGGCGGCTTTTCGGCTGAGCAGGTGGCCCTGGCCTACCACCTGCTGGCGCAATTCCTGGTCGCAAGCAGCCGCGCCGAAGCCTCCAAGCAGTTGCCTGTCTACCATCGCGATTTCATCCGCGGACGGCTGGATGCCATGCCGGCGGACCGCTACCCCGGAGCCCGCTACGTCGCAGAGGCGTTCTCGGGGCTGAATACCGAATTGGCATTTGAAGCCGGCCTGCGGATCCTGCTTGACGGCATCGCGCAATGGGCCCGGGAGCCTGGCGCGCCAGCCAAGCCCAAGCGCAAGACGACCATCCGATAGTCCTCCCATAGCCTGGCGTACAAGTGCTTGAACGCGTGGTGTAAACCCTTATTTAACACTATATCAATTAAATCTATATTTAATTGATATAGTGGCAATTAATAAGCGGCCGCGTCCCTTTCTCCGGCGCGCGCCCATAAGGAGACATCATGAAGGCACCACGCTGGCTGACGGGATTGGCCATGGTTCTGGGTTGCGCGGCTTACGGCGCCGCAGGCGCGCAGCAGTACCCCGACAAGCCAGTGAGGATCATCGCGCCTACGGCCGCCGGCAGCGCGCCGGACATCATCACGCGGCTGGTCGCCGACAGGCTGGGCCGCCAATGGGGACATCAGGTCATCGTCGAAAACCGCCCTGGGGGCAACGGCATCATCGGCATGAACGCGCTGACCCGCGCCGATCCGGACGGCTACACGCTGGCCATGTTCCACGCAGCCGCGGCCGTCACCACGCCGTTCCTGTACCAGGCCGCCAAGTTCGACATCGAACGCGATACCGAAGTCGTGGCGACGCTGGCCTATACGCCGATGATGCTGGTTACGACTCCTGGCACGCCTTACCGTTCGGTTGCCGATCTGATCGCCGCCGCCACAGGGGGAGAGGCTTCGGACTTGGTGATAGGCAGTCCGACCCGCGGTTCGATACCCAACCTGTCGGTCTATCTGATCGGCCAACTGGGCGGCCGCGAATTCCGGCAGGTCAGCTTCAGCGGCACCTCGCAAGCCCTGCAAGCCCTGATCAAGGGCGACATACCCGTCTACATAGACGGCGTCGCGCCGCTTGTGCCCCTGGTGCGCGCGGGCAAGCTGGTGCCGGTTGCGATGAGCGCGGATCGGACGTTGCCGGGCTTCGAAGGCATTCCCTTGGTCAAGGACACCTTGCCCGGCATGGTGACCTTGGGCTGGTTCGCGGTCTTCGCGCCGAAGGGGACGCCGGCGCCGGTTCTGGACACCCTGAACGCGGCCATCAACAAGGCCCTGCAGGAACCGGAGGTGCAGAGCCGTCTGGCGGACCTGGGAACCTTCGTCATGCCACAAGGCCGAACCCAGGCCAGCGCGTTCGTGCATGACGAAAAGGCGAAATGGGGCGGCGTCATCGCCACCGCGCAGGTCAAGGCGGAGTAGGGGGAAGCCGGCGGGAGACGCAAGGGCGGGGAGCGTTATGCAACTTAAGCTGTCGGCAGCACGCAGGGGATGTGTGGCCTTGCATAGCCGAATTGACAAGGGTGCTTACCGACAGTTGCGAGCGCGAACGGCCAGGCGCAGTTAAGGTTTCGGAGTCGCACGGAATTTCCGATCAGGAGACTGAAGCCCCATGCATTCCACGCAACCCTACAAGACCGCCATTCCACGCCATCCCGCGAACCGCTCGCCCATGGGCTGGCTGCAGGAGCGCGCGCAGTTCGTCCGGGCGCTGCTGTCCAACCCCACGGCCATAGGCGCGGTGGCGCCGTCCGGCGCGGCGTTGGCGGCGGCCATTACCGCCAGCATTCCGCCCGGCGCGGGAAAAGTCCTGGAGCTGGGCTGCGGCACGGGTGTTTTTACCCGCGAAATGCTGCGCCGGGGCGTGGATCCGGCCGGCTTGGTGCTGGTCGAACAGGATTCGGCCATGAGTTCCAGCCTGCGCACGCAGTTTCCCGAAGCCACAGTGTTGCAGGTGCCGGCGCAGGAACTTTGCCGCAAGCGCCATCCGGAAATGAATGGGATAGGCGCCGCCATTTGCGGCTTGCCGCTGCGCAACATGAGCCCGGCGCATCATCAGCAGCTGCTGGCCGCCGTGTTCGACGCGCTGCCCGCGGAGGGATCGATGGCGCTTTTCACCTATGGGGTGCGGTGCCCCATCTCCACAAGCGTGCTCGAGGCCTGCGGCCTGCGGGCGCGCAAGGTCGGGTTCGTGCCGCTGAACCTGCCACCGGCCTCGGTGTACAGCCTGGTCCGGCAGGCCTAGGCCGATCCGGCGGGCATGGACAGACTCGGCATATCCAAATGGGCTAGGGCAGGGTATTGCAAATAACTAATTGACACCAAAAGATCGCTCAACCAACATCGCAGTCATAACTATTGGCGGCCTGGGACGCGTGCGTGCGGGGTAGACAGCCACGTCGTAGCAGGCCGGCAGGGTTCAGGAACACCCACGATTCCGGACCCCAACGAGGAGACTGCAATGCGTTCATCCCTGATCGAGAGCGCGGCGCGACGGCGCCTGTTGGCTGGCGGCGCCAGCGCCTTGGCCGCAGCCGGCCTGGGACGCGCGGCCTTGGCCGCGGAGCAGAAAGCGGCGCCAGCCGCGGCTGCGCCAGCGGCCCCAGCCTCCGCCGCCAAGCCGCTGCCGGCCTATGCGGCCTGGAAGCAGCCCGACGCGATGATCGTGCACAGCGCCAACACCATAGAAACGCGGCGCGAGGCATTCGGCAGCGGGGTGGTCACGCCGCTGCGCCAACTCTATGTGCGCAACAACCTGCCGCCGCCCGACGAGTCCATCGTGGCCGACCGGGACGCGTGGGTCATCGAAATCGGCGGGGTGGCCAAGCCCATGACGCTGAGCGTGGGGCAGCTCAAGAGCATGGGCCTGCAGACGCTGGCGATGGTGTTGCAGTGCTCGGGCAACGGCCGCGGTTACTTCCCGAACAAGCCCAGCGGCACGCCCTGGCAGGTCGGCGCGGCTGGCTGCGTGATCTGGAGCGGCTTGCCGGTCAGCGTCCTGGTCGAACACTGCGGCGGATTGAGCGCCGGCGCCGTCTACATGACCGGCACCGGCGGCGAGAAGCTGCCCGACGGCCTGGATCCCAACATGGTCATGGTCGAGCGCTCGGTGCCCAAGGAAGCGTTGCGGGATGCGCTTTTGGCGTGGGAGCTGAACGGCGAGCCGATCCCGCTGGCCCATGGCGGTCCCTTGCGCCTGATCGTGCCGGGCTACACGGGCGTGAACAGCGTCAAGTACGTCAAGCGGCTGGCGTTCACCGAAAAGGAAAGCCCGGCCGCGATCCAGCAGACCGGCTACCGCCTGGCGCCGCCAGGGCAGAAGGGCGATCCGACCCAGCCCTCGGTGTGGGCCATGGGCGTGAAGTCGTGGATCAATACGCCCAATCCGGCCGCGTCCACCTTTAAGGCGGGGCGCGTGGTGGTGCAGGGGGTGGCGTTTGGCGGCACCAACGGCATCAAGCAGGTCGAGGTTTCGACCGACGGCGGCAAGAACTGGCGGAAAGCGGAACTGGTCGGCCCGGACCTCGGGCGCTATGCTTGGCGCCAGTTCGCCTTGCCGGTGGAGCTGGCAGCGGGCGAACACGTGCTGGTCAGCCGGGCCACGGATACCGAGGGCCGGGTGCAGGACGAAGAGCGGCCGCAGAATTCCGGCGGCTACATCAACAGCAGTTGGCGTGACCATGCCGTGGCGGTGGTGGTCCAGGCATGAGGGAAGCCGCGTCGGCATTGCCTAGGAAGCGCGCCATTTTTGCCGGATTGCTGGTAGCCGGCCTGCACGCCGGCGCGCTGGCGGCTGAACCCGACATGGAGGCGGGCCGCGCCTTGTTCGTCGGCGCGACGCCAGCCTGCGCGCTTTGCCACACCCTGAACGACGCGCAGTCCAGCGGCGCCATCGGCCCCAAGCTCGATGAAATCAAGCCCGATGCGGCGCGCGTGGAGACGGCCATCCGCAATGGCATTGGCCAGATGCCGGCCTACACGACGTTGTCGGACAAGGAAATCGAGACGCTGGCGGCCTATGTGGCCAAGGCCACCGGGGCGCAGCCTTGAGCGGACGCCGGTGCCGCGCGCCAAACCCTAAGCGCGGCGGCGAGCGTCAAGCGCGCGTCTGGCGCGGGCCAGGGTAGCCGCCGGCAATTCGCCGAACGCGGCCTTGTACTGCGCACTGAAGCGCCCCAGGTGCAAGAATCCAAATTGAAGCGCGACATCGGTGACGGTGCCGCCCGTGCGCAGCCGCTGGTCCCGCGCCTGTTCCAGCCGGATCTGACGCAGCCGCTTCATCGGCGATTCGGCCCCAGCCTCGCGAAAGCCGGCTTGGAGGCTTCGAATGCTGATGTCGATTGCCGAGGCAATGTCGGCGACTGACATCGTGTTTCCAGACATAGACGATATCGACGCGGTCGTGGACAACGCGCTGTTTGCCGCGCTTTATTGCAACGGGCAGTCATGCCTGGCCGGGACACGCTTGTTCCTGCACGCCGATATCTACGGCGCATTCATGGAAAAACTGGTGCAGGCAGCCCAGCGCCTGCGTATCGGCGACCCTCTGGACGAAAACGTGCATTTGAGTTGTCTGATCAACAAGCAGCAGGGCGAGAGGGTGCTTGATTACATACGGATCGGCAAAGACGAGGGCTCCAAGCTGCTGGCTGGCGGGTCGCGGATCAAGGTCGGCGGGCATGAGCACGGCTACTTCATTGAACCCACCATCCTGGAAGCGCGCAATGCAATGCGGGTCGCGCAGGAAGAGATTTTCGGGCCAGTGCTTTCCGTGATCCGCTGGAGCGACGTCGATACGATGATCGCCGAAGCCAACGATGTCCCGTACGGCCTGGCTTCAGGCATCTGCACGTCGAATCTCAAGCATGCGCTGGAAACGGCGGACCGGCTGCAAGCCGGGAACGTTTGGATCAACCGGTACTTCAACCTCAGCAGCGGTTCGCCGTTCGGAGGCATGAAGGAAAGCGGGATAGGTCGCGAGCACTGCCGCGAAACGCTGCATATGTACTCGCAGCTGAAGGCGATCACGCTGCAGAACGCGGTGCCGGCGGCGTGGTTCGCGAGGTAATTTTGGAATATGCCGGGATCATCGTTTACCTGCTCCATGGATGAGCCCCGGCATCACGGGCTGGGTCAGCTCGGCGGCGGCCGCAGGGGAATCCTTGGCCCGATAAGCCACCGCTGCCGACAAGGCCTCGATCAGGCCCAGCGCGGCGGTTTCGGAACTGGGGATCAACTGGCGCGTGGATACCGCGTACAGCACTACCGACGCCGTCGGCGCAAGCGGCGAGGTGGGTTTGTCGGTCAGCGCCAGCACAGGCACGCCGGCTCGCTGGGCGGAGCTCGCCAGGGTCACGGTGTCGGCCAGGTACCGTGGAAAGCCGATGGCGATCACTAAGTCCGTGCTGGTCATGCGCGACAACTGGCGGGCGGCGTGCGACACGCCGCCGGGGCCGGCCAGCGACTCGACCGAATGCAGGTGCATGCACAGGCAGCGCTGCAGCATGCCCGCCAGGAAACCGCTGGCGCCGAAACCAATGATGAAGACACGGTCGGCGGCCAGGATAGCCTCGACCGCCCGCTCGCAGGCGGCGGCATCCAGGCTTTGCTGGTTGCGCTGGGCGTTGCGGATGTCTTCGTCGAGCGTGGCGGCAAAGATCTGCACGGCGCTGGCCGAGTGCGCCAGCTCGGTGCGTAGCTTTTCGACCGGCTCCAGCGCGGCTTCGAAGCCGCGCGCCAGTTCGGCTCGGAACTGTGGATAGCCCGGCAGGTCCAGGGCTCGCGCAAAGCGGTTGGCGGTTGCCACCGACACATTCACCGCCGCCGCGAATTCATCGATGGTCATGGTGGCGACGCGGAACTGGTGCGCCAGGACGTACTCGGCCATCTTGTGCTGCTTGGGGCTCAGCGCGGGTTGGATCCGGGCGATCCGATCAGCGATCGTGAATACGGCCTTTGTCATCGAATTCGTCGATTTTCTTGGTTCAAGAGGGTAGGCGGACCAGGGCACCTGTGAACCGCATCTGCCCGTGACCGCGAAATTTACGGGAGTACGGAGGAGGCGACAATTCGCGTTGTTGTTCGCGTTTGCCCGAAGCGAGGCCTATCGAACAGATGCATGCGTATGGGAGCTTTCAGCACATTTTCACGTGCATGTAATTTTCCCAAGGCTCCGAACTATTCATGTTTAGCGTCAAGAGCGGCAGTAGTGTAGCCATGAGAGTCTGGCTCGGAAACTATCGAAAATGCTGCTGCCACGTGCTAAGGTGTCTCTTCTCGCGCGGGCGTTCAGCCCTACGCGCCGTAAGCGTTCACGTCATCCAACGCGCCTAGAACCGCCTTCGTTGCGGTCAGGCGTGGCTGCGTGTACGCATGGGCCAAGTCGGATCGTGGCGTAGGCGTTTCCCATCGGAACCGCTATTCATGGCTCAAGATTCCACTCAAACCATTCCTGTGCCCGCGCCTGTGGCCAGCTATGCAGGCAGACGCCGCAATACGCTTACCGCCTTGCTGGTGGCCACAGCGTTCTTCATGGAGAACCTGGACGGCACAGTGATAACGACGGCCATGCCTGCAATGGCCAGGGACTTTGGTGTCATCCCCACCGACCTTGGCCTCGGAATAAGCGCCTACCTTTTGACCCTGGCTGTGTTCATTCCCATCAGCGGATGGATGGGCGAGCGCTTTGGTAGCCGTAGGGTGTTTTGCTCTGCGCTGATTCTCTTTACCTTGGCGTCCCTGGCCTGCGGTCTGGTGAACAACCTATGGGCGTTCCTCGCTTTGCGCGTGGTGCAAGGCATCGGCGGCGCCATGATGGTACCCGTTGGGCGACTGGTCCTGCTGCGCAGCACACCCAAGCACGATCTGATGCGAGTCATGTCCATCCTGATCTGGCCGGGGCTGTTCGCGCCGGTTCTGGGGCCTGCGTTGGGAGGATTCATTACCGAGTACACATCTTGGCGATGGATCTTCTATCTCAATATTCCAGTCGGTGTTATTGCGCTGGTCGCGGCTTGGCTGTTGATCCCTACCGAACTCGGCGACACCAAGCGTCCTTTCGATTGGAAGGGTTTCTTCTGGATCGGCATTGGACTGGCCAGTGTGTTGTGGGCAGTGGAACTGTGCGGACGCACGGTGCCGCCATGGGAAGAGATGATGTTTTGCCTGGGCGTGGGTACTGCACTTCTCTACACTGGGATTAGGCATTTGAACCGTCATCCTCATCCCATGCTATCGCTTGCACCGATCAAGCGACATAGCTATGCGGTAAACATCCGGGGTGGTTCGCTGTTCCGCATGTCGGTGGGCGCCGTGCCATTCCTGCTGCCGCTGATGTTCCAAGTTGGTTACGGCATGGACGCTTTTCATGCCGGCCAGCTGGTGCTGGCCGTATTCGCGGGCAATCTTGCGATGAAGATGTTCACGACGCCCGTGATGAAGCGATTCGGCTTTCGGCGGATTTTGTTGTGCAATGGGGTGTTCAACACGCTGGCCCTGGCGGCTTGCGCTCTGATCGGACCGGAGATGAGCTTCCTGACGACCGCCGTGATTTTGTTCATTGGCGGGTTGTCGCGTTCCATGCAGTTCACCGCGCTGAACACCTTGGCATTTGCGGAAATGCCGCAGGAGGACCTTGGCGCGGCCAGTTCGCTTTTTTCCACGATGTCGCAGTTGGCCTTGGGGATGGGCATTGCGCTCGGTGCGATCGCCATTCGGATTGGCGAGTGGGCGGCGCCCGTGGTGGGGTTGGACCACGCGCCGGGCGCCGCGTACCGTCTGGCATTCCTGGTGGTTGCCGCGGTCTCCTTCGCTGGCATGTTGGATCTGCTCGGTTTGAAGCGTGAGGCCGGCAGCGCCGTCACCGGCGTACACGCCGAGGGAAAGGCGAAGTGACCATGGCAAGCCGACGAGCACCCCAGCTAACCAGTCGCAGGCAGCCGCAACAGGTCCGATCCGCGGATTTGGTGGCCGCAATCCTGCAAGCCGCGAGCCAGGTGCTGGCCAGTGCCGATGCGCCACGATTCACCACGGCCCGCGTTGCCGAGCGGGCGGGAGTCAGCGTCGGCTCCGTCTACCAGTACTTTCCGAACAAGGCCGCAATTCTCTTTCGGCTGCAAAGCGATGAGTGGGCGCGGACGGCCGAAACGCTGAGCGCCATCCTCACCGATTCAGCGCAATCGTCCGACGCGCGCCTGCAGGCTTGGGTGCATGCCTTCATTGCTTCGGAGTGCGACGAAGCGGCGGTTCGGGCAGCGCTGAGCGCTGCGGCGCCCCGTTATCGCGAGACACCGGGGTCCGGGCAGTCGCGGGAATCCATAGGTCACGCCCTGGAAACGTTCATGGCCGACGTTCTGCCGCAGGCCGCCGCCGATACGCGTACTCGTACCGGCGAGCTGTTACGGTCAACCCTCAATGCTGCCGGCAAGCAGTTTTCGATGACCCCGCGCACACCCGCCCAGATTCGCGACTATGCCGACTCCCTGTCCGAGATGTTCTGCGCCTATCTGCACGCCATGAGGGCGCGGGACGCCGGGGCGCGGATGCAAGGGACGCTTGGCTGGGCGGCGCGGTAGGACGGAACGGCGAGGGCGTCTAGCCCTTCCTCGTGCTTCAATCGGCTCGACATCGGTGGCCTGCTGCCGCGCCAACATCAGGATTTGCCGTGGCGGAACGCCCTTTGCAGCCGGTTGGCAGACGGTGATGACCTTCGACACGGAAGACGAGGCGGTGCGGATCGCCAGCGATTCGCCGTTTGGGCTGGCCGCCGCCGTCTTCACGCGCGACGCGGCCCGTTCATGGCCTAGAAATCGATGGATGCCGACAGCAGCACCGACCTGGGCGAACCCAGGCGCAGATAGCCTTCGGAAGCCGATGACCAGTAATCCTTGCCGAACACGTTGTTGACCGTTGCGCGCAGCGTGACGGGGTGGTCGAAGGCGCGGGTGGCGTAGCGCATGCCCAGGTCCCAGCGCGTCCAGCCCGGGATGCGGCGGCTGTTTTCCAGGTTCTGGTACTGCCAACTGGTCGACAGGGCGCGTGCGCTCAAGGTGAGCCCGGGCGCAAACGACGGATCCCACTCCATGCCGATGTTGGCCATCCAGCGCGGCACGCCCACGGCGCTGTTGCCATCGGTTTCGGGCTTGGTGGTGCGGATCATCGTCGGCTGGATGTAGGTGACGCCGCCCAACAGGCGCACGCCGCGCGCCAGTTCGCCATAGGCGTTGAATTCCACGCCGCGGTTGCGCTGTTCGCCGCTCATGTCGTAGCGGGTGACGCCGTTATCGACAGTCGTCAGGCCGGAAGGTTGCTTGATCTGAAACAGGCCGAGGGTGGTCGTAACCGAGCCGAAATCGACCTTGACTCCAGCCTCTATCTGCTTGGTCTTGATGGGCGCGAAGATCTCGCCGGCGTTTGAGGTGCCCGCCGGCGCAATGGGGCCCGCGGTCAAGCCTTCTATGTAGTTGGCGTACAGCGAGACATCGGTCCATGGCTTGACCACCAGGCCGAAGGCCGGCGTGAGAGCCGATTTGTCGTAGCTGGACGTCTCCCGGCCGGTGGTGTAGCTGTAGTTGGTCGCCTTCACCGTCTGGTAGCGCACGCCAGCCGTGAACTGGATGCGGTCGTCGGCGAAGGAAAGCGTGTCCGCCAACGCGATGGTCGGCAGTTTCAGGAGCGAAGTGCGCGGCGGCGAGCTGGACAGTCCATCGATCGAGGGTTCGGGGATCTGCGCGGGATCGTAGAGGTTGGACGGCGACATGCCGAAGATGTAGTAGTCGTAATAGCCGGCGCGCTGCTCGAAGGTGGAATAGCTCAGGCTGACTTTGTGCCTGACGGAACCCGTGTTGAAGTCGCCGCGCGCGCCCCATGCCGTGGAAACGTTCTGTTCATAGCTGGGCCAGTAGTACGGGCGCATCAGCAGTTCGCCGTTCTGGCCGACCACGATGGGGTCTGCGTACAGGTAGCGGTTGTTGCTGCGGCGATAGCCCACGCCGCCGAACACGGTCAGGTGCGGGGTGATATCGTATTCGGCGCGCAGCACGCCGTAGTTGTCGCGCGACTTGGCATAGCCCCAGTCCGGGGAATAACCCTGGGACGCATCCGGCGCGCGCGGCACGGGCAGGCTGTCGCCGAAGATCAGCACGCCGGAATCGCCTGGCGCATCGATGTTATTGGTCTGGTGGCCGGCGTCCAGTGAAACCCGCAGCCGTTCGCCGCGGTAATCCAGCCCGACCACCGCCACACCCAGCTGGTTCGACTGATTCTGGACCGCGGTATCGCCGTCCCGGTACGAACCATTGAAGCGGACGCCGAATTCCTTGTTGTCGCCAAAACGCCGTCCGATGTCCACCATGCCGCCAAAACGGGAGTCGGATTGGTAGGTCGCGGTCAGGCGCGTGAGCGGATCGTCGCCCGCGCGCTTGGCGACGACATTGATGCCGCCGCCCACGCTGCCCCGCGGGCTCATGCCGTTGAGGAGCGCGGTCGGACCCTTGAGCACTTCCACGCGCTCGACGCCATCCAGCGCGATGGTGCGCAGCGGCAGCATGCCGTACAAGCCGTTGAAGGACACGTCCTGGTTGCGCACCGGGAAGCCGCGGATCTGGAATTCGTCGCCGGTGCCGGCGACCGAACCCTGGCCGTCGTTGACCGTGCGCACCGACGCGTCGTTCGCCAGTACATCGGCGATGGAGATGGCCTGTTGATTCTGGATCAGTTCAGAGGTGTAGCTGGCGATATTGAACGGCGTGTCCATCACATCGCGTTCGCCCAGCAGGCCGACACGGCCGCCGCGGGCGACTTGGCCGCCGGCGTAGGGTTCGGGCAGCTGCGCACTTCCCATCACCTGCACCGGCGCCAATGTGGTCACCGCCGGAGTTTGCGCGGCGCCGGTCACCGCGTACCCGCCGCCGGGCGTGGACGCGGCGGACAAGCCGGATCCCAGCAACAGCCGGGACAACGCTTCCCGGACCGTCATGCGGCCAGATACTGCCGGCGCCTGGTGCGCGGCAATCCGTGCGCCACCGGCCATGATGGGCGTGCCGGTCTGGCGAGACAGCATGGTGAGCGCCGTGTTCAGCGGCTGCGCAGGCAGGTCGATGGCATGGACCTGGTCGGACGGCGCCTGGGCCTGGGCCAAGGCGGGTATGGCAGCCAGCGGCAGACCCATGACGCCCGACAGCGCCAGGCCCAGCGCCCAACGGCCCAGGAATGGCCGGCAAATTCCGGATTGGTGCATTTCAACTCCGTCTATCGAGAAACTCGCCGCCCGGTGGCGGCCCTATCGATACAGAAGACGGATGAGGCGCGAAAACGGAGACACCCCGCCGCAAAAAATCAGCGCAACCGCAATACGACATCGCCGTCCGAGTGCGATTCGGCGCGCACCGGCAGTATCGCTTCAAGCAGACTCGCCGCATTGTCGGCGTCGGCGCTGCGAAAGCGCCCAGTCAGGCGCAGCGCGTTGACCTTCGGATCGGAAGTCTTGAGCGGGCGCTGGCGGAAGGCGTTAATGGCAGGCAGGGCCTCGTCCAGGCGTTGGTTATCGAACCATAGCCAGCCATTGCGCCAGGCGGCGATGCTGTCAGGATCGATGCGTCGGACCGCATCCACTTCGCCATTGCGCCAACTGACGGCGGTGTCGGCGTGCAGATCCAGGGGAGGGCCGCTGCGCGCCAGGCTGTACCACCGGACATCGGGCACAGCAGGGCGGAAGCGCACATGGCCTTCTTCCACGGCCACGGAGACGGCGCCGCCGCGGTCGCTGACGCTGAACACCGTGCCGACGACCTCTACCTCGCCGCCGCGGGTGCGGACGCGGAACGGGCGGCTGGCGTCGGCGGCGACCGTGAAGAGCGCCTCGCCCTGGGTCAGTTCCACCAGGCGTTCGTGCCGGTAGAGACTGACCGCCAGACGCGTGCCCGGACTCAGGTCGATGCGGGTGGCCGGACCGACATCATCGCGTTGATCGGGCACCTGCGCCTGCGATAGTTGGCGGGATCCTGTTTCGTGGGATGCCTGGTACAGCGGCTGCCGCCAGTACCAGCCCGCGCCGAACAAGGCGGTACAGGCGCCTGCGGCGGTCCAGCCCAGCAGCGCACGGCGAGACAACCGGCGATTCGAGGCGACGATGAGGTCTTCCTGGTCGAACTGCGTGCGCATTTCCGGCGCCATGGCGGCAAGCAATTGCCAGCGCCGGAAGGCTTCGAGGTACGCGGCTTCGTGCTGCGGTGTACGTGCGCGCCAAGTGGTCAGCCGGGAAGCTGCCTGGCGCGCGGCGCGCTCGGTTGCGACTTCCGCAGTGGCGATCAGGCTCAGGGCCTGGTCGATGAGCGCCTCGTCGAGGATCTGCGGCATGATGTCAGTCGTTCGGGCCCGTGACGCGAGTGCTCCCGCGTTCCCGGCCGCCGCCGCGGGCTTCGGATTCCAGGTACAGATTGCGCAAAGCGTGCGAACAATCCAGGGTTGCGCGCACCAGATGCTTGGCAACCGCCGCTTCCGTGATACCCAGCTTTTCCGAAATTTCGGCGCGGCTGTAGCCGTAGGCGCGGAACAACAGAAAGACCTGCATCCGCCGGGCGGGCAGGGACGCCAGCACAGCGGCGACGCGCTCGACCATCTGGCGCTGCGACACGACTTGTTCGGCGGAAGGCGCCATCGCTTCGGCTTCCAGCGGTCCATGCAGGGCCAGCCAGTTCTGCGAGACCTTGCGGCGGCGCGCCTCATCGATGCAGAGATTGTGGGCGACGCGAAACAGCAGGCCGCGCAAGGATTCGATCCCAGGGCCATTCTTGCGGGCGTTGCTCAGGCCGTTGGCGTAAACGCGCTCGAAGCTCGCCTGGGCGATATCGGCGGCGTCGTCCGGGTTGCGCAATTGGTAGCTGAGATGCCGCTGCAGGTCGCGGTAATGGGCAAGCAACTCGTCGACGAATCCGCGTACCGTCGAGGGGGCTGCGGGCTGCTTGGGGGAGCGAGTTGGAGAGGATGCGGACATCGGAACGGGAGAAAAAGCGGCTTCGGCCCGGTACGCACAGCCGTGGCCATTCTCAATAATGATTCCTATTATTGTTAATAAGGTCCTGGGCCGCAAGCAATCGTTTACCCGGCGGGTCATACGCATGCTTGGCGCCTTGAGCGAGAAGGCGCACACGATGTGCCAAGACCGGGTTCGGACATTGACGTCGCATGCGCGTTTTGCGTGGTTCAGGAGGCCGGGTTGGCCGCCCCTTCCAGAAAGAGCTTCTGCACCATCGACGCCATCCCGAGCGGCGCAATTTCCCCGCGCTGGGCGGCATCCATCGCCGCATACAGCAAGTAGTCGTACGCCCTGACCAGCCACAGGGATGGCACGTCTATGCGGAACACGCCTGCCTTCTGGCCATTCAGGAAGAAGGTCTCCAGCGCTTCTCCGTAAAACGAGGGTATCGGTACGTTGGCGTCCTCGGTCCTCGCATCGATCACGCGGATCCACTCGGCGTGGTTCCAGAACAGGTAGTACTCCCGGCCCTGGACCACCGCCTCGGTCAGGCGCTGCAGCGCCGCCGCATGGGGCGGCGTCTCCAGGTCCGCCCGGGCCAGCGCATCCTGCAAGTGTTGGGTGGCCCGCTCCATGAGCAGGTCGATGACCCCCTCGCGGGTAGGCGATATCCGGTACAGCGTGGCCTTGCTGATCCCGGCGGCGCACGCCAACTGTTGCAGGTTCGCCCTGGGCTGTTGCGACACGGACAGGGCCAATGCGCGAGCGAGTTTGTCGTCGAGGCCTTCAGACATGGGGTTCTCCTGGCGACCGATGTTGATGAGTCTTTTTGAATTCAGGTGTGGTGAAAAACACACGCATAAAGTCTACTACGAATCTTAAGAATCTAATAAATATCTAATGAATCAATATTGACTCATTTAAATCCAATAAGTACTATCGGGTCCTCGATCGCCTCAGCCTGAGGCGGCAATGGATGTCAGAGGACTACATGACCCGATTCAGAGCCAGCGCCATGGCGCTATGCCTACTCGCCGTTCTCGCCGGGTGCGGCAAGCAAGACCCGCAAGCGGCGCAGGTGCCGCCCGTCGAAGTGCAGCCGCTGGTCATTGCCCCCCGGGCCCAGGCGATCATGGTCGACTTGCCCGGGCGCATTTCACCTGTGCGCGTGGCCGAAGTGCGCGCCCGGGTGGCGGGCATCGTGCAGAAGCGCCATTTCGAGGAAGGGGCCACGGTCAAGGAGGGCGATCTGCTGTTCACGATCGAGCCGGCGCCATTGGACGCCGCGCTGGGACGCGCACGAGGTGCGCTGGCGCGCGCTCAGGCTCAGGTCAAGCAGGCCCAGGCGCTGGTCGGCCGCTACCAGCCGCTGGTGAAGATCGAGGCCGTCAGCAAGCAGGAATTTGACGACGCCGTGGCCGCGCTGCAGACCGCGCGGGCCAATCAGCAATCCGCCGAGGCGGACGTCAAGACCGCGCAGCTGGACCTGGGCTACGCCAGCGTGCGCGCGCCCATCTCGGGCCGCATCGGCCGCGGCCTGGTGACCGAAGGCAGCCTGGTCGGCCAGGGCGAATCGACGCCCATGGCGCTGATCCAGCAGATCGATCCCATCTATGCGGACTTCCGGCAGCCCGTCAATGCGGTGCTCAAGCTGCGCGAGGCGGCCGCGGGCGGCCAGATGCAGGCGGGCGGCCAGGCCGAATCGGCGGTGAGCGTGCGTGTCGACGGCACGAACTACACGGCCCAGGGCAAGCTGCTGTTCGCCGACGTCTCGGTGGATCCGGGCACGGGCCAGGTGTTGCTGCGCGGCGAGTTCAGCAATCCCGACGGATTGCTGCTGCCGGGCATGTACGTGCGCGTCAGCTCGGAGCAGGGCAGGGACCAGAACGCGATCTTCGTGCCCCAGCGCGCCGTGATGCGCGGCGCCGACGGGCAGGCCAAGCTGTTGTTGGTGTCGGCCGAGGGCCAGGCAGAGGAGCGCGCGGTGCAGACCGGCGCGATGCAGGGTACGGAGTGGCAGATCACGCAGGGCCTGGCGGCGGGCGACAAGGTCATCGTCGACGGCGCCGCCAAGATCCCCGCCGGCACGCCCGTGACCGTCAAACAACCTTGAGTCCGGACGGATCACATCATGCCGAACTTCTTCATCCAGCGGCCCAACTTCGCGTTGGTCATCGCGATCTTCATTTCCCTGGCGGGCCTGCTCGCCATCTTCGCGCTGCCCGTGGCGCAGTACCCCAGCGTTGCGCCGCCGCAGGTCATCATCAAGGCGACCTATCCGGGCGCATCCGCCGAAGTCATCAACAACACCGTCATCAGCCTGATCGAGGAAGAACTCAACGGCGCCAAGGGCCTGCTGTACTACGAGTCGCAGAGCAACAGCTCGGGCGTGGCGGAAACCACGGTGACGTTCGAGCCGGGCACCAATCCGGACCTGGCGCAGGTGGACGTGCAGAACCGCATCAAGCGCGTGGAATCGCGCCTGCCCCAGGCGGTCATCCAGCAGGGCCTGCAGCTCGAGCAAGCCAGTTCCAGCTTCTTGCTGATCTACGCGCTGACATACAAGGATGCGGGCAAGGACCAGGTCGGCCTCGCGGACTACGCAGCCCGCAACATCAACAACGAAATCCGGCGCGTGCCGGGCGTGGGCCGGGTGCAGATGTTCGCGGCCGAACGGGCGCTGCGCATCTGGATCGATCCGGCCAAGCTGGTCGGCTACGGCTTGTCGGTAGACGAGGTCAACAAGGCCATCGCCGCGCAGAACGTCCAGGTCTCGGGCGGCTCCACGGGTGAACAGCCCAGTCCGGCGACGCAGGAAATCACCGCCAGCATCATGGTCCAGGGCCAGCTCACGAGCATCCCGGAGTTCGAAGGCATCGTGCTGCGCGCCAATCCGGACGGTTCCACGGTGCGCCTGGGCGACGTCGCCCGCATCGAGCTGGGACGCCAGGACTACCGCCTGTCCAGCCGCCTGAACGGCCAGCCGGCGGCGGCCATGGGCGTGCAGCTTGCGCCAGGCGCCAACGCGCTGGAAACCGCCAAGGGCATCAAGGCGCGCCTGGCCGAACTGTCCAAGAACTTCCCCGGCGACATCGAGTACAGCGTGCCGTTCGACACCTCGATCTTCGTCGAGGTGGCCATCTCCAAGGTGTTGATGACGCTGGCCGAGGCCGTCGTGCTGGTGTTCCTGGTGATGCTGCTGTTCCTGCAGAATTTCCGCTACACCCTGATCCCGACCATCGTCGTGCCCATCTGCCTGCTGGGTACGCTGGCGGTGATGCTGCCGCTGGGGTTCTCCGTCAACATGATGACCATGTTCGGCATGGTGCTGGCGATCGGCATCCTGGTGGACGA